>JACCDG011774981.1_pt1 | contig 10636 bp, 15 predicted proteins | sample 7442471 | NCBI WGS metagenome assembly JACCDG01 (sample SAMN15323444, study PRJNA562643) | freshwater metagenome | isolation source: river surface water | place: USA:Blue River Watershed | collected 2017-08-17 | reverse complement strand
CGTCGCCACACACACTTTGCAATGTCTGTTGAGGAACAGATTATTCAAGGTACACCAGGCCCTTCTTCAATGAGCACTCTAAGATTTGAGCGCAAAGGTGATCTTCTATCTTATGTGTATCTTACAGCCGGAGGTGGATCAGGCTTTGCATCAGCAAATTTACAGTCTATAGATTGGAACACTGTGGTAGATAAGGCAGAGCTTGTCATTGGTGGCCAGATTATAGACACTCAGGATGTCTTCTTCAGCAATACCATTTCCCCGCTGTATATATCTTCAAACTTTTCCACCAAGTTCCAACCAACAATGGCTAATACAACCTTCTTCCCGTTCCACTTTTTCTTCTGCCGTGATTTCCAGTCTGCACTGCCCCTCGTGGCTCTGCAGTTCCATGATGTAGAGATTCGCATCTATTGGAAGAATAACATTGACACGACCCGTTCATACCGCGCTTGGGCAAATTACATATATCTTGATGCAGACGAGCGCAAGTATTTCGCTGAGAAGCCTCATGACATGATTATATATCAGGTTCAGAGAACGCCAGCTCAGCCAGTATACAACCAGGAAATTGTGTTTAATCACCCAGTCAAGTTTATCACTTTCCCTACTCAAAGTTACGTCGAGTCCATACAGACGCTAAAGGTACAGATTAATGGTGTTGATGTTGGATTAGAGAAGGCTCTTCCACATTATACACAAGTGGCTCCGTATTACCACACCCAATATGGTTTCGATAGTGCATCAGGGTTCTTGAGCACTGCACTTGTACCATTCTGCTTAGACACTTCTAAGCTACAGCCAACCGGAACACTCAACTTTAGCAGAATTGATTCATTCAAACTGGTCACCCAGGCACAGAGTCTCACTAGCAACATCATAGATACAAACCGTTCACAGTACATATACGCTGTAAATTATAACGTGCTCCGCATCAACAAGGGTATGGCCGGGTTACTGTATTCCAATTAAGTTCGCACGAAATAGTAGATGGGGTTTCAAAGTGTATACAAAAGGCACACCCCTTTTGCAATTTCATCATACGATTATACTATTCAAGGTGATAGAATAACAATTGACAAGTCTGGCGACGTGTTGCTCTATATGTATCTTTACTCGGATACCGGTGTAGACTGGTACTCTATAAAATCAATCGATATGTTATTAGGTGGACAGATCATTTCATCATGGGATATAAAATATCTCACGAAATTTGCACCATTTTTAGCGTCAACTTACTCAAAAAGTGTATACGATGATACATACAATTTTCTGCCAATACCAGTTCCAATGATCCCGCTAAAAAACATGAAATATCACGAATGTCAATTTAAAATTCATTGGAACACAAAAGAAAATGTACGGTGTATGATTGTATATGCATTCACTGACGAAACATTGCCAGATGCAGACATTCTCATTCATCAAGTGAACAAAGTTCAAGTAGTGCAAAATGTCCCGATAAAATTATATGGAATGGTAAAATATTTGATATCAGATTCTTTAAAGCAACCTACGCACATAAATTATTCCGGAACTGATACAACTATAGCTCCATTAGACGTTTATAAGTATAATCATACTTCGTTTGTTGACAATACACGTAAATTGACATCAGCATCTATAAATTTAGGTATGCCCAAAACATGTCAGCGTTTACGGAATAGAATATTTATTTTTCACTCTATAGATCCATATATGTATATGTATGATACAAACACATACTTTGGAAACCCAATTAACTATAGACGGCTTGATATACCGTTTAGTGGTGTATGGTCAAGTTGTTCGAGTGATACACTGATTTATGCATGTTCACTCGATGGTAATTTGTTTACAATCGACTATGAAGGAAATGTAAGCTTATTAGACTACACAGTTACGCATGATGTGTATGCAATGTATTATTATAAAGGTATACTTTTCATAATAGGCACAAACGAAATTACAAAATATAAAAATGGCACGGCAGTTGTGAAAAGGCTAAACAATTTATATAACGGTTCCTTTTTTATACTCGGTCATCCTACATTTGGAAATGTGATTCTTCTATTCGGTGGGAACGAGAGCACTGATGTATGGGTGGAGTATTTGGATAAGGATGTATCGAGTTCTTTCTTATCTGTTGGCAGCCTTACGATTGCAGAGTATGGAACTGTACTATTTAACACATATGATCAGTTGTCTACAAGCATAGTAGTTGATGGTGTGCAGTATATAGCATCTGGATATAATAACATTTTTCAAGTGGGTGAAAAGGTGTATAATTTAGAGACAGTTGAACAACCTTATATGACCCTTATACACGATGGTAAGAATTCTGTGTATGTATACGGATACGACACGGTGTATCGGTATGAAATTACTAAAGCTTCATGTTTTATACCATATTGTTTGAATGCTTCTCAGAATGATTCTACTGGGTTTTTAAATTTCAACATGCTTGGTGATGTCATATTTAAAGGGTGTGGGAATGGAGATATTTACACAGTAAGTTATAATTTCATACGTGTACAGAATGGCATGTCAGGATTATTATATGCACATTAAATAGATGAGGTGGGTATCTCTTATCGCACTCGCTATATTTATTATTCTCATCAGTTACGAGCCCAATTTAAGAAGATAATTTCCATGTATATAGTAGGAATGAACCAAGAAGTTCACAAAGCCATTGCAATACCTGTAACGTATCAAAACGGAGAGTTTAAATTTTTAGTTGTTCGAGATAAACGCTTCAAAGAGTGGACATTCGTCACAGGAGGATGTAGGAAACGAGAAGTTTTCAATCCTATCCGATGTGCACTCAGAGAACTCGAGGAGGAGACTCGTGGTATTATAAACCTCAAGCGCGGGACATATAATTATTTCAAGTTTACAAATAAGTTTGATACACTTGAGGAATCTGTATATCATGTGTATCTTTTTTTTGTGAATATAAACTCGGATGACATGAAGAATATAATTGAAAAATTCAAAGAAGAAAAACACAAGATGGATACAAACCAGGTGAGTTTTAGAAAAAATTACGACGAGAATGACTTTATAGATTTTACAACGCTCAGTGAGCTTCGGTTAAAAAATGTATGGAAAATGATTCAGGATAACGTGATTCAGAATCCAGACTTTTACCATGCATTAAATTCGCCAAAAAGCAAGAATTTTTATATAGTTTACTAACAAATGACGAAAAGTAAGTCGGACATAATTGAAGATCTTTTAAAAGTAGACCCTTCTTACACGAGAGAGGAACTCAACAAACTTCCAGTGCACAAACTTCTTGTGCTCAGAGACTCTTTAAAAGATGACTCGAGTTCAAGTGAGAGTGACAGTGATGATATATCCACACTTAAAAGTTTGAGACGATTTAAAATCAGATAATATGAATAAATGGCGCGGTGGTGGGGTCTTGAGTCATACACTTATGAATGGTGGATCACTTTCTGTTCCGAAATGTGACGTGTCTCAGTTTATGAAAACGTATATAGAAGATGTTCAAAAGACAAAGTTGTATGTAGTAGAGCTCAAAACACCTCGATTTTACATGTTCATGGATGTAGATTATGTAAATGACACGAAATTATCACGTGATGAAATTGTTGAAATCTCTCATAAGATTCATCAGGTGATACCAGGCAGGTGTCTAGTGGCTGTAGCAAAACCGAAACCAAAAGATGACAAGGTTAAATCGGGTATACACGTTCACTGGCCAGACTTGCTTGTAGATAAGCCACGTGCAATTGAGCTCATGGAGAATGTGAGAGAAAGTATACCTGAACTTGCACAGTATATAGACGATTCTGTATACAAGGGTTCTGGTCTAAGAATGATATGGTCACACAAAAAAGGAAAGTGTGGGGATGAAGACCCATATGTACCTTTTTACGACGTTGAGAAGAAGAAGTTTTTCGAAAATTGCAAGCCATCAGTGCCTCTCCTAAAATTGTTTTCTATACGGTATGAGGATTCTGTTTTAAAAGGTGAGGATATAACTATGAAGAATGAGACGAATCTTGAAATGTTTATATACAAGTGTATGGATGCGGAGAGGCGTATAAAAAATTGTAAAGATACTTTTGATACTGCGCGAGTCACAAAGATTACACGTGATAAGAATTTCATATTTGTACAGACACCTTCAAAGTATTGTATGAATACAAAGAAGAAGCACAAGTCAAATCACGTGTATTATGTAGTAAATATGGACACCCGCGAGCTTTACCAACGGTGTTTTGATGAGAATTGTAAAAAATATGAAGGTTTGCACCATAAATTGTCTCCGCAAATACTAGAGGAATTCAGGGAAAATGTACCTGATGTTCATTTTGTTACTGATGATATTTATTCTGTTTTTGCCATTGATCGAGGAGAGACATGAAACGTTTGACAAGTATATAGACTTGGTACACCCATACTCAGGGATTGATCCAGATAATTATAAAATTTTTTGTGATGAAATCACAAAGTGTAAAGAAGAGCTCTTTAAGAGGCCACAGATTGCAAAGCAACATTTTTACATTGGGATGGCGTCTTTACATAAGATGGAGCCACAGGAACCAGAAATGACACCTGTGATTCAGACTATTGGCAGAGACATTGAAAGTATACTCATAGATCAGCATAAAGCTTATGGTATGCACATGTTTCCAAGATATTAAAAAATAAATACATTTTATAATAAATGGAAGAGCCAACTAAAACTCGATCTGGACGTATTATCAAGAAGCCTGAGAGATATACACCTATCGAGAAAGTGGAAGATGATTTCTCTGATTCTGAACTTGAATCTCACTGGGATTCGGACATTTCATCAGAGATTTCATATGACCCAGAAGACTTTGAAGAGGATGAAAGTGAAAGTGATTTGAGTGATTTCATTGCGGAAGATGACGATAATAATAATGAAAGTGATGATAATAATGGAAGCGACGATGACTCCTCTGATGGAGAGACCGATGCCGAGTCCGTTGGTTCAAGCCCCTCAGCAGAAGATGAGCGAACCAGATCCGATTGAAGAGCCTCCGGTATATTATTATCATAATGAACCACAAGAGCCAGAAAAGGAGTTTCTTGCAAATCTAGACAGACAGACGATGATTCTATTATTCGCTGCATTCTTCATTGGGTTCTTACTCGGAAGTCTGCGCAGACCAGTCATTCTTAAAACGTAACCATGTATGTTGTGTACTTCTCAATAGGTTCGAACCCCCCTACACTCCCATTGTCTTTCAGTAATACTGAGAGTGGCTCGGTCATTCGTATAGTCTCATAATTGCGCGTAAGCGACATGCTCTTAAAAATCTCTTCCGGTGTCTTGGGCCCTTCCTCAGTCACCGGCTGAGTCTTGTATGCGATGAACACAAATGCAAAGAATAATGCAACTACAAAAATTGTAATTATGTTCAAAATCTCTGATAACATTTTATTATGTGCGTATAATAAAATGCCAAATCAGAATTCAAATTCGAATAATAGCTGGATGAATAACAATAATAATGTAGGAGGTGTGATAGAACGAAAAGGACGGTTTTATATGAAAATTGGTAATAAAGAAATTAACGTTACAAATAGATTCAGACCAAATAGACCACAAACACACACCCCCACGCGAAACCCAAAACCAACAATTACACGTTCTATACCTAGTCGCACAAGTGCAGAGGCTTTATTATCAACTTATTTTCGTACACTTCGAAAAAATAATTACAATGTACTGAAAAACAAACTTTACAACTTTACAAAACAACAAAAAAAGACCCCTGGATTGAAACTACCAAAAGGATATACGGCAAAGAATAATTCAGGTGAACTTGTTGGTTTTGCAATAGTTCAAAATCGTCCAAGAAACAACGTGCGTAATTTACATCTTATTGTTTCCAAGAGAGGAGTCGGACGTAATATATTTAATCAAATTGTCAATGATGCAAAAAGAAATAATCGTTCGATGATTGCATTAAACGCAATTAAATCCGCTGTGCCTTCATATCTAAAATGGGGATTTAAAAATATAGGTAATGCAGGAAACTATCAAATCATGACTTATAATCTACGAAAATAATAAATGTTATGCTTTGGAAATTCAAAAACGCGTAAATTCAAGAAGCAATTAAAGACGTTCAAGAATAAAATTAAAATTAAAAACAAATGTAAACGAGTGACAATAAGCACCAAGAATAATAAGGCTAGGCTGAGTTTAAACCTCAACGGAGATGAGATTTACTATGCATTCGGGATAACAAATAATAATGTCCGTAGACGAGGGTACGGTACATTGTTACGTGCGATTCCCATACTCGCAGCAAAGAACACAGGATACAAAAGAATTCGTCAGATTGGATCCTTCATAAATAACAACAACGGAAGCAATATCCCACCAAGCACACGCATAGTGTTAAAATTAGGGTTCACACCTGTAAATCCACATCCAAAAAGGTACGAGTCCGTGCTCAATCTATCAACTGCAAATTATAACAAAATTAGGCGTCTGGTTTACCATTAGCCTCTCGCCACTTCTGACGCACTTTCATCTCCTCCTCAATAATATCATTCGCCTCCTTCACTAGATCCTCAATCGGTGCATCTGGCTTCTCCTTGCGCAGACGCTCAACCACCTCAGATGGGTGAGAAATTGGTGGCTCATCTGGGCGACTATAAAACCGAGAGTTCTCGTCACCTGCCTCAATGTATGTGGGCTTCTCCATCATATCGCGCTTGCGTTTCTCAAACATGACTGCAGCCTCACGCTGATTCTCGCGATACTTTGTCATAATCTCCTCGAGCTTCTCCTCCTGATAGTGAACGTCACCAATCGCGTCTCTGTCAGGTGGAATCAGCAGCCACTTGTACATATCCACAACATAAATATCAAAAGTCCCATCCTCCTTCTGTAGACGCTTCGCGTGTGACGCCGCCTCCTCTTTGCTTGCGAAACACCCTCGAATTTTCAGCCCGAACTTTTCATTCTTCTGTGGCAGATCAGGACCAACCAGAGAAATCAGCGCAAACAGCTGACCCGGGACTGTGGTTAGATCCTGCTCTAGCGTCGCCATTTATTTATATAAAATTAAAAGCTTTAATTATTGTAAATGAATCCTTTTATTCGTTTAGTGAGAACTGCAATGGGTGTTAAGAAATTCAATACTCTACGCGGTAAGGCTATATCAATACACTCACAAGTGATTACAGACTTTTGTACATATATTGGTGCCAGTCAGAAGATTCGACAGGGGCTCATTCGAGTTGCTAGATCAAACGGTCACAAGCTTGGGTTACTTGATTAAAAAAATGAATCGTTAATCATACATGGATCTACGGAAACTTCATAATAACATAAAAAGACAACTCATTCAAACAGTGTCCCAGCGAGGGTGTACTGTTTTGGATGTGGGATGTGGGAGAGGTGGAGATGCTTTCAAATGGCTCGATTGTGAAGTCACACTAACGATGTGTGATCCAGATGAAGAACTGTTAAATGAGGCTAAGAGAAGGTGTTGGAAAAGACCCGTTGAATTTTATTTGGGTGACATATCATCTACACCGTTGTCTACATACGATGTGATATGTTATAACTTTTCATTCCAATATACATTTGAGAGTGATGCGTTATTTTACAAGACGTTACAGTGTATACACGAGAGGAGTAAAGTGGGAACAAAATTTGTAGGTGTTATTCCAGACTCGGGGTTTATACTTCATCATCTCAAGTATACAGACTCGGTCGGCAATTATTTCATTCGGAGTGAACATACAGGAAACGGTTCATTTGGCGAGAATATATGGGTGTGTGTGAAGGGTACTGTATATTATCAAAACAACGACCCCATTTCAGAACCAATTGCGTATAAGGATATAATGATTACAGAATTTGAATCTATCGGGTGGTCGCTCGATGTATGGGAACCAATTGTACATCATACAACTGGACTCATCACGGACATGTACTCGAAATTTATTTTTACACGTATACATTAGATGTGGTGGCTTGTATTACTTATAGTAGTCATCTTCATCGTAGCATTTCACAAAGAGGATGATAAAATGTCACGATTAAAGGAGAGATATTACCAGTTTATTAAACATCTACCAGAAAAATACAGTATGCTAAGAGACCCGTATCTTGTGACTGGTCGGTATGGTGGAGAGATTGGTACAAATGTAAACAAAGGGTCTGAGATTTTTATTTGTCTAGATGGAAATACAAATGATACATTTCATGTATTGTTACACGAGTTGGCACATTCCACCGTAAGAGAATACGACCACTCTGATAAGTTTTGGGAAAACTTTGCTGAACTGCGTCAACTTGCGAAACAAGAGGGTCTTTATGAACCTGTATCAAATAAAACATACTGCGGAAAGGTTATTAGTGATTTTTAACAACCATCTGGCGTAGGAAGTAGAATACAATTGCAGTGACTAGTACCGTGACTGCCATACCAGTTGCGCTAAGTTTACCCATCTCGTTGAAAAAGCTTGGAATCATGTCGCTGAGTTTTTCCTGTATTGGGCCTGATACGGCGATAACAGCGGATACGCCAGCTACGAGAGACTCCATCTGAGACTTGGTTAGATTGAGAGGATAACCGGATGATGAAGATGTCTTTTTGGACTCGCCCATATATACAGCCTCACCAGTTGAAATTGGCGGTGAGTCAATCGGAGCCGTCATGACATCCTGAATTGACGAAGAGAACTCCATTTGCTTTTCTTCAATATTTTTTTTAGGTTCAATAGCCGTGGCTCCGGCCATCTGATCAGTCATGGTAAAATTCTCCATTTATGTTTGTGTATAATTTTTTCAAGTCTTTTTTACGTGTACAACTGGCCCCCTCTTCTTCACCTCAGTCTTTTTAGATGAAGAAACGTACTTTGGGTTATAATACCGAGAATGAGCTTCCCACATGGCACTGGACCCTATTCTGAAAGGTGGGCGTATAGCCGCTTTGTAGTAGTACACACACTCATTGAGTTTATTTGATTTGCTCGTGTTGTCAATCACAAGACATTCATAGTTCTCAGTACATGCATCCATCACTTGTTGAAACATGTTAAACGTCGGAAATACACCGAAAAATGATTTCCACAACTTTTCACGGTTCTGAATCACATTCTCTCGCAGAACAAAAACATAATCTATGTTTGATCTCAGTCCAGGGGGTAGATCCATACAATACTGTGTAGTGAGCAGGAAGAATATCTTCCAGTGTCGACCATTCATGAAAAGTTGCCGAATACACTCATCTTTCATGAATGATCTATCATACATGCAGTCATCCAATAATATAAACACTGGATTGGTTGTACCAAATTTGTTTATATTATCCTTCTGGCGTTCAATTATATTTTCAATAGTCTCCTTGTTATATGCTCCATAAATGAACAAGTCTGGAACGTACTGTCTATAATAATGATTACCCTCTTCTGTGGCTGACATCACCACACCTGAAGGTATATTACGTTTGTAATACATAATATCAGTCACGAGAGTGGACTTTCCGGTGCCTCGCTTTCCTATGAATAAACACACTTTATCCGATGCTATTTTATTCGGGTCAAATCGCTTTAGTTGTAAATTCATTCTGTTATATTTTGGTATTTTTTTTAAGTTTTATTTCACACGTAGTTATAGGATGGCTGGACAGATTCAACTTGCATTGAAGGGCCTTGATGATATATATCTCACAGGGTCACCCAAAATTACATATTTCAGGGTAGTATTCAATAGCTTTGACCAATTTGATATTAAATATCAAGAAAATCAATTCTATTCATCCGGTGTACCTTATGGAGGATCTCAACTATGTATAATAAAAAAATATGGAGACATTATTCGAAGTAATTTTTTAAAGATTAAGCTTCCGTCTTTATTTGTTACGAATTCTCCGAGTACCGTGTGGTGTTATCCAAAACCATCAAAAGATTTCAAGCCAAATATATATTTATTTGACAAAGATTTCAATATAATAAACATTCTTAATGTAAACGACACGTGTATATATTACAATACGAGTCAATTTACATGGCCGCCAGAGAATGTAACATTTGATTTTGTAAATTTAAAATTCAATTTCAATTTTGAATGCGTGTATATAGGGTTTGATTCAACCGAGGAGGCTTTATTCTGGGGATTTAAGAATTATGACAGCTCATTGTCTTATAAAATTTTCAAAAATTCTTATTATATATTTCCGAATAGACAAACTTCGGAAATTTCTATACAAGATGCAGGGTGGTTAAACTCATTTTCAAAATATCTGAGAAATTACAAACCAGATGTCGGGTCTGTATTCGTAGACAGACTTGAATTATATGTCGGTGCACAACTTATCGAAACTATACCCGGAAAGTATCTTTCTATATACAAAGATATTCACATTCCTGAACAATTACAAGGATCTCTTGATTTTCTAGAAGGAGCTATACCTCAACCGTCTACATCCGAACTCATATATTATATATACTTACCACTATCAGTAAAAGACATACCGATATGTTCTCTGTATCGCCAAGATGTTGAGATTAAAGTGTTTTTTAAAAAATTTACAGATTTAATCGATACTGAATTTTTGAATATCGACACACAGTTTAGACAAATACAATCTTATAATGATTATATATACGCATCTGTATACGACGG
>JACCDG011455010.1_pt1 | contig 10637 bp, 10 predicted proteins | sample 7442471 | NCBI WGS metagenome assembly JACCDG01 (sample SAMN15323444, study PRJNA562643) | freshwater metagenome | isolation source: river surface water | place: USA:Blue River Watershed | collected 2017-08-17 | reverse complement strand
CTTGTTCATCGTCGTTGTAGATCATTTCCCAAGGAGGAAGCTCCGTTGCAGTAAACAATCCTGCGATCTCCTCCACGTCTGGTGCTTCCAAATCGTCAAGGAACTCAAACTCAATAATCTCTTCTTTGAATTCCCCTGGAGCAGCCTCATTGGGAACAGCATCTTCTGTCTTGGGGGGCTCTACCACACGCAACACATCAAAGGGTGCTATGGATCTGTCTCGAGGAATGCCTTTGAACTCAAAGGACAATGACAATGTCTCTCCCGCGTCGTCTTTGAGGACGACACTGTCTTCCATTTCATTGACTGTCTCGATTGTGTAGGTTGCCAGAGCATCTCCGTCGGCCGTAAAGGTTTCTACACGCATGTCTTTGGCCATGCCTCGTTGCGCGACAAACGACGGCAACAACCGTTTTTCTTTGATATCGATTCCTGTTAACTCATATTCCTCTTTGGGAACATTGTCTCCATCCTCATCTTCCTCAAACTCAATGACAGTTAACTTCCGCGTCTTTCCTTCTTCCAAAATACTCATTCGCGTATCATCGATGTAGTAAATGCGCCCGCGAACAGTTTCTAAATCTGCACGGTTGGAATGGATCTCGATCAAATCACCCAACTCCAATCCAACATTGGCATCTGCTTCAGCTTCTTTCACCTGCTCTGCTCCAGGCCCAATTTGAATACCTGTATCGTCTTTTGGCGGAGCATGCTCAGCAGCTGCTACTTCAGCGCCTTCCACAAGAGCAACTGCTTCTTCTTCTCCGAGTTGTGTTGGATCCACGGTTGGTTCCATACTGACTCTCCTATTGTGGTTCAATACAAATCCTTACCGTACTGGACGCCTAAAAAATTGATTCGTGGAAAGCCTAGAATACCCCCAGGATCCAATGGCATATACAGTAGACTGTTTTGCAAAGCTTATTAAGAGTTATCCCACTTGGGAGAGTCTCCAAACATTTCTGACAAGTCCAGAGGGAGGTCAGATTCGATGCGTAGGAGAGGGACGGTATCGTACACTTCGCTATGTCAAGGGAATTAGCGATCTAAGTGTTGTTCATGGAAAGTGGTTCCGATCCGTTGTCTGGGATACGCAGACCCATCTTCCTGTCTGTGTTGCTCCACCCAAGGCGGAACGTGGTGAGCCTCCAACCGGAGATGCTATTGTGTATCCTCTTGTGGAGACATTCTTGGATGGAACAATGGTGAATGTGTTTCGTGTCGCAAGCGATCCCACCACCCTTCAGACGGCAACGCGAACGCAAGTGGGCGCAGGTGGAACATTCTACAGCAAAAAGAGCTTTGACCAGCTCTTTACAGAGGCTCTCCAGGCGATTGGATCAAGCAAGAAGGAGATCTGTAGAAATCTAGCAGAGCCTACTGAAATGGTTCCCAATCAGTTTGCCTCGTTTGTTCTTCAGCACCCTGAACATCGTGTTGTCTCTCGCTGCAGTTTTCCTCGCGTGTGGATCGTTCACACTGGATCTGTTCACGACGATGGTCTTGTCTCGTTCAATGAGAATCCGACCCATTGGTCAAGTCGTTTCCGTCTACCCACCCAACAGCTGAACGTATCCTCTGAGGTGGCGCTAACTGATTCCTTTAATGAGCTCTGCAAGACGAATGGTTGGTATTTCCAGGGAGTTGTCCTTCGAACTGGAACTGGACAGCGGTGGAGACTTCGCAATCCCAATTATCTCTATCTCCGCACTCTTCGTGGGTCCGAGGCAACGGATGTCGAGCGCTTCCTGCGCCTCCGTTCCGAGAGCAAAGTTTCGGAGTATCTGAAGCATTACAGTGAGGAGCGTCAGACGTTCTGGGATTTGGAACAAACTCTTCGCAAGACGACAAAGGATGTGTATGACGCATATTGTTCTGTTCACAAGTCTCATGAGAAGAAACTAGAGGATCTGCCTTGGGCAATCAAGCCCTGTGTGTTCAAACTTCATTCTCATTATCTAGAGCATCTGAGACCTAATAATGAGAAAGTTCAGTGGAAGCATGCAGTCGAACTGATTAATAATCTTCAGCTGTTTGAGCAGAAGCGTCTTCTAACGCCGCCGAGTCAGGCGCCCCAAGCTCCGCTTTTGGCGCTGGCGGCGAGCCTTGCGACTGCGGCCACCTCCTCGTCTGAGCCCGCAACCGCATGAGCCTCCTTCTTGACCCAATGCGTTGTACGCAGCTTGAATTTCATTGTTGGTCGGTTCATTAACAGAAGGAACAGACACCTTCTTCAAACGACCTGCAAGGGTTCCTAAAAGTTCTAATTGATCATGAAATGAGAGCTTATCAAAATAATCTTCAACCGCATTGAAATCGCACATCCTTTATTTAATCCTTCGTTTTTTTTATCCGGGAAGAAAAAAGTCTAAAGCCTAACCACAACAACAATTCTAGTGTAGAATGGCTGCTGTAGGTATTGATCTTGGAACGACGACGTCTTGCGTGGGTGTTTGGCAGAACAACCGTGTGGAGATTATTGCGAACGACCAGGGCAGCCGCATTACTCCTTCTTTTGTTGCCTTCACAGACTCAGAGCGTCTGATTGGAGAAGCTGCTAAAAATCAGGCTGCTGGCAATCCCAAAAACACGGTCTATGAGGCCAAGCGTCTGATTGGACGCCGCTTTGATGATCCTTCTGTTCAGTCGGACATGAAGCAGTTTTCCTATTCGGTTGTCCGTGGTGCTGCAGACAAGCCTGAGATTCAGGTTGAGTTCAAGGGGGAGACGAAGCGCCTTCGTCCTGAGGAAATTGGTGCTGCTGTTCTCCAGAAGATGAAGGCGACTGCTGAGGCTTATCTTGGAACTCCAGTTAAGGATGCTGTTATTACTGTTCCTGCGTACTTCAATGACTCCCAGCGTCAGGCCACGAAGGATGCTGGTATCATCGCGGGTCTCAATGTTCTCCGCATTATCAATGAGCCGACTGCAGCTGCGATTGCCTATGGCCTCGACAAGACTGCGAAGGGTGAGCAGCATGTTCTCATTTTTGATCTGGGTGGTGGAACCTTTGATGTCTCTCTTCTCTCTCTCGATGATGGTGTGTTTGAGGTAAAGGCGACTGCTGGGGACACTCACCTTGGTGGTGCTGATTTTGATAGCATCCTCGTGGACTACTGTGCTGCGGAGTTCAAGAAGAAGACCAAGCTTGATCTCAAGGACAATGCCCGTGCTCTTCGTCGTCTCCGCACGGCGGTTGAGAAGGCCAAGCACACTCTGTCTTCTGCAACGCAGGCCAATATCGAGATTGATGCTCTCTATGAGAATCAGGATTTTGCGACCACTCTCACCAGGGCCAAGTTTGAGGCGCTCTGCGAGCCTGTTTTCAAGCGCTGTATGGAGCCGATTGAGCAGGTTCTCCGTGATTCCAAGATGTCGAAGGATCAGGTGAATGAGGTTGTCATGGTAGGTGGCTCTTCACGTATTCCTCGCATCCGTCAGCTTTTGTCTGATTTTTTCAATGGCAAGAAGCTCAATGATTCTGTTAATCCGGATGAGGCAGTTGCGTATGGTGCAGCGGTTCAGGCTCATATTCTGAGCAAGAAGGATGGTGCTCCTGAGGATCGCACGGACTCCCTTCTTCTTCTCGATGTGACGCCCCTGACCCTCGGCATTGAGACTGCAGGTGGCATCATGACTCCTCTGATCAAGCGCAATACCACGATTCCAACCAAGAAAAGCCAGACTTTTTCGACGTATGCTGACAACCAGCCTGCTGTGGACATTCAGATTTATGAGGGCGAGCGTAATTTTACCAAGGACAACAATCTTCTGGGACGCTTCCGTCTGGAGGGCATTCCCCCGATGCCCCGTGGTATCCCTCAGATTGAAATTACCTATGATCTGGATGCCAATGGCATTCTCAATGTATCAGCAGTGGAGAAGTCAACGGGCAAGTCCAATAAGATTACCATTACCAATGACAAGGGCCGTCTGACCAAGGAGCAGATTGAGAAGATGGTGGAGGAGGCTGCTGAGCACGAGAAGGAGGATAAGGAGCGTATGGAGCGTATTGAGGCCAAGAATGAGCTTGAGTCTTATCTGTACAATGCGCGCAACTCCTTCAAGGATGAAAAGGTTATTGGCAAGCTCGGTGCAGATGCCAAGGAGGGTGAGGACAAGACGCAGGAGTTCCTCAATTGGCTTGACAACCATTCCGAGGAGGAGAAGGATACATACAAGGCCAAGATGAAGGAAGCGGAGGATGCTCTGCGTCCTCTTCTCATGAAGCTTTATGGGGCCAAGGATTACAGTGGCGCAACTCCCTCTGGTGAGGAGGGCAATCTCCCTGGAATGCACGGACAGGAGTCAGCACCTGGTCCTAAGGTTGAGGAGGTTGATTAGGTAAACCTAACAACCACGCAGGCGGAGGTTGATTAAGAATCAATATGGAATTTTTGAAATTCACAATTGATTTGTTTACGCCAAAGCCGTGGGCGCAACGTCACCACCAACCTGGACTAACCTAGTTCCATCGCTGACAAGTGTTATGCCGAAGAAACGATCACCCGTGGTTCCGCAAGTAATCTGTGCCATCTTAACATTGGATGCACCTGTTATGTTGAAGGCGGTCGTGTGTGTGCTAGCAGTTGTCACAATAAGGTACACGACAGAACCAGCAGGAGGAGTATTTGTGCAGGTTATTTGACCAGAGTTTGTTCCTCCAGTCACATTGACTGAAAGAGTAAATACTTGACCAAGGGAAGTGTCAATATCACGTGGGATGTTTGCAGTAGTTCCTGAGGATAATGTATACGATGTTAAGGCAGTGACAGCACTAGAACGGACTTGACCCGATGTCGTCAAAATACCGGTTCCCGCAGTAACAGTTCCAAGGGTGTAGACAGGAGGACCCTGATCCACTTCCGTGTTGCCGTTGGGGTTGATACCACGCGCAACATACTCAGGCTTGTCCTGGTTGTAGGGCGCAAACACCTTGGAGTTGGGGTCGATGAATCCGCTCAAGAAGGAGATAGGATCGTAGACACCCACCATGTACGTGGTCACACCGGGATTCGGCGCACCATAGGTGGTGTTGTTCGCAACCACCAGGCCACCCGGATAGAGCTTCTTGCCATTCTCACGCAAGATACGATTCGCAGGGCAGTTCGCATCCGTTGCAGTTCCCACCGTCGCAAGGGAAGTTAGAGTTCCCGTTGTGGCGAACGTGGTAGGGTTTACACTGGTCGTGTAGCGGAAGATATCATTCTTAAAGATAGCTGTAGTTATATACGAGATACGAGGGGTGTTCAGGTAGCTTGAGTGAGACGTTGTTCCTATGGTCGCCATGATCTATATTTTCTTCTAAGAAATTATTTCTTGAAATAGGTTTTGAGCACCAGCAATGTCGCAACACATCCTACAGCTATAAAAGCAGATGCAACTCCTTGGTTGCTTACAATCAGATAGCCTTTGGTGGAGGGGGCATCCGGTAGATTGCAGACTTCACAAGACGGTTTCTGTTGAATGTCTGAATCCCCTTTTTTAATGCGAACTTGCTTCAACTGGATATTTTTGTGTCCTGCCAGGACAACCATGCCCATTTGGGTACAGCGACGCATGTAGTGGTCTACGTGTCCATCGATCGGAAAAGCATTTTCACACAATACCTTGGCTCCCTGACGTGTCAAAATGTAGCCTGTCAGAGGAGCCATAACATCATACGACCAGTTTTTGGAATAGGTGGGTGATCCCAACTCAAGTGCCTTGGTTAATGTGGGACCAAAGGGTCTTGCTAACATCCAGATATCAGGGCGCTTAATATCTTCCTGATTGAGATCTTCACGTGCTTTCATTAACTCCTCCAAAAAAGTAGGAGGAATTTCTGCATCGTCTTCTAAAATGAGAACATTCTCCTTGTCTGTTTCCAAAAACTTTTTCCAACAATTGTAATGACTTAGATAGCATCCCACTCCACCAGGTGTATCTAAATCTTCGTGATCTCTGCGCTTCTGATACAAAATATTGCGTTTTGTTCGTAAAGACACACGATCATCATTCTTGATATCGAGTAATTTGCCATTTACACCTTCGTAGCGTTCAAACGGAAAGGTCTGTTGAAGGCGAAGGACGCCTGGTTGTTGAATAAATCGCTCCCATCGATCGGGTCTCTCTTTCAGATTTATGCAATAGACTTGAAAGAGATTTGATTTTTTCTCACTCTCCATTCTGTTTCATTGAAGGAATTTATTCGGGACTGCGGGGTGGGTAAACAGGAGATGTAGGGGCATAGCCTGGAGTTGTGGATCCAGCTGCTCCTGCTGCGCCATAATTTGGTGTTCCAGGAGCGTACACTGGAGACAGAGGAGCGTAGCCCGCATAGTTAGGAGATTGAGGTCCAGCCGCTGCTGCTCCATAGTTTGGTGTTCCAGGAGCTGCTCCGTAATTCGGTGTAGTAGCAACAGGAACAGGAGGAGCAATCGCTCGAGAAGGATCTGCTTCAAGGGTTGGGCGAAGCTTGTCATAGAAGGCACTCTTCTGAGGAGTACGCTTGGCTCCAGGGGCCGGTTTCGCAGCAGCAGCAGGCTTACCACGTGCAGCAGCCTCTTCAAGAGCACGCGCATTGCCAACATTCAACCGTAGAGATTCACGGTTGCGTGTTCCAATTGTTCCAGCAAGAGCTCGGTTCCAATCTTCACGCCATTGTTTAAACATGAGAGCGCATCCAGCAGCAGCCTGGGAGATGGCTGCACGAGCAACTGTCTGCTTGCCATCTCGTGTCTTGTCGGTAGGAAAGTCAACTCCTACGCGTACCACCATTTCCGCTCGAAGAGGATGAGGAACCTTGTAGCCTACGAAACTAATCTGATTGGAATCCATCTGGTTGGCCTCCATGTAGGCTTGAAGAAGATTGCCAAGTGTGTGATCTTCGTTGGGGAAGTAGAAGTCAAAGGCCTTGGAGCGATTGTCTGCAGGGAGGACCTTCACATCATTGGGAAGCTCGCCAGCATACTTTGCCAGCTTCTTCTCAATATTGAAGAGTGCGCGTTCCACAATTGTAGAGATAGGCAGTGTTCCAATCGCCTCTACGATGAAATCGAAGCTATTGGGTTCACCCTTCTCATTTGTCTTGTAGCAACGCTGGACCTCCATTGTCTGGAATTCACGAATCATGGCCTCCTTCTTGCCAGGTTCACTGTCCAAGGAGTCAAGCGACAGTTTCTTGGAATTCTCCAACCAACGTTGGAAGTAGAGCTGTTGCTTTTCGGGATTTGTATCAATCGTATATGCATAGGAGCACTGGCTGACAGGAGACCAACGAATGTGCTGCTGCCCAGTTCCAACGGAGGCTCGGGCTACGAACTCAATCTTTTGAGCAGCCTGATTGGGCTGCTTGGCCTTCAATACAGCAATCAAACAGGTATCGTGGCTGACTGGATCGGGATGGAAGAATTCCCGATTTCCAGTTGCGTAGGGCAGATATCCCTCGTCCGCACGTCCCATCTGAAAGACTTGAATGTCTTCGGCTTTCACATTCAGACTATTTCCAGTTGTGTTTTCAACAGACAGACGGAATTCAAAGGCATCGCGATTCCAAGTGTCAGGGCTCCAAGGCAGCTTCGGGATCGTAATGGGAATAAGACCAATTCGATCCGCAAGCATTTCATTGGTCATGGGAGTCGTATTGGTAAGAATCTTCACATCTGTGGTAGTTCCCTGATCGTTCATTTTGGAGTTGAAGGCCAGGGTTTCCACACCTGTAAGAATCATACGACGAAGGGTATTCACGTAGGCTACGTCTGTATCTTTGATCTGAAAGGTCATTGTATTGTCATCCTCAACCTTGGCAAGATTATGGAAGATTTGCGATGATGCAGAACTCATTCTATCCTATTGTGAGTTCCTGTTTAAGGCAGGTTTCCTCAATTTTTGCGGGTTCCCTTCTGCGTTGAATGTTCCACCACCGTATCTTTCTTTACGGTAGTCGGTATGAACACCGGGCAACCCGAGCATATTTGCTTTTATAGCAACAAATGTCAGTGGTCGAAAGCCTTCTTAACCGAACTTGCTACCACACCTTGGAAACACAACTTCCGGTTTGTCTGTGTTGATCCAAGCCCGAACCGTCCTCCTCTTCCTAGCTGGCTTCAGAAAGTTCCAACTCTTGTCATAAAAGGCGAACAGCAGCCTCGGACAGACGGAGATGTTATGAATTGGATTTCGGAGAATCGAATGAAGCAAGGCGGTGGGGGTGGCGCGCCTCAAGATCCGAATGAGCTGGAAGGATGGAACATGATGGAGCACCAGTCCTTTGCCAAAGGATTTGGCTACAGTGGATTGGATGTTGATACGAGCACACAGGGCAATGGAGGAATGTCTATGCCTGGGGCTTTCTCTTTTTTGAATGGCGCAGCAGCTCGTGGGGATCGCACTGGAAATACAATTCCGAGCATGGCAGACACTGCAAAACGCAGTAAAAAGGAACAGATGATGGATCAGCAAATGGAAGCGTATATTCAAGAGCGCAATCGTGGGATCCCACAGGGGAATCCTAGAGTATAAAATAGAATGGCTGCAGCTGGAGCAGGAGCCCCTCCCCCTCAAACTCTTTTTCAAATCGGATTTCCAGATGGCTTAGCTTTTTCTTTTGGAAAAGATGATCTCTGGCATGCTAAGCAATATGCAGGTAATTATGATCAGGTGTTGTTTAATTGTATAAATATATCTCTTGTGTATTTACGATTGATAAAAAATCCTGGAGATTATTTGGAAACATGTGCTTCACGGCATGATATAACTCTTTGGGGTGAGATGAGTGAAACACTTCGGAAAGCGGTTGGTACCGAGAAGATGGCTCCGCTTCGTATGGGAGAAACAATTCTTCCTCTGCATGTATCTTACTTTATCACTCCTGAACAGAGATTACGAGAGATTGGACAACATCTTGCTCAAGGATATGCAACATTAATCGCACTTGAATATGCAAATGGAAACATTCATGTTGCACTGCTACGAAGGACACAGAGGGATGGAACTTTATTGTATATTGATCCACAAATCAAAGATCAAAATGGATCTTGGCCCTTGATACGAACTCCTAACAGCCAACGAATTCCAAGGAGTGAACTCGTTCGAAATGTCTATTATTTCGTAGGACCTATAATCCCTCGTGGAGGCTTTCAACTTGGAAACATGAGATATGATCCTACAGCATTAAGTGGAAATGCCCCATTAATGAAAGTAAACAAACCAACAAATGGTGGGAGATCACGCAAGGCGCGCCGGACCAAACGCCGTTCCCGAACACGCCTAAACATTGTGCGTAGAAAGTGAGTAGGTCAAGCTCTTTCCTGTTAGATAGAATGTCTCAATCCTATCTCGGCGCTTTTAATAACCAACTCCTTCGATTCTTTGAGGAGCTTGCAGGAAGTTATCCTGAAGAAAAGGGAATTCAAATGGCCCTGGAAGCAATCCAGGCCACGAAGAAAATCAATCCCAAACTCATTTTGGATCTCTTCTACGACAACGTTTACAGGGATTGCCACGAGTGGATTGAGAATGAGGACGAAGCAATTATTGTTTTTGCAAAATCCAAGATTTCCAACGAATACAATGAAATGTCTGCTGCCCTCTTTATTTTTGACAAATACTGGCCTGAAATGTCTGAGAACAATCAGTCTGCTATCTGGAAGTATTTGAAGGTACTGTGTATCCTCTGTGAACGAGCCAAGGGCCTACCGTCCAAAGGATCCATGGCTTGAGAACGAAACAGCGTGTTCCTCAAGTGGAACTTTCGAAACAGCGTGTTCCTCAAGTGGAACTTTCGAAACAGCGTGTTCCTCAAGTGGAACTTTCGAAACAGCGTGTTCCTCAAGAACAGCGTAAAGAATGACTACTCCCTCTTCCGAGAGACTACTAGAATGTCGGAAGAGAAGGGCATGGAATCGATTTTCCAGAAGAAGTATACTGAGTTTTGCGATGATCTCCTCGGAACCTATCCCGAGAAGGATGCTGAAATTCGAGCTGCACGAGCGTTAACCGAAACAGAGCGTATGGAGCGATTCCGCGCAGAGGTTCTTCCGACGGCTGGAACTCCTACGCGCAACACCCTTGTCTGCCCTGGAGTTGTGCTTCCCGGTGTTGTTATTGGAGAGGAGGACTGGAAGACCATTTCCTCAGGATCGCAAAAGGCCATTCAGGAATACCTGACGCTCCTTGCTTCACATGCATGTTTTCCGATGGAAAGCATCCCTGGGCTGACATGGAGTCCAATCCTGCTGCGAAGAAATGGATGGAGGACATGATGGGAACCTGGAAGGAGAAGCTCAACAGTGTAGACTTCAAGAGCTTAACGGAGAAAATGATGAAGATGTTTGGGGAAGGGAAGGGTGGCATGAAGTTGCCTGAAAAGATGTTGAAGGGGCAATTGGCCAAGTTGGCCGAGGAATTGGTCCGTGAATTCAAACCCGAAGATTTTGGTCTCTCTGCTGCTGAGCTGGAACAGACAGATCAGAATCCGTCCCGGGCATTTGATCTTCTCATGAACGTCTATACTCAGAGACCTGAGTTGCTTCAGAATGCTATGAAGCGGATTGCGAAAAAGCTTCAAGACAAGGTCCGCAGAGGGGAACTTCGTCCCGCTGAACTTGCCGCGGAAGCAGAGGAAATGATGAAAGAAATGACGGACAATCCTGCCT
>JACCDG011933059.1_pt1 | contig 10639 bp, 14 predicted proteins | sample 7442471 | NCBI WGS metagenome assembly JACCDG01 (sample SAMN15323444, study PRJNA562643) | freshwater metagenome | isolation source: river surface water | place: USA:Blue River Watershed | collected 2017-08-17 | reverse complement strand
CTACATCCCGCTTTCGGCTGATGCTTCGACGAAGGACGGTCTGAACGCGAGCGCTATTATCTTCGACGAATTGCACGCCCAGAAGAAGCGCGACCTGTATGACGTACTTAGAACGTCGATGAACGCCCGACTGGAGCCGCTGGAAGTCTATATCACGACAGCCGGTAAAGACATTCATTCGATTTGCTACGAACTGCATGAGTACGTAGAGCGGGTAAATAAGGGGCTCATAGAAGACGATACTATTCTGGGCATCATATACGGTGCTGATAAAGATGACGATATCACGCAGGAAAGCACCTGGATTAAGGCAAATCCGGGCTGGGGCAAATCCATCATTCCCGCGAACTTTAGAGCAGAATACAATACAGCGAAACGAAGTCCGGCAGCCCTAGCCACTTTCAAGCGAAACTATCTAAACATCTGGACTCGTGCGGGCGTTAATTGGATGCCCTGGGAGAAGTGGGCGCGAGCGGCTGGTGATTACGGTATTGATGAACTGCTAGGTAAGCCCTGCTTCCTGGCTATCGACTTGTCGAAGAGAATCGACGTTACTTCCATGACCGCGTTCTTTCCTGGTCCGAACTTTGAGCTGGAGGAAATGAAGTCTATCCACTGGTTCTGGCTGCCGGAGGACGACATCGAAGAGAAGGAGATAGTCGACCGCGCGCCCTACCGGCAGTGGCAGCAGGACGGTTTTATAACACTGACGCCTGGCGACTACGTAGACTATTCGTACATAGTCGAAGACATCAAGATAGCGAAGAAAATGTTCAAGGTGATAGAGACGGCGGTCGACCCTTGGCAGTCTGTTGGCTTTATGACCATGCTCGCGAATGAAGGCATAGAGGCTATTGAGTTCGCTCAGAACTATAAGCTAATGTCGCCTGCCATGAAGGATTTAGAGGGATATATCTATCAGAAAAAGTATCTGCATCCGAACCACCCTATTCTGAATAGGCATGTGGACAGCCTTAAAGTAAAAGAATCGAACGACAACATTATGCCGATGAAAAGCAAACAAAGTAATAGAATTGACGGGGCATCTGCGCTTATAATGGCGTCGGGGCGCGCTACCGCCTATATCAATGCTAACCCAAATCCATACAACAAGAGAGGTTTCAAATCGCTGTGATTACTGTATCCGTGCGCGATTTCGTCGCGATTATCTTTTTCCTTGTCCTGCTAGTAGGAGCATATTTAGTGATACCACCCCTGCCACTCGTCATCATCGGCGCCGCCGGAATTTTCGTCGCCTACAAATACCTCCCTGCACCGAATGTGGAGCCGGAGAAGGAGAAGAAAAAAGTAACAGCCCTCAAAACTATCGAGAGGTAATTGAATGGACATCATTGGTTCTCTTAAGACCATAGACATGACGCGCAGTCTGAGCGGTGAATACAATATGACCGACCCTGTTAAGTCGGAGGAAGCCGCTGTCTTTTTGTCTAAGGGAGCCGCTCTTCAGGACACGGGGAACGTGGTGGTTAATCCCGAAACAGCCCAGAAGGTCGTGGCTTTCTATCGCGGTATTCAAATAATCGCGCAGTCGCTGGCTCATCTTCCGTTTCCATTTCCAGCGAGAGACAAGGACAGTAAACGAGACCCGGATGGCGCAAAGCTTCCGGCTTATCAGCTTTTCAATGTGGCTTTTAACTCAGAGATGACGCCGTTCGAAGGTGTTGAAATGATGATCGGTCACTTCTACACCAGGGGCGCTTTCTATGGTCAGAAAATACTGAACGCTTTCGACGATACAATCGAAATCTGGCCGCTTCACCCTGACAGGATGAAACCGTTCCGACTGAAGGACGGCAGCCTGAAGTATGCCTATTGGACACAGGAAGGGAAGCAAATTTTCTTCGAGCCGACTGAGCTGTTCGTATTCAGAAACCAGCTCGGGCCGGACAACATGACCCCGGTATCGCCAGTAAAAATTGCGGCCAGCTCGCTTGCGCTTTCCATCACTCTTGAAAGATTCTCACAGACTATATTCAAGAATGCTTTTAGTCCAGCTGGTGTTCTGAAGCATCCGGGAGATTTCGAAGACGACGAATCTATTGAGAGACTTCGCAAGCAATGGGACGAGAGATACAGCGGTGTCGAGAACGTAGGCAGGCCGCTGATTTTAGAGGCTGGCATGGACTGGAAAGACATTGGTCTAAATCCAGAACAAAATCAGATGCTAGATTCCAGAAGCTTCCAGCTGCTCGATGTTGCTCGCGTCCTAGGCGTACCTCCTATCAAACTTGGTATAACCGACAAAATCCCGATGGGCTCCGCCGAGCTGGTTAATGGAAACTTCTATATCGATACACTGCTACCACTGGCGGTGCGCCTGAAACAAGCTATCCAGCAACAATTGATGAAACCCGCCGAGAGAGCGAAATATCAGCCCAAGATGAACTTCAAGGCATTTCTAGCAGCCGACTATAAAACTAGAAACGAAGGCTATGCCATTGGAAGACAATGGGGCTGGTTCTGCCCTGACGATATCCGCGAGCTGGAAGATATGCCAGCGCTGCCAGACGGACAAGGTAAGAATTATCTGGTGCCTGGAAACATGATTCCGGCACAGCTCGCGAATGCTTTCTGGCAGGCGAAAATAGATAATCCAAAAGCCGCCGGTGCTGGTGGTGGATCTGACCCTTCGAATGAAACTGACAATAACCTAAAGAGCGTAAAAAGCGCATTCCGGGGGGCTTGCGACGATACAGAAGGCTTCGACGACCTTTTCGAGCAAGAGGTTCGATTCGAGTTAAATACGAAAGAAGTTAGAGTCGCGTTCCTTCAGATGGCTGTATCTACTGCCGAAACATGCGTCAGAAAAGAGATAAAAGCCCTTGAATCGGCGCTAAAACAAGCTGCTATGAAAGGCGACGCTGACTCGTTCCGGGCGAAAGTGGACGACTTCTATAGCTCTCACGAAAGCTATATTAGGCAACATTTCGCGCCTATTGTTGATAGTTTAAGCACCGTATTCGGTGCTAGAAAACAGGAATTAGCCACTGTTTTCGCTCAAAATCTGGCTAAATCAGCCGAAAATGTCGTTAAATCCGCTCGAAACCGCCTTAATTTGCAGAACTTCGCCAATGAGGCCGAAGTGTTCGTCAAGCTGGGCGATATTCTTGAGGATTGGCGCAAGACCAGAGCATCAGCTCTGGCTCAAGAAGTATTAGGTCCCTGTGCCGCATATCTGGAGTAGAAACAAATGTCAAAAAAAGAAATGGACAAGAGAGCCGCTAAGGGTCTCACTTTGAGAGCTTCCGACAAGGAAGGCGAGAAGAAAACAATCACCGGAACGCCTATAGTTTACGATCAGAAGACTGTTCTCCGTGACTGGTATGGCGATTACGAAGAAGTCATCGTCGCCGGTGCAGGCAAGAATACTCTTTCAAAAGACAATAACATTCGCGCGCTAGCTCATCACGATAGCTCGCAGCCGCTCGGCAGTACCAAGCACGGCACACTGAAGCTTACAGAGACTAAGACCGGCATAGACTGCGAAATCGACCCGCCGGACACGTCCGCAGGTCGGGACATTGTCGAAAACATCAAGCGCGGTGATGTTGATGGAATGTCGTTCGGTTTCTATGTTGTCCGCGACCGCTGGACGTTCTCAAAAGACCCGCAAGTAAAAGACTTGCGCGAGATTCTAGAGTTCGAGCTTCTAGAAGTATCTCCTGTAACATTCCCCGCCTACGCCCAGACTAGCGTGGGGCTACGTGCCGTAGGTGCTGACGGTATGATAGCCGGTGAGGAGCTAGCGCGCCTGGCGCGCCGCGCACAGATGGGCACCATATCTGATGGCGATAGAATCCGAGCCGAAAAATTGCTAAAAGAATTTTCCGAAAGTTTTTCGAGCCGTTCCGCCGCGGTGGAAGCAGAACAGCCGGCAGCTGAAGAAGCCGCTCCTGTGGACGATACGCCGAAAGTAATTGACGCCCTGGAAGCGCAACTTCTGGAAGCCGAAATCGAAGAACTGGAAAAATTGGAAGAAATTCCGGCTTGATTTTTCAGACCGGACGCGATAGATTTTTGCCCGAGACATAACCGGCGTTAACCGAAGCCATCGCTATCAGTTATCATCGGAGCAAGAGCAAAGGACCTAAAGGTCACTGCCGACTTGTAAGCATCGTTTAAACAACGGTGCCGCAAGTCGGCTTTTTGTTTGCCCTCCTTTCGCGGCACCAGCCGAGGAAGGAAAAAAAATGGCAAATGCAAAACTTCAAGAGGGCGCCAGCGCACTCGTGCAAGCCCGAAACATCGTCACCGAAGCTGGTGGCGCCGACAAATTAACCGCCGAGCAGAGGCAGACAGTAGACAAACACCTCGCCGACTGGCGCAGTCAGAAAGACGCCGTCAAGCTTGAACAAGACCTCAAGAAAGAGGAAAAGGCAGAGTCTGAACTCAGAGCCGCCGCCGTGACTTCTAAAGTCACAGATCCCTCTCATATCTCGAATTCTCGCGACGCCAAATCATGGCAGAACGCTGAATATGCCAATCAGTTCGATGCTTTCATGCGAACCGGCAAAGACCAGGACGACAAAGTTGAATATCGAGCCATGCAAGCCGATAAAGACACCGTAGGCGGTTTCACCGTCACCCCTGTCGTCATCATGGACCAGTTCCTTCAGAACGTAGACGACGAGCTTCCGTTCGGCAAACTGGTGACTACCATCAGAATGCCGAAAGCCGCTAAGATTCAGATCCCGCAGATGGGCGACGACGCAAGCGACCCTGACTGGACCTCTGAACTCGGCGAAGTCCAAGCTGGTTCCGACCTGACTTTCAAGGCTCGCACCCTCGAACCTCACGCCCTGACCAAGCTCTACAAACTGTCGAGAAAGCTCATCACAATGTCCAACATGGACATTGTTGCTTTCGTAATGGCCAGACTGGCTAGAAAATTCGGTCTCGCTATCGAGAACGGCTCTATGACCGGTAACGGCTCCGGCAGAATGCAAGGCGCTTTCGTTGCTAACGATGAAGGCATCGGCACCGCTCGCGATGTCAGCGCTGGTAACACCACGACTTCGCCCAAATTCGAAGGCATCCTGGCCGCTAAGTATGCGCTGAAGTCCCAGTATCGCAAGAATGCGAAATTCTTGTTCCACCCGGATTCTATGCTGAAGCTGGCTCTGTTGAAGGACGGCGAAGACCGCTTCATTCTTCAGCCTTCGGTGATAGCTGATACACCGGATAAACTCTCCGGCTATCAGGTTCTTGAATCTCAATTCGCCCCGAACACCTTTACCGCCAGCCAATACTTCGGCTTGTTCGGTGACTTCGCCTACTACTGGATGGCGATGTCTCAAGACCTCCAGATTCAAGTTCTCCAGGAAATGTACGCGCTGACTAACCAGAACGGCTATGTGGCTCGCGCCGACATCGACGGCTGCCCTGTTCTCGCCGAAGCTTTCGTCAGATTGCAGCTGGCAGCTAGCTAATTAGAACACTCAACCAGGCGCGGGGCTGGCTCACAGCCCCGCTACCCAGATGTTTTTAGAACGGAGAAATTTAAATGGATCTTGCATCTCAATCTCAACTCGGTATCGCCATGGCGCCACAAGCCGCTGGCACCGGCAACGTAAACGGAAACACAATCGACACTAGGGGCGCCACGAATGCGAATTTCACTTTGCACGTGGGCACCGTAGTTAGTGGCGCGGCTGCCAGCTGGAAAATTCAGCAAGGCGATGCCTCCGACGGTTCTGACATGGTGGACATTGACGGCGCTGTTCAAACCATCCAAGACACTGACGACGACAAGCTTTTCGAAATCGAAATCGCAAAGCTGAGAAAGCGCTATGTCCGATGCGTAGTTCTTCGCGCGACACAGAACGTGACTATCAATGGTTGCGTAGTCAGACAAACCGGTCTCCGCACCTTCCCCAGAAGCTTGCCGACCGGTGTCGACCAGTCCATCGTCATTAACTCTTAATCCCAGCAGCCAACCCGCAAGACCGGGGCTAGTCCCTATCTCTAGCCCCGGAACTGTGGAGTCACCAGAGGTAAATAAATGTCCATCGAAATCAAAATGAACTCGCTCGCGGCTTGCCCTGATCGAGTCCTGGAAGCCGGTAAAACTTACCCCGTTCCAGATGAAGTCGCACACGAACTGGTCGCCGCCGGTGCTGCTTCATACGTGAAAGCTGAAGACGCCCCGAAGAAAGAAGAAGCCGCTCCTGTTTCTCCGAAGAAAGAGAAAGCAGCCGCCAATCAAATCGGCGTCGAAACTCGATAAGGACTCACACTGTGACCAGACCCGCGCCTCAAGTCAATACAGCTCCCACGGAAGAACCGCTGACTATCTCAGAAGTCCGCGCTCATCTTGAGCTGGAAGCTTCAGACACTTCGCATGACGATTACCTAAATTCACAAGTTAAAACAGCCCGCGAAGCTGCTGAAAGCTACTTGAACCGCGCTCTGGTCACGCGCACTTATGAACAGTACCTGAACCTATGCGATATCCCGTGTGGTGGCAAAATACCGCTGGCTATGTCGCCGATTCAGTCCGATGGCTTCAAGGTGGAATATCTCGACGACAACGGAGACCGGCAGGAAATAACAGACCGGTTCGTCCTGAACACGATGAATATTCCAGGCCAGTGCTGGCTCAAAAGTAGCGCTTCTTATCCGACTCCAGGAAAAGACAATCCTTTCGGGTTAGTCATCACCTATAAAGCCGGATATGGAGCCGCTTCCGCAGTTCCGAATCGAATAAAGAAAGCCATGCTCTTCAAGATTGGCGGATTCTTCCTGAATCGTGAAGGAGAAGGCGAAACGAAGACAGACGAAGCGTTCAAGAAACAGCTTCACCCGCTCAGGATTCATCCTGTATGAGACTGAAAGCCGGAGAGCTGAATCAGCGAATCGTGCTGGTTAATAAGACCGCCGGATCTAGAGCTGCTGATGGTGGAGAAGGTGCGCCGACAGAGTCGACAGTTACCGTCGCCGCCTCCGTTCGCCAGTCGAAGACTACTGAAGATATCGCAGGGCAGGAGCCTATCGCGATAGCGGATGTAGAATTCCTGATTCGGTTTTCGCCGGTGGTCAATCAAAAGACCGCCATCAGATACGGTGCCAGAGAGTTCGACATTATCCAGATTATTCCCGTGGACTATGTCAAGCCGAGACACGGATTCAGAATCCTAGCAAGAGAAAGGGGGGCATCGTGACAGTAGAAGCAGCGCTGTATAGCCTCCTTAAAAACAATGCTGGAGTGGCGGCAAAGGTCGGAGACCGAATCTATCCCAACATCCTCCCGCAAAATATCCAGTATCCATGCCTGTCGTTTCGCAATGTCAGCACACAGTCTGACCAGACCATGAGCGGCATTTCCGGCTTCGCCCAGGGGCGCTTTCAAATCGATGTCTGGTCGAACAACCATCTAGAAGCCTGCCAGATTCGCGAGGTTGTCCGGCTTGCGCTTCAAGCCTATAGAGGCACTGTCGATGGTGTCGTCCTCCAGGAAGTTCAGTATGAAAACGCAACGACTCTCTATGAGCCGGAGCTTCGTGTTCATCACATCGCCATGGATTTCCTAATCGGATACACGGAGGCGAAATCATGAAATTTAGTATCGCCGCTCCTGGACTGAAAGAGCTTCAGAAAGAGCTTAAGAAGCTGCCGGATGAAATCTCTGTCAAGTTCGTTAAACAGGCTATGACGAAGGCTGTTAAGCCAATCGTCACGAGAGCTACCGCCGCCGCGCCAGTCGATACCGGTCGTCTCCAGATGTTGGTCGGCGTCTCCGCCAGAATCGTTAAGGGTATCAAAGGACGCCAGGACCGTGTGGACGTGCGCGTCGGTCCGCTTGTCTCAAGCAAGAGACAGATAGCGAACAAGTTGAAGAAAAAAGCAGAAGGGAAGATTCAGGGCACCGTCCTGACCTCTGGCGCCTGGTATGGCCACTTTGTCGAATACGGCACTACCTCCCAGCCTGCACAGCCTTTTTTGCGTCCAGCGTTTGACGCAGGAAAAGAAGAGTTCATCGCCACTTTTACGGCAGAAGTGCGAGAGAAGCTCGACCGCTACTACGCCAAATTGCCGAATACAAGAAAGTAAGGAGAACTCAATGAAAAAGATTCTTTCAGCCCTGCTTCTGATGCTGTCTTTGTTTACAGCGCCAGCTGCATTCGCAGTCAGAGCCGACATTACCCCGAAAGATCCGCCCTCGCTGGTGGCTGGAAGCATCACCGCTAACAGCGCTGATTTCACTTTCGCCGCCGCCGATGCGAGCAATTATAACCAGTGCGCACACACTGGCCGCGAGCTTTTACTGGTTCAGAACAGCGACAACTCGAACGCTTATACAGTGACCGTCACTTCTAAAGCCATAGGCGGCAGAACTGGCGATGTATCTGCTTATTCGGTTGGCGCCAATGAATTCGCGGTTCTCGGTCCGTTCCCGCTGAGAGGTTGGAGCCAGACCGGTCGGAAGCTCTACTTCCAGGGCTCTAACGCCGCTATTAAATTCGCGGTTATCAAAATCCCCAAAACCATCTAGCTCGAAATCAATGTAACCGTGTGTGGTGGCACGGGCATTACTGCTGACTTTACGAAGGAGTAAACAATGCCTGAAACTAACGCCATGCTCGCCGCCGGAACTGAGCTTCAGAGAGGAACTGACGTTCTCGGCGCCGGTGGTCTCACTTATGCCGCTGTGCCGGAAATCAAATCGCTTCAGCTTCCCTCCCTGAGAGCGGACTTCGTGGACTGCACGAACCTAGGCTCTCCAAATGGCGAGGAAGAGTTCATTCCTTCCATGCTCAGGAAGGGAAACTTGCAAGCGCAGATGAACTGGGTTCCGCAAGACGATGCTGTCAGCCCCTCGGCTGGTTTCATCTATGACCGAAACAACAAAATCAAGCGCGCTTACCGCTGTGTGCTGCCTGATGCCGACTCTACCTACCTTGAATTCAATGCCTACGTTGAAGAGGTCTCCCCTGAGTCTCAGATGGGCAACGCGCTGCAAGTGACTATCTCACTGAAAGTCACCGGGGAAATCACCTGGGGCACCGGCGGCTAATTAGTTCGAAGTAGTTAGAAAAACGGGGAGAGGTCCCCATGGAGGAAAGAAAATGTTATTGAGCCGAGATCAAATACTGACACCGAAACTGGTGATTGAAAAATTCCCCAGCGAACAGCTCGAAGGCGAAGTCTTCGTCAGAAGGCTTTCATCGCGCGAAATGCTTTTGCATATTCACGATGTCGCCACCACATGCGAAGTAGCCGAGAAGAAAAAGCAAACCGTCCTGGACTTGCGCGAACGCTTCATCGTGAAGTGTCTGTGCGATGAACAAGGCGAGCCGATTCTGACAAAAGCCGACCTGGAAGCGCTGACCAATCAGTCGCCGAAGGTGGTGGATGAACTGTATCAGATTTGCCAGAAACTCAATCCATTTTCTGAGAAGGACAAGGTGGAGACGGACGCAAAAAACTCCGAGGAAGCCCCTTCAGATTCATCCTCCGACTAATGCTGGCTCTCGGCATTCCGAGCATGGATGAACTCTTCGCTCGGATGCCGAACCAGGAAGACCTAAGTCTCTGGATGGCGTTCTATCAGATCGAACCTTTTGGTCCGACCCATGATGAGGAGCGCCTGGGCAAGGTCGCGACGTTCTTGAAAGGTGGAGGTCACTGGGGAGACATCTTCCCTGGCTTCCAGGACGAACATAAACCGATTCGAATTGCTCAATCTGCCGCTCCTGTTGTTACAGACATGGACCAGCATATCGAGCAGATGAAAGCGTACACCGCCGCACTTAACGGGGCTAATCAGAAGCGTGCCAGTAAGCTCACTTAATCTTAAATTCGGATGCGACGTAGCTGAAATCACTTCCGGCGTCAACAAAATGACAAAGGACCTGGACAAGATTACAAAGTCTATCCAGAGTGCACAGAAAGCAGTCGCAGGAGGCATCGCCGCCATAGGCGTAGCCGCCGCTTTTAATAAAATAGTGTCCGGCGCGAAAGATGCAGAAGCATCACTGGCTCAAGTTAATGCGGCGGTGCGCTCCACCGGTGGTGCCGCCGGTATGACCGCCAAACAAATCGATGACATGGCGAACGCCATGAAGCGGAAGACAGGAATTGATGACGACGCCGTTAAGTCGATGTCGTCCATCCTTTTGACTTTTACGAAAATCAATAAGGACGTTTTCCCGCAAACCGCGAAAGTAATCGAAGACATGGCCGTCAGGATGAAGACGGACTTGAACTCCGCCGCTATCCAGGTCGGCAAGGCGATGAACGATCCGATAAAGGGTATAAGCGCCCTCCAAAAAGTCGGCGTCTCGTTCAATGAGCACCAGAAGCAACTAATCAAGCATCTGGAAGAGACGGGACAGACCGCGAAAGCTCAAGCCATCATCTTGAAAGAACTCGAAACCGAGTTCGGCGGTTCTGCGGCTGCCGCTCGCGATACTCTCGGCGGTGCCCTCCAGGCGCTCCAGCAAAACGTGGACGACTTGATTGACTCCTTCGCTGGTACTCGCGGTCTCCGCGAGGTCATCGAGTTCGCTAACATCGCCCTGGAAGACATGACTGACTCTGTCACGAGAGCCAGAGAACCACAGTCCCAGCTGTCTAAAGATATGGCGTCGTTCGGAAAAATCGCCGAACAGTCGCTAGG
>JACCDG010857933.1_pt1 | contig 10640 bp, 5 predicted proteins | sample 7442471 | NCBI WGS metagenome assembly JACCDG01 (sample SAMN15323444, study PRJNA562643) | freshwater metagenome | isolation source: river surface water | place: USA:Blue River Watershed | collected 2017-08-17 | reverse complement strand
TGAGGGCCAGGTGTGTAGGCTCCATCGCCAGTTCACGCATGCCTCGGCCCAGCAAGGGCAGCACGGCCAGTCCGGCCTGCTCGACCGCCGCCTGCACGATCGCCCGCTTGAGCTCGAGCGGAACGGTAGCTGGCAGCAGGTTTCCTGCCACCGCAGGCGTGCGCAGGCCCAGCGCGGCCATGCCCCTCAGCAGGACACGGACCATCGCGGCGCTGGCAAAGTCTTCTTTCGGTGCGGTGCTCAAGTGCGTCCTTTGAGGTGGGTTTGAAGCGCCTGTGTGTCGATTGGCAATTGTCGCGGCCGCCATCCGGTGGCCATACGGATGGCATTGGCAATGGCCGCTGAGGCCGCGACGATGGCGGTCTCGCCAGCGCCCGATGGCGGCTCGCCATGGTCCACCAGTTGCACGGACAGCCCCGGCAGCTGCGTGATGCGGGGGATCGGTGAATCGCCAAAGTTGCGCACATCGGCCGACCAGCTTTCGACCAGCACCATGCCGAGGCCCCACACCAGATTGCCTTCGCACTGTGCTCGCACCTGTCCGGGGTTCACCACCTTGCCGCAGTCGTGCGCGCAGTGCATGTGCAGCACCTGGACTTCGCCGCTTTGCAGGTCCACCTGCACATCGGCGACCACTGCAGCGTAACTGGTTTTCTTGTAGATGCCGCAGGCCACACCACGGCCCTGTAGTAACCCTTTGGAATGCGCTGGGGCTGCGGGCGCGGTGGCCACGGCCTGCTCGAGCACGCGCTTCAGGCGGGGATCTTCGATGTGCTGAAGCCGGAAGGCGACCGGATCCAGACCGGCGATCCTGGCGCACTCGTCGATGGCCGATTCGATCACGAAAGCATTGGGTCCCGCCCCCAGACCACGCCAAGGGCCGGTGTGTACAGGCAGCCTGACCAGATCAAATCCAGTCCGCCGGGCTTGTGCCCTGTAGGGAAGGGAGGCACCGCGCGCCACCCCGTCGTCCCCGATGACATCCGTGAGCTTCTGCATCCAGGCCGGCACCACTGCCCCCGTGAAGAGGATGTGGCTGCTCGCAAAGTCGTGCGCCCAGTGCTCCAGGCGGCCCTCCCTGAGGCGGGCGCGCACCCTGTGGCTCGAAGGTGGCCGGTGAAATGCCTGCAGAAATTCCTGTGCCCGTGTCCACTGCACCTTGACCGGCCTCTGCAGTGTCTGTGCCAAAACGGCCGCTTCGAGTTCGACCGTGCTGATGGTCTTGCCGCCAAAGGCACCACCGACACGGCAGCCGTGTACACGCACCTTGTCTTCGGCCAGGCCGAGCCGGCGGCACACCACATCACGCTGGTAGAAGACATCCTGAGATCCCACCCACATTTCCAGGGAGCCATCAGGCAGGATCTGGGCCACGGCCACGCGCGGTTCGATGGCCGCATGTGCGGCGATCGGGATGTCGAAACGAAGGTCCAGGTCCCACGGCCCCGCGGGCAGGGTGTCTTTGTGGACGTATTTGTCGCGTCGAGTGCGCGCCGCCATCCGCCGGTCGATGTCGATGGCCTCAGCGATGGTCTGACCGATGCCCTGAGGGTCGGTCTGGCCCTGCGTAGACCAGCGAGCATCGAGGGCCTGCTCGATCCTGTCGAGGGCACCCGGCGTCCGGGCCACGATGCCCAGGCCTTCGCTCGACGCCATCTGCAGCAGCGGGTGCCGCACCAGCGCCACAAAACCCGGTACCTGACGTGCAGCAGTTTCATTGACAGATACCAGTCGGGACGGGATTTCGGGCGGTACTGGCGCGCGCATGACTCGCCCGTAGACCATGCCGGGCAGGCGGATGTCGCTGGCATACAGAGGCTGCCCGGTCACGATCTCCAGCCCTTGCGCGATCACGGGAGAGCGCCCCACCCATGGCCCTTGTCCGGACAAGGACCGAAGTTGCTCTCGGGGGTAGTCCACCACCTGCAACTTGCCGGCGGTTTGCCCGCTTTGCAAGGCTTGCCGCAGGGTGGCGCAGGCCCTGGCCAGCGGCAGGGCAAAGTCCATGATGGATTCGCTGCCCACAGTGGCGCGCACACGTTCGATGCTGTGGGTGGCGTGCAACTGCACGGTCAGACGATCCGGGTCGATGCCCAGTTCGTCGCAGGCGATCTGCTGCAGCGCTGTGGCGATGTTTTGGCCCATCTCCACCCTTGGCAAAGTCAGCAGGTAGCGCCCCGATTGGTGGCTGATCCAGCTCAGGCCGGTGCGGGCATCCGGTGCTGGGCGTTTCGGAATGACGGGAAAGCTGGCACAGCCCGGCAGGAAGGCGACGCTGAGCACGGCCCCGATACCTCCAAGAACGGTTCGACGGCGGATGGGCATGGTCATGTCCCTTCCTTCACCATCTGCTCGATGGCCTGCCGCGCGCGGGGCTGTGTACCGCATCGGCACAGGTGCCCGGCCAGTGCCTGGTCAATCTGCTGGGTCGTCGGACGCGGACTGCGTCGAAGCAGCGCTACGGTGGCCAGGATTTGACCGGACTGGCAATAGCCACACTGCGGAATTCCTGCATTGAGCCAGATCTGCTGTACCGGATGCAACTGGCCCTGGGGTGCCAGCCCTTCCACCGTCTGGATGTCCTTGCCTGCTGCCGCAGAAACGGGCATCAGGCAACTCCTGACCGGCTCACCGTCAAGGAGCACCGTGCAGGCGCCGCACAACCCTGCGCCGCATCCAAATTTGGTACCCACCAGTCCCAACGACTCCCGCAAGACCTGAAGCAGTGTTTCTTCGTGCCAGTGGGGAGATATCTCTACCGTTTTGTCATTCACACTCAGTTGCATTGCTGATCCTTGTAATCGACACAGCGATGACTTTAGGGTGCGTTCGGATAAGGTTATTGAATAAACGCGCCAAGTTAATCAGGTGACAGTTCCGACACTGTCCAAATATCTTTTAGCCATTGGGTCAACTGGCGTCGTGTCGCAGCAATCATCCGCCTATTGGCCCAGATCCTCAGTAAGATTTGTACTGGTGTCCCGACATGATTAAACGAAGGACTGTTTTGGGTCGCTAGCCTTACACCACATGGCTGCTGTGATCGACCGGTTGAATCCGCCGCCATTAGCGGTCTTACTTTTTGCAGTTACAAAAAAGCCCGGAATTCCGGGCTTTTGGTTATTTGCAAAGTTGAGAAAATTTGCGTCGGTTCTGAGAACCTACAAATGTAGACACGAGCAAAGGATTGCCGGTCAGCCCTTGAGGATTCAAGGACTTACGCACCATCTTACGTCAAAGATTTTCCGAAGTTTTGATCAAAGATTTGCCGAAATCGGGAATCGGTAGTCTAAGTATTGCCGGCGCAGTTTTTAGCGTTTTTTGTACCTCATCATTGTACAAAGACTTCTGGTGAGTGTCCAGAAATCTGGGGCCCAATGCATGGCCCACCTTGGGTGCAGAAGTTTTGCAAAGCAGCGGTTGCGGTCCCACAGATTCTTGAACTCGTGGCTAGAAAGCGGACACTCGGCCTAGAGGTAGCTGGATCGAGAAGGCTGGGCACCAGGCAGTACAGCGGGGATGGGCTGCGTCAATTCAGTTGATCAACTCAACCTCACCTTGCTCGAACCATCCGTACTGGAGGATGGCGTTGCGAGCCAGTGCTGGATCCGGCGAGTAGTAGACGATGGCCAAGCTCTTCTCAGCTCGGCTACAGGTCACGTAGAACAAGCGGCGGGTACGATCAGCCCCAGTCTCCCGGCCGGCGGCTTCGTTTTCAAGATCCGTCTTTGACTTTTCCTTGGTACCGAAAAACTTATCGTAGGCAAAAAGAAAGCCTCTAGCCTCGTCGTCATTGATGACGACAAGCACGCGTGGAAACTCAAGTCCCTTGACACCTTGGTGCGTCCCAAACTGCGATTGTCCCCGCACGTACAGGTCATAGCGCTCGATCTGACTCAGTGGGGCTTCAAGCGCCTTGCTCCATGCGCTTAACTCTGGGCTGATGTCTTGGGCCTCTTCATCCTCAGTACCATCTGCTTGATACTCATCCTCTGCCTTGTCCGGAGGCGCCGCCTTCGTGTCACCAGGAACGAACGGAGCCAGCGCGTCGGGAATGGTAAACAGGCCCGTCCGCGCCACAACCTCAAGTACCGCCTGAGCAGTGACATTAGGCTGTTCCGTGATCAGCGCCAGAAGCTCGTCGCATGCAGCCTTGGCCTTACCAAGTTGCGCGACTTGATTGGCCCCGGCCCCCTGAAGCGCTGCGCGATCCAGAAGCGGTGACGACGCCTTGATGATCGCTGTGGCCCCAAACCGATCGTTGACGCGAAGCGCCTTGACCAGCGGCAACACATCCTGAACGAAGAATCCAAGACCAGCCCCAGTGCCTTGTAGCAGGCTTGTCCTGAGGCTGTCGTTACCCAACCCCCAAAGGGGCTCGAAGAATTCCACGAATCCAAATCGCCGTGCAGACATCAGATGCTCAAGGGCGAGCGTCTTCACCGTGTCAGAGTTCTTCCAAGCCGGATCAACAGCAATTGTTGCCATCCGCTCACGCACGGTCGTCTCGACAACGTAGGGATCGACGCCCCCTTGGGGCGCGATGAAGACTCGAACCACGCCCCTTTCAGCATCGCTTCGCGGTATTTGTTGCTCGCCATCGACATCGTGGCGAACGCTGTTGATGACCTCAATCACGCGGGACGGGCACCGATGGTTCATCCGCTTGCGAGGCATGGCCCACCTCGCCGGAATGGCTTTGTCCAGCCGGTCTTTCCCGTCTGAGTAGATCCGCTGCATCATGTCACCGAACAGTCCGAGGCTGAACCGACCATGGAACTCCTCTTCGAGGTTCAGGAACGCATCCATGAGCGCTTTGTTCGTGTCCTGACTCTCATCAATGAGCAAGACCGGACAGCGACTGACCAACATGCGCCGGAGCCCAGGTTTGCTGGTGAGGAAGGCAGCAGTCATGGCAATGACCTCCGAGTGGCTCAGAGAGTCGCGTATACGGTTGTCGCTGGTGGGGTTGTAGACGAACTTGACGATGGAATCCAGACGCGCCAGACGGCGACGTTTGCTCTCCATAGATCGAAGGCGTTCAACACCCGCTTTTGTATTGGGGCGCCCTTTACTGTGCTGTTCTTCGAGTTCAGCAATCTCATCCACAAGGTTCTTGGCGACCCATTGACGGATGTCGGCGTTGAAGCCCTCAATCAACGACCATGAGAAAGCGTGGATCGTCATGACCTCGACACGAGGGTCAAACTCGAGACGCTGTTTGATTTCGTCGCAGGCAGCATTGGTATAGGTGATGACGCCAATCTTCTTGCCAGTCAGGGTCAAATGGCGGCCGTGCTCTCCGTCAATTGTCATTCTGACGGCGTTAACCAACGACCGAGTCTTTCCGGAGCCGGCCCCTGCGTAAAGGAAGAAACTTCTGGGCTTGGTCAGGTCAAGACACTCGATGATCGCTGCGTCGGCTTCTGCATCGAATTGATCATCGGGGGGCGTCATGGGGTGCTCCCCAAAACTGGGCCCGCAGCGGTAGCTGCTGAAATCGCCTTGGCCGGCGCTGCCGTCAAGATTTCTACCTGTTTCTTTTTCATCTGTTCCAGCAGCCAATCCAGCCCCTCGGCGATGTACCTCGGGACCTTCAAATCCTTGAAGTTGTCTGCCATCAAAACGTCGAGCGCGAACTCCGCTTTCTTGCCGTCTTTGAGCGCGACATACAGGCTGGCACCCAACGCGACTGCACCTCCGCCCGTAGCGATGGCATCCCGAAACTTGGCGATTAGTCCTGGTCCGGCAAACGTGGCGAAGAAGTTCAGGTTTTCGAACACCAACGAGTCCTCGAACGTGTAAGGATAGGCAATCTCCTTTGCCCCTGTCCCTGGCATCGTGATTTCAACGGGCGTTTGATACGCCGCTCGCACAGCGAACAGTGTGTCGTCAGTATCCATTAATGTCTTGGCCGCCGGCGTTGCACCTAGAAGGTCGTCAACATCATCCAAGGCTGGTACCCAGGTTTTCAGTGTGCTGTTGTTGGTTTTCTGACCAGCACCCAAAGCAGGTTGAACCGATGATCCACCCGCCCCCGTTAGGCTATCCAAGTCAGTAACGATTAGCGTCAACAGGCCGAGATGATCGATCAACCGGCGCAGGCGATGGGCATGGCTACCGCCGATCTCCAGTAAGGTGACGTAGCTCTGATACAGCACCTTGTAGTGCACCCGAATAAAGTTCGGGATTAGCATGCGCTCAGCTGGCCCCTCAACTAGGATCGCTGCATCGGCGAAGAACAGATCGGCATGCTGTGCACGCAAGTACCGGGTGACAAAGCGCTCTGTCTCTGTGCCGTTCCCGAAGACCTGCGAGAGGTTGACGACCGTTGACACCGGCACCTCGGCCACCATGCCTGCCGGTAGCCGTCTGAAATAGCGCAGGCTCGCGAAGGGTGTCTCATGCGCAACGTGACTTGAATGCGTGCTGACAATCAACTGCGTCCGCAGCGCCTCGTTCTCACCCAACTCTGGGCGCCTGCGCAGCACCTCGTACGCTTTTTTGATGAAGACTTGCTGAACCTGCGCATGCAAATGAGCCTCAGGCTCTTCCACGAGGACCAAATGAAGCGGTTCGATGCTCGCAGCCTCAGCACTCTTAGAGGCTTTGCCGACACGCATCCAGGCATCGCGGAAACTCATTAGCCGGAAGATCATCGAGATCAGATTCTGATAGCCCAGCCCGTTGCTGCCTTCTGGTAGCAGGAGGAGGGGCGCGACCGCGCCCGCATCTGGAACCACGTCGACCGCGAAATTGACCGCGGCGCTGTGGTTCAACCCATCGATAGCACGCAATCGAGTCGATACGCGCGGTCGAGGGTCACTGACACCCGGGTAGCCCAAGCCTGCCACCTCGTTGAAGCATTCACTGAAACTCTCCGTCAGCTTCAAGTCGAACGCATCCTCTGCCGCTGCTATGGCCTGGAGTGCCTCCAGATCCATGGGATCCGGGCCTTTTGAAGGATCCAGGTGCTTTGCGTAATAGCTCCTGAGTTGCTCCGAGAGCCGAGTTTCCCCGGCAGAGGTGTGCATTTCGCCATCATCGTCGATACCACTGGGAATTTCTCCGAATCCGCGCTGTGCGGGAATGTCATGCACTTTGATCAGGCCATTTAGGGGATCGCCATCGATTGGCAATGCCGACGGAGGAAGCACTTGCGGCCGGGCCCGGAGCTTTTCAGGAGACGCCAGCAGGGCAGGATCAAGCGGATAGGCCCGGATCGTGAACATCGAGCTCAGCCGCTTGGTCAGGAAGTCGACCAGGCTTTCGGGCCATACGGTCAACTTAGTGCTGGCGCCCTTTCCAGCAGCAGCCGCAGCCGCTGCTGCGCGCATGGCGTTCGCTTCGGTGATCGCTGTAAAGAATTCCTTAAAGAGTGTATCTAGGTCCTTGGGCTCGTAGCGCAGCCGAACTCCCAGACTTCCGCCAGTCCATTCCATAAGGGGGACCAAGTCCCGCACCCGGTGAATTTCGTCTTCATTAACCTGCAGCCATATATCCAGGGTAGGAAGCGCCGGCAGCCATAGATCTAGGGAGAGATCTACCACGTCACCCGCCTGATGGGCGCGAACCCATTCTTCTCCGATATCTATGAGCTTCCTCAAGTGACACAGCGTAAAGTCATGGATATCGAATGGGCAGCGACGGGGCGTAAGGAAGCGCCGCAGTGCCAACATGGCTGAGGTCTTGCCGCTGTTATTCGCGCCAACGAACAACGTTGTCTTCGGCGCCAGATCAACCCGCGCCGACAAAAGCTTCCTGAAATTCGCGATCTCGACAAACTCGATATGCATTTCGCTCCATCCTGCTTGTATGTACTTTTTGTAACGATAGCCTAGTATTTGGTTGCTGAGACTGGGAGAGGAGCTGAAGCGTCTCAGCACGCCATAGCCGACCTGTTGCCGGTGAATGCTGTAAAGCCCCAGACCGATACCGAGATAGATCGATGCAACTGGGCGTTGAAACGTCGGCTGTCGGTGACGTCCGCGCTTATAGCGGCTTTTCGTGAGTTACCGCCCCCAGCCTATTGCACACACATATATATCGACAATCCAGGGCGTTGGAGATCGGAATTCTCTAACCCCGCTGCATCCACGAAACAGTAGGGAGCGCAAAGCTATGGTTTACCACTTCGCGTAAGTACTTCGGCTAAGGAGAAAGGAACACCCTCATCTTTAACGATTCCGTCAGATGCAGGCCTGAAAAGGGCCTGAAGAATTAGTTGACGATCATCCTTGCTGGCGAGGTGATCGCCTTCCAGCAACGACAAATAGGTTTGCACCATCACGACTCGCTCTCCGGCGTCGGTGAGCAGATGCAAATGGCTAAGGAACATACGGACTATTAGTCGTAGCGCCCATACGGTAAAGACACCAATCAGTGCTAGCACAGCTAGGCGCCATGTCTCGGGAACATTGCCGACCGGTGTATTGTTTAACAGCTGATGGATCTGCCAGCCGAGTCCAGTCGCAGAACCGCCGATACCAATAAAGGATAGAGCGCCAGAAATCACAGCCCAAAGTCGGTGGCCTTTTCGCTTCTTGCTCCAGTATTCGGCAGGCGCGCGCAGCGCAAGCTCCTCCCGGAAGGTCTTGCGCAATGCTTGCAATGTCTCTTCGTGTGCCTCTTTAAGCTGCTTGAACTCCGAGTCTCGCAAATTTTGAGCTGTCTCAAAATCTGATGCTTGATCATCAGCCGCAGAGCGAATGCACTCAGCAAGAGACTGATAGTCACGATGAAGTGCATCGTAGGCCTCGATTTTCTCGCCTAGTAATTGTTCGGTCTTTGTTCTTAGTTGATCGAAGGATTGATCAGCAGCCGCTTTCCTTCTCTTGGTGGTGGCATGCTGAGTATGAAATCGCTCTTGCAAACCCTCAAATAATCCACGCCATGCAGCAAGATCACTGGGCTGTAATTGAAGTTGCCCGTTCGCTGTGCCTATGTTGATAGCGAGAAAGTAGCTTGCAGCCTTATCTCCAGCCTCCTTGCGATAAGCATCAACAAGCTTGGCCAGTGGAGTGCTGCTGTGCGGCAGCTTGCGTTGCAGAAATGCGTGTTGGATACGATCTCGGCTGTAATCGAGTTGCTGCTGGCTATGCTGTTGGTTTGAGTTAATGTGCTGCAGAGACTGGCGAGCTGCGTTTAGCGCCTCATTTATTTGGCTGAATGCCTCACGCTGATAGTTTTCGTGGTTCCCGTAATTTTGTTGCTGCAGCCAGATCCAAAAATTCAGCTCAATCTGAATCCAATTGATCAGCTCATCGTGATTCGTGGGAGCGAGGCGTCCACCATTCTCGTTTAGATCGAGGATGAAAAGCGGCGGCGCTTTCGCGAGAGGCGGTGTGTTGATCTCGGACATAGTTGGTGTGACCCAGTCTTGCTCTTTATGGCCACTATTTTGTCAATATTCAGTGGTCACCGAAGCAATTTCTTCAGCAACCACCAGTACTGGTTGCAACGAGGCTTATCAATTTCAAGACACCCCCTGTATGCAGCCAATTGCCTTCCAAGAGGGACTCGACTAGCATTGAGGCTACAGGAGGTTAGGTATGCCAATCAAACCCGGTCCAAAGCCTATTGCAAAATCAACGGGAAAGCCAGACAAGCGCCGACGTGATAACAAAGAAACGCCGAAGAATACGCCCGAACTCAAGCCTCATAAGCATAAAAAGGGCGATTAACTTTGCTGGATCGTCTCTGTGATGATTAATGCCGGCGGCTGAGTACTGCTCTAATTAATTCAGAGTGGCGCACAAGGTCGCCCCGTCCACATGAAGGCCGATGCGTTGGGATATTGGCCTTGGCAAATTCTGCAGAAATCCCCCTGGAGGTTGAACCGCAGGCAGTAGCCAGCGTTGCCAGCGGCGAGTAGGTCATCAGAAAAGACACCAGGTCGGTGATCTGAACGCACCAAGGGCTCCCGTGCTGATCCACGGCCTTGGATGCAGGCAAGAGGCCATCCTTGACCCAACCCTTAACGGCATCAACATGTGATCCAGTCATGCTACTGACTTGCTCGACATTCAAGGTCACCATGTCAGTAGACCGGTTCATGTGCCTGTCTATGTCGCTTTGCGAGAGATACAGTCCCCCAGCACCAGTGCAGCCATCGTGGCCGATCGGTTTGATGGCGCCGTTCAAAATCGCTCGGTAGAGCGACAGGAGTCTCTGCCGCTCGACTGTTCTGCGCAGCGTCAGATCGCGCAGTGGTACGCAGGGCAACACCTGAGGATCGAATAGCCCCTGTGGGAGCGGCAGTCGCAGGCGCTCAATCAAGGATTCCAAGGCCACTTTCTGGATCGTCCCTGAGAAAACAGGTGGCAGATGATCTGGCTCTGAGCGAACCAGCCAGTCCGCTTCGTTCATGAGCCGAAAAACCGATTTGGGCACATTGAGTAGCCTCTTTGCAGCGGTGTCATCAATGTGTGTGTCGCGGATCAGCTTGAGGCGATCGACTTCTTCTCGAGACAGGAATCGCTGACGATATGAAGCGTTTGCTCCTTGTTCTTGCGCCGAAATCAGCCCTTGGTCGATGCCTGAGTGCAGGCGCTCGGCGCTGACCTTGAGCATCCGGGCTGCTTCGGCGACGCTGAACCACCCCTTACTTGCAGAAGCTGCGGCTTGGAGACTGCGGGTGC
>JACCDG011127310.1_pt1 | contig 10643 bp, 16 predicted proteins | sample 7442471 | NCBI WGS metagenome assembly JACCDG01 (sample SAMN15323444, study PRJNA562643) | freshwater metagenome | isolation source: river surface water | place: USA:Blue River Watershed | collected 2017-08-17 | reverse complement strand
TCATCAAGTATTTCCGTGAAGTGGAGGAAGAGTTGATCGCGCCGATTCTCTGCACCGATCTTTCGGAGGAGTTGGCAGAGCAACTCGCCGAGAACGACCTCAGTGAGGAGAACAAAGCCCTGTTGCCCTACATCCGCAAGGCCGTAGCCAATCTTGGGCTGCTGGCCGCAATCCCACACCATCGGCTCGTGATAGATGGCGACGGGTTCCGCGTCGTGAGCCAGACCGACCAGTTCGATGAGCGGCGCAACCAGACAAATCCTGTACACGCTAAAGCCATCGCTGATCTTTCCCAAACTGCTGAGCGCAAGGGCAACAAGGCCCTTTCCGACCTCCAAAACTTCCTGAAAGCCAACAAAACCACCTACACGCTATGGGCAGACAGCCCTTGCAACGCGAAGCCGCGCAGTCGGGCGCATGGGTTGGTGGTATCGCCAGACTATCGTGGCGCGGTGGGGATGTTCTGATCGAAAACGTGACGCTCAAACCACCCGGAACACCTCGTCAAATTTCAGAACCCCCGCCACCTTCCGATCGTGGTCGGTGTGCGTGTAAATCTGCGTGGTTTCTAACTTCGAGTGGCCCATAATCTCTCGAAGTTCCTCCACCTTGCCGCCCATGAGCAGGTACAAGAATCCGAACGTGTGCCGCCCGACGTGCGTGGTCAACACCTTTTTCAATCCCGCCGCCTTGCCCACCTCTTTCAGTCGAAGGTTGGTAGTCGCGTCGGCGGGCACATCGAACAGCAGCCCGTTTTTCCCATCGCCCTCGGCGATCAGTTGCTTAGCCAATTTCGAGAGCGGTATCTTCACCACCTTCCTCAGCCGCTTCGTTTTTTGCGGCGAAAACACCAGCATATCGCCCTCGATGTCGTCTTTCGTCAGCAGGTGTAGATCACTCACCCGCACCGACGTGACGATCTGGAACAAGAACTGCCGAAGCGCACGGTGCAACTGCTCGCCCAGCGTTTTCGACTGGTATAGGTTGGTCAGGGCGTTCACCTCCTCCACCGAAAGCCACACCCGCTCCGCAGCTACCGAGCGCACCTTAAATTCCAAGTAAGGGTTTTCCACGCGCCGCCGCTTGCGTTGCGCCAGCAGCAGAAACTTGCGAAGCACCGTGTGGTACTTCGCACGGGCGTTGTCGCCGATGCCCGCCTTCCTCATGTGCCGGTCGAAGCCCTGCACAAACTCGAACGACACATCTGCGAACGTCGCCGCTGGCTGGTACGCCCGCAGGTGTTTCAGCGTGCTGACGTACTGTTTCACGGTGCTGGCCTCCTTGTCGGCCCGTTCCTTCTCGATCTCTCGCTCCACGAACGAGGCCAGCAAGTCCAGCGCGGGCCGATTGTCCACTTCCTCCAGAAATTTCTTGGGAGTCAGCACCGCACCCGTCATCCGGGCTTCAAAAAACAACTCCTCCACCCGCGCCCGCATCTTCGACAGCACCGCGTTCACCCGGCCCTCTCGTTCTCGGTCTTTCGGAATCCTGGAAACCTGCCTTTTTTCGTCCCACTCCTCCTCCCGCAAGTACAAATCTGTACGAATCCTCACTCTAAGCCCGCCCAAAAAAGCCTGTAACAGCAGCGGGTAGGTGCCATCGGCGAGCCGATGGTCTTTCCTGAGCGCGAACTTGTGGGTGTATTTTATCATTCTGTGGCGCGTAGGTGTGTCGTCATTGGGGCGTGGATTCCAGAAAAAGAAGGCTGACAGTCATTGACTGTCAGCCTTTTAGGTCGCCTGTTGGCTTGGTCGGTGGTGCCTCCCAGAATCCACCCCGCTCCCACAACCCCCTATAAATCAACCAATTACCGCCACAATCAAAACCATTGTGGCGTATATGTGGCGAAATTGAAGCCCGCCCAAAAACCAAAAAACACACAAAAGCCTGACTCACAGCGTTTTACGTTGTGGCGTACTGTTCGCCCAGTGTAGCGGCTACCCTTTCCTCAGCCGCACCACCTCCGCCTCCAGCGCAGCCAGCCGACGCTCCACACCCGCAGCCCAAGTCTCGTACACCTCACCGCCCTCCCCCAGCACCCGCACAGCCTCCTCCGCCGCGTCGTATTTTTTTTCTGAAATGTGACTTCGCAGCATCTCGCCCCGGCCCCAAAGCAACCATTCAGGGTTTATTTCGGGAATCATCAGCGTTATTTTTTCTGCCAACTCTGATGATATGCTTCTGTTCTTGCCGGTCATTATCATTGAAATTGACCCCTGCGTGACACCTATCCATCTCGCAAAGGGAGCAGCCTTTTTTTTAGCGTAAATGATTGTTTCTCTAAGTCTTTGTGCGGCAGAGGTATCTGTATTCGCCACAAAAAAATGTATAATTTGGATGAAAAAAAATGATGACAATATTTGTGAGAAATCAATCAGGATGATACTTTTGTCACCACAAACATCATCAATGACGAAGGAAAGAACAATTCAGGAATACCACCGACTGCTCACCCAAAAAGGGCGCGGTGGTGCAATGGCAGAAGTCGGGAGGCGAGCGGGGTGCAAGACAAAAAACGACCCCACCCGCGTATTCCTGCACGGCAGAAAAAGCAAGTATCGGGCGGCCCTCATTGCCGCTGCCGAAGCAGTCATAGCCGAATACGAAGCCGCCGAGCAATACCGGGCTTCTCGCCAAGCAGCATAAAGAATACGGTAGGCCCTTCACCCCGCCGCGGGCGAAGTTCTGAGATTGGTTAAGTCCAACGGGCGGCGGCACCCCGCTGCCGCCCAGCGGGACTGACAGAAAGAAGGCAAAAAGGATATGTTCAGCGCGGCAGCCCGACGCAACGTCAGGCTGCCACCTAAAAGCGACACTTTTCATGAGATTTCTATAGGCATAGAAACCGCCCCGCGCAAACGAGCGCGGGGTTTATTTTCGCAGAGAAACTGCCCGCCGCCCCCGCCCGCGCCCAAAACCGGGCCGGGGGCAAGGCAGAAAAACATAGGTTGATATCGCGCCTCGTCACCCCCTCTCCCCCTTTGGAGAGGGGGCCGGGGGGTAAGGCCAAAAAATAGGTTGTTTTCGCGCCTCGTCCCCCCTCTCCCCCTTTGGAGAGGGGGCCGGGGGGTGAGGCCAAAAAAAAGGTTGTTTTCGCGCCTCGTCACCCCCTCTCCCCCTTTGGAGAGGGGGCCGGGGGGTGAGGCCAAAAAAAAGGTTGATATCGCGCCTCGTCACCCCCTCTCCCCTTTTGGAGAGGGGGCCGGGGGGTGAGGCCAAAAAAAAGCCCCGGCTCGCTACCAACGGCCAGGGCTATGAAAACTGCCGCGTCAACGGCAGAAAGCACATCACAAAAGTACAAAAAGCACACCATGTCCAACTCGCCTATCGCCAAACCCTCCACCGAAGAACGCGCCCACGCCGCATTCCACCGCGTCATGGAGTCCGCCCCAATGGGCCTCCTGGTGTGCGCCGCCCTCGGCCTCGCCATCATCGGAGGGTTCCAGTACCTGTTCTACTTCTACATCCTTCCCGCATCGTGGGGCTTCACCCTCACCGCAGCGTTTTCCGCCAGCGTCGCCGTGTTCTTCGAGGCCCTCGGCTTCTTTTTCCTCGTCGCCACCGTGCGCGACTTTTCCGCAGGAGCGCGGCGAGAAGGCTGGCTGGGGCTTTCCGGCACCATCCTCCTCTTCGCCTACACCCTCTGGGAATGCACCCACATTGCCGCCACCTTCGACCGCGACACACCGGAATCGTGGTGGGCCATGTTTGGCATTGTCGGCACCATCGGCACCATCGTGCGCCTCGTCGAGTTCCGCATAGCCCTCACCGTCGCCTCCTCCGTGCAGCGCAAAAACGCACTCGCCGAAGCGGAAAACGCACTCGCCGAAGAGCGGAAACGCTCACTCGAACTCACCGGAAAACTCGTCCGTTTCGAGCAAGCGGAACAGGCTGAAAGACAGCGCATTGAGCAGGAGGCCCGCCAAGCCGAAGCCGACCGCCTCGAACTCGAAGCCCGCCGCCGTCAAGAAGCCTGGGACAATCTCCAACAGGAAGCCGCCCAAGCCCGCCAAGAAGCCGAACGCCTCCGCCGAGCCGCCGATCGAGCGGAAAAGAAAACGCCCGGCATCCCCATCAGCGGCACAGGGCGCATGGAGATGGAGCGGAAAGCATCCGACTTCTACAAGCGGAACAAAATCCTGCCCACACAGCAGCAAGTGGCGGAAATGGTCGGACTAAAAGATGCCAAGTCTGTCCGCATCCAGTTCCCCAACGGCTCATGGGATGCCTTTCTCGAAACCTTAGAAGCGGAAACACTTGCCGCTCAAAACTAACCCCCTTCACTTCACCACCCACACACACGCTACCATGATATGTCCAAGTATTGCGCTACCACCATTTATGAACCCCCTACCTCCTCTCCCAAAAAACCTCGGTTCCTGTCCAAAAAACGTCGCAAAGACGAGCGGGAGTGGGAAGCCGAAAATGTGCGCAACCTGCGTCGCCCGCACAATTATTCCGGTGCGAATGCTTCGGCCCAGCAACCGCCGACTCATGCCGCCGAGCAGGAAGAAATTGAGTTGTCAGTACTTGATTTCAACCCCTACGGCTGGGCCAGCATCTGGTGGATTGTCGGAGTGTGGATAGATTACAACCACTACCACTACCTGCCATACTATGCCGTTGCCACAGCACTCATCGGCATAGTGTTCAAGCGTGGCCCCCACTACCTTTTCACCTCAGCAGTCATTCTCGCCATCGGCTGGGTACTGCTCAAAAAAGCACTCCTGTTATGAACACCACAGACAACACTTCGCACCTGCTGGAGTACCAAAGTGGGGCTTATTTTGACAAAAAAGCCAAAGAGTACGCAGCCACCCAAACCCAAGCGGAGAACGATCGGCGAAAGGCAAACGGTCGCCGGCAAAACGTGCGCAGCACAATGGCGATACTTCCCGGAGGTGAGGTGAACGATGCCACGTTTTGCGCCAATTGACTTCTCAAAAACCCTGATACTGCTCTGCATCCCACAGAAAGTGCAGTATTGTTACCCAACCCCATACACAGAGCCTACAACCTAATCCCCACCGCTCACCACAGCAATACTTACACACACAAGTATTCGCATGGTGATCCTCATCTTCCTCCTGCTGGCCCTGCTCGCAGGAGCCGCCGACCCCAAAGCCACACCCTTCGCCTCCACCTCCTCCCAGAGGCGAACATTTCCACAGCAAAAAACAAACACACACCCGACCGGGCAGCGCACAACACACCCCGCGCTGCCCGGCACGGAAACACAACACATCCTGTAACAACAGGGCAGGGCGTAGCCTTGCCCGCAACCGACACACGCCATGGTCGCCACCTCCGCTCGATCCGCCAGAAACCAGGTCCTCGCAAACCTGCCTTGCATCCAAGAAATCAACGCCCTCATAATCAAGGCGATAGAGCAAAGAGTGTTCGTCACGGAGCCGTACAAAGTATCAGGCCCAGAGTTCAACCTCGCCTATTCCTATTTCACCGAGTTGGGCTATAACGTCCGCAGCAGCGACACGCCAGCCATCATACAGCCACACGAAGGCCCGATAAAATCCGAACACATCGAACACATGGACATCGTGCTGGAGTTCTAAGCCGCCGCCCTCCCAACGTCCTTTTCCACCGCCCCGCAGGGGCAGACATTCGCCACCCCGCCACAACACACACACGCCACGCCATGACCGCCACAGCAACACAGCCCCACTGGGCCAAACGGCTCGACGACGCAACCCTGCGCATCGCAATCGAAAGAGCCGAGCAATGGCTCAATCTCATATCCTACCTCGTCAAGGTCGGCACACTTGACCCCCTCAGCCCGCGCCTAACAGCCGCCGAAGCCGACTACGCCGCCCTGATCGAAGTCTGGCGCAGCCGCCAAATCCCATAGCCGCCCCAACGTCCTTTTGCCCGCTCACATCTCACGCGCCGCCACGCCATGATCTACTCATCCGCTCGACAAAACTTCCTCGCAGAGTACGCCACGATGGAAACCCGCCTCAAAGAGTATTACCTCCGAAGCGGCGGCGAAGAAATGAACCCCGACACCAAGCGCATCTACGCAGCCCGGCACCGCAGCCTACTCTGCATCGCCAACTACTACGACTCAGCCGAAGCCCAGATAGCCGATCTCCAGCAGGAAATCAGCGACTTGAACGCCTCCATGCGCCGCCTGCGCCAACAAGTCCAAGACATGAAGGAAGCCAGCGGAGAAACCAGCGTAGCACTCCAACGCCACGTCCCCTGGCGCGAATACCTGCGCCTGATGAACATCGTCGGAAACCACCACCCCAAGCACATCTCCGCCTTCCTGAACGCCAAAGAAGGCCAACGCCAAGCATCGAAAGAATTAGCCACCGCAACACAGCCCAATCTTGCCTGAACATGACACTCGCCAGTCGCCTACTGTCCCCCCAGCAACACACCGGGCAAGTCGCTCGTAACACCGACCCCGCCGCAGCGATACCGCCGCCAGCACCTGCCTACATCCCCAACAAAGACCTGAAAGACGACGATCTCACGCCCGCGCCGCCCTTCCCATTCGAGGTGCTGCACGAGAAAATGCGCCGCGTCGTGAAGGATTGCGAAAACCTGCTCTCCTTCCCCCCCGACATCACCGCAGCTGGCATACTCGCCGCCACAGCCCTCGCCATAGCCCGCACCACACGCCTCTACTACCAGGGCGAATGGCGCGAAACCTCCTGCATCTACATGGCCATCGTCGCCCCGCCCGGCTCCGCCAAGAGCCACCCCCTGAAATTCGCCCTCAGCCCCATCATAGACCGAAACAAAAAAGCCATCAAGGACTACGCCCGCGCACAGGCCCAACTCGCCGAAAAGGGCGAAGTCACCGAAAATCTGGTGGACAAGCAGTGCCTGTTCTCCGATTTCACCATCGAAGCACTCACCCGCAGCATCCAGAAAAACACACGCGGCATTAGCGTGTACATTGACGAGTTGCGGGCATGGTTTCAGAACTTCAACCGCTACAATTCCGGCTCCGAGCAAGAGTTCTGGCTCACCAACTGGAGCGGCGGCAGCATGGCCGTCACCCGTATGACCAAAAAAGCCTGGCTCGAATGGCCCGCCATCAGCGTAGTCGGCACCATACAGCCCAGCCTCCTCGAAGACATCGGCAAAGGAGGCCGCAACCAAAACGGATTCGCCGAGCGGATGCTCTACTGCTTCCCCGATCACGTGCCAGTCCTGAAATTAAAAAAGCGCGTCGAGCGCAGCGACACCTCCTACATCCTCCTGAAAAACTACGCCCCAGTCATCAACCAAATCCTCGACACCCAAATGGCCCTCGATGGCAACATGGACGAAGAGGCAGAGCCATACGAAATCTACTTCGAGCCAACCGCCGACGACTACATCACCAACTACATCAACGACCTGAAAACCCGCATGGAGGAACTCGACAACGAATACCTCCGCAACGTGTACTCCAAAATGCAGACTTACACCCTTCGGTTCTGCCTCATCCTCAACCGTCTCGACTACGCTTGCGACTGCCAAACCAACGCAGAATTTCCACCCGCCGACCAGTACACCGTCACCATAGATCAAGCCGGTAGAGCCGCCCAACTGGTCGAATACTTCCTGCTCCACGCCCTCAAAGCCAACAGCATCGTGAACGCCCAGACCCCGCTATCCAAGCTGCCCAAAGACGAAAAACTGTTCTACAAGGGCCTGCCATTCGGAGAGCCATTTTCAACCAACAAAGCCGAGGCCGTAGCCGTAAAATTCAAGATCAGCCGAGCCAAGATGTTCCGAATGCTCAACGAGACCGACCCCAGCAAAAGGCTCTTTCAGAAAGTTCGGCACGGGGAGTACGAGCGAATCTACGTCTAAGGTGCTCGCCCCTTTTTTGGCCCTTCAAGTAGAAAAACCCGTTTGAGTTGAGATTATTGAGATTATTGAGACTATTGTTTTAACACACTAATAATCAACTACTTACAAGCCCTCCAAAGTCTCAGAAAGTCTCAATAATTTTAACAGTGCTTTTCCGCGTTTTCAAAGTCTCACGATAATCTCACGCCTTTGAGACTTTCAGCCCTTAGAGAATCAATGAGTTACGGGCATAATCTCAAAAGTTTCAAAAGTCTCACCCACCCCCTGCTGTAAATTTTCAAAAAGCCGCGCATTCACTCACTCATCACCTTCACACTCGCTTCCCACCATGCTATTTCACGAAATGACCGCCAACGATTTTCGCCGCCTCGGTCGAAGCCTCGAAGCCCACTATTCACTCACTGAAATCACGCTCTTGCCTCGACAGTTGCCGGGCAAGACTTATGGGGAAATTGACGAGATCATTGGCAAAATGAACCCATCACTCCTGCCAACCGATTACCGCCCGGAGTTTGCCCGGTCAATAATCGTCCATGCGTGTCGAAACGTACTCTGATCACTCACTCATCACCTTCACACTCACACTTCCCACCATGATACTCGGATTCAAAACCCACTGGCCCGATGGCCGCCCCACCCACTTCAAGGAGAAAATACTCGCCACCACCCGACCAGAGTATTTCCACGACTACCTCCCCAAAATCCACACCGTCCGCGCCAGCCCCCGCTGGCAGCCTGGCCAAATCATCCACATGGCTACAGGAGTGCGCACCAAGCACTACCAACAGTTCAATCAGGAAGAAATAATCAGGGGCTGCACCTACAACACCAACGTCAGAGCCGTGCAGCCCATCCGCATGGCAATACTGGCCGGGCTTCTCAGCATCCAGATCGGCGGCGAAAACGCCCCATATCTCAACCGGGCACAGCAAGAAACCTTCGCCCACAACGACGGATTCAACGACTTGCAAGAACTCTGCTACTGGTTCTTTCCCAACAAGAAAAACACGCAATTCTCCGGCTTCATCATCCACTTCACCGACTTCGTGTACCCAGAAAAATGACCCCCATCGCCATCACCTTCTCAACACACACTTCCCACCATGCTCATCGTCATCACTGGCCCAGCCCACACCGCCACCCACTTAGCCAAAGCCCTTTTATTCCGCACACTCACTGGCACCCATCACGAAGGAATGCCAGCCGAAAAACCACACGACGATGGGCACCTCGTCATCATCACCACCAACCTCCGCTGCGCAGACTGGCCCAAATGGATACATGAATGCCAACCGTATATCTGGGAACTGAACCCCGCAGACACCTTTTTCTTGAAAAAAGCCCGAAACTGGGAGAACCTTTCGCGCCGCCTTTCCCCCCTGCTTGCCGCCGATGACCTTGACCTCATCGCCATCGCCGACACCACCGCCTACTTCTACCAAAACGAAGCAGAATGACCGCCACCGCCACCGACATCGCCACCGTAAAAGCCCTCCCGCCCGGCCCGCGCCCCCACAACTATCTGGACGGCTACTGCGCCCTGCGCTTCTCCGCACTCTGCGCATGGAAAGGCTACGACGAGGCTCGTCGGATCACCGAGTGGCTCATCAACCAAGCCGTGCTCACCCCCGGAATGCCCTTGCACGAAACCTTCACCGCCTTCACGCAGGCAGAAAAACAGGCAGAAAATGGAACTTGAGACACACATAGACCTCTGCGCAGGCATCGGCGGGTTCAGCCTCGCCGCCCGTCACGCCGGATGCCGCACCATCGCATGGGTAGAAAAAGACCCATTTTGCCAATGGGCCATGCAAAAAAACTTTCCCGATGCCACACCACACGCCGACCTCTACGACTTCGATGGCCGCGCCTACCGAGGCCAATGCGACCTCCTCACAGCCGGATTCCCTTGCCAGCCCTTCTCCGTCGCCGGGAAGCGACGCGGCGCGAGCGATGACCGCCACCTCTGGCCTGAAATTGTACGCGTGTTGCGACAAGTCAGGCCCCGGTGGTGCCTTTTTGAAAATGTTACTGGCCTCCTCAGCTTGGCAGAACCCGATAGTGCATCTTCGGTGGAGCGCGAAGAGGCTGAGTTATTTTACACGGAGCATGGCCCGAAAACAGCCTACGTCGAGCGCATCGAGCGACGAATTATCGCACGCATCTTTCACGACATTGAGCAAGCGGGATACCTACCCCTCAGGGCAGCCGATGGCACGCCAATCCTGCTTGTTATTCCGGCTTGTTCCGTCGGAGCCATCCACCGCCGAGACCGGATATGGATTGCTGCCCACGCCCAAAGCCCAATCTGCCAAAAGTCCGGCTTTTCACGGCAACGGAGGGCAGGACATTCAGACAACAGTGGCTGTCATGGCAGGGCTTCTCCCCACGCCCACCGTGAACGGCAACAACAACCGAGCGGGCCTCAGCCCGAAATCTGGCGACGGCTTGAACACCGCCATTCGGCGGATGCTTCCCACGCCCTGTGCCAGCGACGGGAAAACTGGCGACATGGGGCGCAGACGAAGGGGGCGAAACAAAACGATGAACTTGGAAACCACACTGGGCGACCTGTCGGGACGCTCGAATGGCAGCCCAACGATACATCCGAAATTATACGAGTTGCTTATGGGCTACCCGGACGGGTGGCTCGACGAACAGCCAAAATAAAAGCCTACGGCAACGCCATCGTTTGGCAAGTCGCTTGGCAAATCATTCACGCCATCCAATCCACCGCCCACCACCCAGTAGGGTAGGGGCTAACTGAGGCTTTCCCGCTGTGTGAGGTTTACGAAACATGGGCGAGAAAGCGG
>JACCDG011414443.1_pt1 | contig 10644 bp, 11 predicted proteins | sample 7442471 | NCBI WGS metagenome assembly JACCDG01 (sample SAMN15323444, study PRJNA562643) | freshwater metagenome | isolation source: river surface water | place: USA:Blue River Watershed | collected 2017-08-17 | reverse complement strand
CAAAGGTGGCGCTGAACATCATGGTCTGGCGGCGCTGCTCGGTCAGTTGGTTGATCTCGGCCAGGTCGTCGGAGAAGCCCAGGTCCAGCATGCGGTCGGCTTCGTCGACCACCAGGAACTGCACTTCATTGAGTTTGATCTGCATCGAGCGCTGCAGGTCCAACAGGCGGCCGGGCGTGGCGACCACCAGGTTGGCGTTTTGCAGCTTGGCGATCTGGATCTGGTAGGGGATGCCACCGACCACGTTGGCGACGCGGATGCCGCGGCAGTGCTTGACCAGCTCGATGGCGTCGTGCGCCACCTGCTGGGCCAGCTCGCGCGTGGGGCACAGGATCAGGGCGCCGGGCACGGCGGCCTTGAAGTTGCGCGGGTTGGTCGGGTCCTTGCGGCGGGCGCGTTTGGGCGGCTCTTCGCCACGGGCAATGGCGTCGGCGCAGGCCTGGTCGTATTCGGCTTTGGCTTGGGCCTCGGCAGCGGCCAGCTGCTGGATCAGGGTGTGCAGCACGGGCAGCAAAAAGGCGGCGGTCTTGCCGCTGCCAGTCTGGCTGGAGACCATCAGGTCGTTGAAGCCGTGGTGCGCTTCATCGTCGGCGGGCAGGGCCAGCGGGATGGTGCGCGATTGCACGGCAGTGGGCTGGGTGTAGCCCAGATCGGCCACGGCCTTCACGAGTTCGTCGGCCAAACCCAGCTGGACAAAGCCGTTGGGTACGTTCAGCGCTTCAGGCTCATTCGCCTCAAGGGCTTCGACCGCTTCGGTCGTGGCAATGGAAAGGTCTTGGGCAGGCGACAGCTCGGCCTGCAGGTCGTTCAGTTGTTCAGTCATGAAAATCACTCGCACGGCACTGCAGCAGGCAGCCGCAGGCACCGTTGGGTTGAAAAGACATCAACCTTCAAACGGTGCTCGCCGGGGACGCGGAACGCAGCGGTTCCGGTTTCAGGAGAGTGGCCCGATTCAGACGAAAGTCATGGGCCAAGGCATGAGGGGAGATGCAACAAAAACGTCACCTCACAGGCGACGAGGTCCGAATTATGGCACAGGCTCGGATTTTGTGCTGCAGTGCAGCACCGGCGGCTGTCTGGTTTCAGGCTGGATGGCTGCGGCCGCTCATGGCCATGGGCCGGTCCCCGGGGTAGCGGTTGAAGGCGCGGCTGCTGCCGTCGCGTTGCACCAACAACACGGCATATGGATCCTTGCGGCCCTTGTATTCGGGACCATCCATGCCCGGGCTACCAATGGGCATACCCGGCACCGAGAGGCCCAAGGCCTGCGGTTTCTCCTTGAGCAGGCGCTGGATATCGCTGGCTGGCACATGGCCTTCGATGACATAGCCAGACACCAGGGCGGTGTGGCAAGAGCCTAGTTTCTCGGGCATGCCCAGGCGCTTACGTGCGGCGTTGTTGCCAACGTCGTGAATCTGCACCGCAAAGCTATTGGCCTGAAGATGGTCGACCCAGAGTTGGCAGCATCCGCACTGAGGGTCTTTCCACACTTCAACCAAGGGTTTGGCATTACCGGTGCGGGCCATCAAGGGGCTGGCGGCAAGAGTGGCCGCCGCCAGCAGCACGGTACGCCGGTTCTTCAGAAGTTTCTGTGGCAGTGCGTGAAGGGTCAGGGAGGACATGCTGGCGAGCCTTATCTTGTTCCTTGGACACAGGTATATTGCCTGCGCCTGAAAAACCTGTCAGAGCCGGATGAAATGCTCGCGGTAGTGCGCCAACTCGTCGATCGACTCGTGTACATCGGCCAGCGCGGTGTGGCGCTGCTGCTTCTTGAAAGCCGAATACACCTCAGGCTTCCAGCGGCGCGAGAGTTCCTTGAGGGTGCTCACGTCCAGGTTGCGGTAGTGGAAGTAACCTTCCAGCTTGGGCATGTACCTGACCAGAAAGCGGCGGTCCTGGCTGATGGTGTTGCCGCACATCGGCGAGGCGCTCTTGGGCACGTACTTCTTGATGAAATCCAGCAGTTGCTGCTGGGCTTCGGCCTCGGTCAGGGTCGAGGCCTTGACCTTGTCGATCAGGCCGCTTTTGCCGTGGGTGCCCTTGTTCCAGGCGTCCATCTTGTTCAGCTGCTCGTCGCTTTGGTGGATCACCAGCACCGGCCCTTCGATGCGCGGCGTCAGGTGCGGGCCGGTGACGATCACCGCGATTTCGAGCAGGCGTTCCTTTTCGGGGTCGAGCCCGGTCATTTCGCAGTCGAGCCAGACCAGGTTCTGGTCTGACTTGGCCAGGGCTTCGGGGGCAGGGGAGACATTCACTTCAGACATGGGGGGATTGTCGCCGATGGGCAGCTTGTCCACCTGTGGGAGCGGCTACCCGCCGCTTCTACAATCCAAGGAATGAACCCGTCCCTGACATTGACTCTGCTGCTGGCCGCTGGCTTGCTGGCCCATGTGGCGCTCAAGCTCTGGCTCAACGCCCGCCAGGTGCGGCACGTGGCCGCGCACCGAGGTGCCGTGCCCGAGGCCTATGCCCACACCATCTCGCTGGCCGACCACCAGAAGGCGGCCGACTACACCCTGGCCAAGGCACGCCTGTCGCAATGGGACATCCTGCTCGACGCGGTGGTTCTGCTGGGCTGGACCCTGCTGGGCGGGCTCGATGCGCTCAACCAGTGGCTGCTGACTTTCATGCAGCCGGGGCTGGCGCAGCAGGTGGCGCTGGTCGTGGCCTTCATGCTGATCGGTGGCCTCATTGGCCTGCCGCTGTCTTTGTTGCAGACCTTTGGTGTGGAGCAGCGCTTTGGCTTCAACAAGATGACGCCTGCCCTGTGGGTGAGTGACCTGCTCAAGGGCCTGCTGGTGGGCGCCGTGCTGGGCCTGCCGCTGCTGGCGCTGGTGCTGTGGCTGATGGATGTGGGCGGCACGCTGTGGTGGCTGTGGGCCTGGGCCGCGCTGGTGGTGTGGCAGCTGTTCCTGATGGCGATTGCGCCCAATGTGATCATGCCCCTCTTCAACAAGTTCACCCCGCTCGAAGACGAAGCGCTCAAGGCACGCGTGCAGGCGCTCATGCAGCGTGCGGGCTTTCAGGCCAAGGGCTTTTTCGTGATGGACGGCAGCCGCCGCTCGGCGCATTCCAATGCCTTTTTTACCGGCTTTGGTGGGAGCAAACGCGTGGTGTTTTTCGACACCCTGCTCAAGCAACTGAGCCCCGCCGAAATGGAAGCCGTGCTGGCCCACGAGCTGGGCCACTTCAAGCACAAACACATCGTCAAGATGATGGCGGTGAGCTTTGCCACCACGCTGGCGGGCCTGGCGCTTTTGGGTTGGCTGGCCCAGCAGGCCTGGTTCTACACCGGCCTGGGCGTGATGCCCAACATGAGCGGCAGCAACAGCGCACTGGCGCTGGTGCTCTTTTTGGGCGTGGTGCCGGTGTTCAGCTTCTTCCTGGCGCCGCTGTCGTCCTGGCGCTCGCGGGTGCAGGAGTTTGAAGCCGACGCCTACGCCGGCAAGCAGACGCCCTCGGCCGACCTGGCCTCCGCCCTGCTCAAGCTCTACCAGGACAACGCGTCCACCCTCACACCCGACCCGCTGTTCGTGAAGTTCTACTACTCGCACCCGCCGGCCAGCGAGCGGCTGGCGCGCATGCAAGCCGCATGAACCCACGCGAGCAAGCTCGTTCAGGGCTGTCATTCCATGGCTTGACCATGGAATCCATGGATCCTCGGATCGAGTCCGAGGATGACAACACCATTGAATTGTCATGCGCCGACTTGATCGGAGCATCCATGGATCCTCGGGTCAAGCCCGAGGATGACGTGGCGTCATTTGTCGTCCTTGGCCACTCGTCTGTCATTCTCGGTCCCACGTCTGTCATACCCGGTACCACGTCTGTCATTCCCGGTCCCATGTCTGTCATTCCCGGTCCCATGTCTGTCATTCCCGGCTTGACCGGGAATCCAGGAGTTCACGCATGAGCACTTCACCCATCCAGGCCACCCCCTCGCAAGTGGTGAAGGCCTTGGTCAATTTGCCCGGCTGGCGCCTGCACGGCGAGGGCGAGCAGATCGCCATCGAAAAGGACTGGCGTTTTGCCACCCACGCCCAGGCGCTTCTGTTTGTGAATGCGCTGGGCTGGCTGGCAGAGTCGATGAACCACCACCCCGAGGTGGTGCTGAATTACGCACACTGCGTGGTCCGCTGGCGCACGCACGACGTCAAGGGCCTCAGCACCCTCGACTTCGAGGCTGCTCGCCGAACCGACGTGCTGCCCGGAGCCACGGCATGAGCAAGCGCCCGCGCCCGCAGGACCTTGCGCCGGCGGGTGATCTGGCGTCTGCGCTGGTGGTGGGCGCCTTTGGTCGCCACTGCCTGATCGAAACCGACGACGGTCGCCGCTTGATCGCGCACCCGCGCGGCAAGAAAAACCAGGCGGTGGTGGGCGACCGCGTGCTCTGGCAGGCCACGGGTGACGAGGCCAGCATCGAGCGGCTGCAGGAGCGGCGCAACCTGTTTTACCGGCAGGATGAAATCCGCACCAAGTCTTTTGCAGCCAACCTTGACCGCGTGCTGATCCTGATCGCCGCCGAGCCGGAGTTTTCGGAAAGCCAGCTGGTGCGCGCCCTGGTGGCCGCCGAAGCCGAAAAAATCACCCCCGTCATCGCACTCAACAAAAGCGACCTGGCCGAGCCCTTTGCCCGCGCCTGGGCGCGGCTGGCGCCCTACCGCGCCATGGGCTATGCGGTGCTGCCGCTGGCCCTGGCGCCACGCGGCGAGGCCGCAGACGATGGTCTGCCCGCCTTGCTGCAGGCCCTGCGCGGCCACCACACCCTGGTGCTGGGCCCCTCGGGCAGCGGCAAGAGCACGCTGATCAACCGCCTGGTGCCCGAGGCGCAAGCCGAGACCGGCGAGATCTCGCAGGCGCTCAACTCGGGCAAGCACACCACCACCAACACCCGCTGGTATTGGGTGGACGCGCTCAACGCCGAGGGCCAGCGCGGCGCCCTGATCGATTCACCGGGTTTTCAGGAGTTCGGCCTGCACCACATCGAGCCCACCCGCCTGGCCGAATGCATGCCCGATCTGCGCCAGTACCTGGGCCAGTGCAAGTTCTACAACTGCACCCACCTGCACGAACCGGGCTGCGCCGTGCTGGCGCAGGTGGTGGCAGAGGGCCAGGGCAGCGGCACCATCAGCGAACGCCGTCACCGGATTTACGCCCAGCTGTTTGAAGAGTTGAGCCAGCAGCGCTGGTGAGTGGGATGGATTGCCCGGTCAAGCCGGGCAATGACAATAGATGTGCCGGGCAATGACCCTTTACCTCTGTCATCCTCGGGCTTGACCCGAGGATCCATGGATGCTCCGATCAAGTCGGAGCATGACAAATAGTCAAGTCGGAGCATGACAAATGGTCAAGCTGGAGCATGTCAAGCAAGCCATTGTCATCCTCGGGCTTGACCCGAGGATCCACGGGATGCTTCAACCCAGCAGTCTGGCCATGGTCAGCAAGGCCACCAGCACCAGCCACATGATCACGCTGCGCCAGACCAGGCCCACCACCGAGGCGAGGTGGCCCATCTGTGCGGGCTCACCGGGCGTGCTTGAGCCTGCGCCGCGGTCGGCCTGCGAGCCTTCGTCGTCCGGGCTGCTGGCCTGCAGGCCTGCCCCGCCCAGGCGAACATTGATGGCACCGGCAGTGGCCGCCAGGATCACGCCATCGTTGTCTTCGGGGAACTTCTGCGCATGGTTGCGCCAGCCGTCCATCGCGTCTTCAAAGCTGCCGACGATGGCAAAGCCCAGCGCCGTGGCTCGGGCGGGCAACCAGTCCAGAGCCACCCAGGCGCGCTGCGCCACTTCGGCCAGCACGGCGCTCACGCCACCCTCTTCGGCCCCCTGTTCGCGTTGCCAGCGGCGCTGCACGTATTCGGCCAGTCGGTAGACCACTGCGCCCGCTGGCCCCAGGCCAACGACGGACAGCACCGCGTACCAGAAGAACACACCAAACACATGGCGGTGGGCAGCGATCACCGAATACTCGATCACATGGCGCAAGATCTCGCGGCGCGGAATGTCGCCCACCTTCACCTGCTGCCACTGCGCGAGCAGCTCGCGCGCCTTCTGTTCATCGCCCAGGTCCAGCGCATCGCGGATGTCGGTGAAGTGGTGGCTGAACTGCCGAAAGCCCAGCGTCACATACAGCAGCGCCACGTTCCACAGCACCGCCGCCAGCCAGCCCAGCCCCCAGTCGGCCAACGCGTGCACCAGCAGGGCCAGCAGCGCAGGCGTGAGGGTGGTCATTCCCCAGGTCACCCAGGCCAGGTGCTGAACGCCTGCGTCGAGGGTGCGGGTCATCCAGCCGGTCCAGCCCTCCACCGCCCTATAGACCGGGTTGTCGATGCCCAGCGGGCGCGCCTGCTCCAGCACCAGTGCCAGAAAGATCGCAAAGAAACTCATGCCTGCTCCTGTCCTGCCGCATCGGCGAGCAGGAATCGGTAGAAATTGCGCAACATGCCCGCCGTGGCCCCCCAGATGAAGCGCTCCACAGGCGTCTGCACGCCGGGCAGCGTCTCCAGGTAGGGCATCGAAAACCATTGCCGCTGCGTGCCTTGCCATTCAAAGGCGTGGCGGCGGTGGTTGGCCGGGTCCATCAAAAAGGCCAGCGGCACTTCGAACACCGCATCCACCTCGCCCGGGTTGGGTGCCAGGCTCAGCGGCGGTTGAACCAGCGCCACCACCGGCGTCACATGAAAGCCTGTGCCCGTCACGTACACCGGCAAGTCGCCGATCACTTCCACATGCTGCGGGTGCAGGCCCACCTCCTCGTGCGCCTCGCGCAAGGCAGCCGCGCGCACGCTGGCATCGTGTGCATCGACCTTGCCCCCCGGAAAGGCGATCTGCCCCGCATGCGTGGGCAGGTGTGCGGTGCGCTGCGTCAGCAGCACCGACAGGCCGTGGCCATGCTGCACCAGCGGCACCAGTACCGCGGCATCGGCCGGTGGGCGCTGCGAAAACCTGGGCTCCCGCACCACCTCGGGCACCCAGATCGGGGGCGCGGCAAAGCGCGAGCGCAAAGCATGGGCATGCAAACGCTCGGGAGGAACAGCGGGCAAATCGTGGTCGATGGCGACCACGGGCACTTCGCGGGGATCAAAAGAGGGGGCGGCAGACACAGCCCTGATTTATACCCGGCTTTGTTGCCTGGCCCGGGGCATCAGGCCCCCGGAGTCTGCGTCTGCGGGCAGCGCACCTGCAGCAGCTCGTGCTGGCCGTGTGCCTGCAAACGCAGTGCGCTCAGGCAACCGCCCCACACGCAGCCACTGTCGAGCGCGATCACATCCGAGCGGTCCAGCCAGCCCAGGGTGGACCAATGGCCAAAGGCCACCACATCGTCTGCGGTGCGACGCCCCGGCACGTCAAACCAGGGCATGAAGCCGGGCGGCGCGCCATCCGCACCTTCCTTGGTGTCGAACTCCATCGTGCCATCGGCCGCACAAAAACGCAGCCGGGTGAGCGCGTTCACGATCACGCGCAGACGGGGCAGGCCCCGCAGTGTGTCGTCCCAGCGGGCGGGCTCGTTGCCGTACATCTGCCGCAGAAAGTCCAGCCTGTCCGGCCCGCGCAGCACGTCTTCGAGTTCGGCCGCCCTCGCCAGGGTGTCGGCGGCACTCCACTGAGGCAGCACCCCGGCATGCACCATCAGCACCCCATGCGCCTGCAGGGCCATGGCCTGCTGGCGCAGCCAGCCCAGCAACTTGTCGCGGTCACTCGCCTGCAGCAGCCCCTGCAGCGTGTCCAGTCGGCCGGGGGCACGCAGCCCGCCGGCCACCGCCAGCGCATGCAGATCATGGTTGCCCAGCACACAGTGGGCCGCGCCATCGAGCGCCATCAGGCGGCGCAGCACCGCCCCCGAGTCCGGCCCCCGGTTGACCAGATCGCCCAGCAGGTAAAGCGTGTCGCGGCTCGCAGAAAAGTCGATCTCGCGCAGCAGCCGCTCGAGCGCCTCGTCGCAGCCCTGCACATCGCCAATGAGGTAAACAGCCATGGGGCGATTGTCAGGGATGGCTGGTGGATTGCCCGGTCAAGCCGGGCAATGACATGATGGGTTGGGCAATGACACCCTCTGACCTGTCATCCTCGGAACAACCACCTCAGTCATCCTCGGAGCAACCACCTCAGTCATCCTCGGGCTTGACCCGAGGATCCATGCTTTTGCCACGCAGCGCAGGCACAATGCCAGCCATGGATGTTCTGCTGATCGTTTTCCTGACCCTGCTCAACGGGGTCTTTGCCATGTCCGAGATGGCGCTGGCCTCCAGCCGCAAGGCGCGTCTGGCCGCCATGGAGGAGGGCGGTGACAAAGGGGCCACAGCCGCCCTGCACTTGCTGGAACAGCCCACCCAATTCCTGTCGACGGTTCAGGTCGGCATCACCTCGATCGGCATGCTCAACGGCATCGTGGGCGAGGCCGCGTTCAGCGCTGGCCTGGCCAAGGTGCTGCTGAACTGGGGCCTCAGCGAAGCGGCAGCCAGCATCACCGCCACGGCCATCGTGGTCACGGCCATCACCTTCATCACCATCATCTTCGGCGAGCTGGTGCCCAAGCGCATTGGCCAGATGTACCCTGAGGTCGTGGCCCGCTGGGTGGCCCGCCCCATGGCCACCCTGGCACGCATCGCCGGCCCCTTCGTCAAGCTGCTGTCCATGTCCACGCAAGGCGTGCTCAAGCTCATGCGCATCAAGAACCAGCGCGGCCAGGAGGTGACCGAAGAAGAAATCACCGCCAGCCTGGCCGAAGGCGTTTCGGCTGGCCTGATCGAGGAACACGAGCACCAGATGGTGCGCAACGTGTTTCATCTGGACGACCGGCCCCTGACGTCCATGATGACGCCGCACACCGACATCGTCTGGCTCGACGCCAGCCTCACGCCCCGACAGGCGCTGGCCCGCATCCATGGGCTGCCGACGCACGAGCAGCATTCCTGGTACCCCGTCTGCCGCGAAGGTCTGGCCCATGTGCAAGGTGTGATCGGTCTGGCCCAGCTGCTGACCCTGCCCGAGGGCGATGACCGCTCCATCGAGCATTTCACGCGGCAGGCAGACTTTGTGCCCGAAACCCAGAGCGGCATGGAGCTGCTCGAACGCCTGCGCGACCAGAGCAGCCGCATGGTGTTTGTGGTGGACGAATACGGCGAAGTACAGGGCCTGGTCACGCCGTTGGACCTGCTGCAGGCCATCACGGGCGAGCTCAAGCCCGAAACCCAGACCGAGGCCTGGGCTACCCTGCGCGAAGACGGCTCCTGGCTGCTTGACGGCCTGATGCCTGTGTCCGAGCTCAAGGCGCGGCTCGAACTCGCCGAGCTGCCGGCCGAAGACAAAGGCCGCTACAACACCCTGGCGGGCTTGCTGCTGTTTGTGCTGGGCCGGCTGCCGCAGACCGGTGAAAAGGTCCGCCTGGACCAGTGGGAGTTTGAAGTCGTCGATCTGGACGGCAGGCGCATTGACAAAGTGCTGGCGGTTTCTGTAGCCCCGTGATTCGCTCGGTCACTGGAGATTATCGAAATGACCCGGATTCCGTTATTCATTCAAATACCCATAATCCTTTGCATAAATCCATCAATAGGCTGGGCTGACTGATTTTTGAATTTTTCTGATATATTCAATCGCATTCAATTCCAGGAGCCATTGATATGTCCCAATCCCTCAAAGACCTGCTGCAACAGCGCGAAGCCCTCGAAAAAGCCATCGCCGAAGCCCGTCAGAGCGAGATTTCAGCCGCCGTGACCAAAGTGCGCGAAATCGTGGCCGAATATGGCCTGACCGTGCAGGACGTTTTCCCCGGTCGCGGCAGCAAATCCGGCGCTGCCAAATCGGGTGGTGCCAAGGTTGCCGCCAAGTACCGCGACCCTGCTACCGGCCAGACCTGGACCGGCCGTGGCAAGGCCCCCAAGTGGATCGAAGGCAAAGACCGCGCACAGTTCGTGATCGCCTGACCTGCTGCGTTTGCTCAGCAACACCAACCCCGCTTCGGCGGGGTTTGTCGTTTGGTGGACAATACAATCTGACGACGACCCGAGAAAACCGTGTCCGATATTCATGCAGCTTCAAGACGAACATAATCCTCCAAACTGGTATCTGGCCTACACCAAACCCCGCCAGGAAGACATTGCCCGCGTCAATCTTGAGCAGCAGGGCTTTGAATCTTATTTGCCGCTTTACAAGAAATTCAAGAAAACCGAACAGGGCCCGGTCAGTGTTTTCGAGCCCATGTTTCCGCGGTATATCTTTTTCAGACCCGGAAAACCCGGGCAAAGCATTTCAGCGGTGCGCAGCACCAAGGGCATCACCACCATCGTGCGTTTCGGTTTTGAGCCCGCTGTGATCGACGAAGAACTCCTGCGCCGCATCCGCCAGCTAGAAGAAAACCGCAACCACGCCACGCTGCAAGAGCTGAGCAACCTCAAAGCCGGCCAGACCGTACGCCTCAAACACACCGCGCTGGGCGGTGTGGAGGGGCTGGTCCAGAGCGTGTCCAGCAAACGCGTGGCCGTCTTGCTGGAAATCCTCGGCCGCCCGGCGGTGGTCCAGCTCGAACACCACCAGGTCGAGGTCAAAGAAGACTGAAAGACTGGATTGCCCGGTCAAGCCGGGCAATGACAGGGGACGCTGGGTAATGACAGGGCACGCGTTGGGCAATGACACGCATCCTTGT
>JACCDG010014794.1_pt1 | contig 10645 bp, 11 predicted proteins | sample 7442471 | NCBI WGS metagenome assembly JACCDG01 (sample SAMN15323444, study PRJNA562643) | freshwater metagenome | isolation source: river surface water | place: USA:Blue River Watershed | collected 2017-08-17 | reverse complement strand
GATCGTGGCGCCAGTTTTCTGGCAGCAAGTGGTCGAGCACATCATCAACCGTTACCGCGCCTAACAAACGCTCATTGGCATCAACAACCGGCAAGGAAAGCATGTTGTAACTAGCTAGATGCGAGGAAACCTCATGCAGCGTTGCATCTGGATTTGTCGCCTTTGAATCGGTATCAACAATGGAACCAAGCAGGGTTGAGGGTGGTTCGCGAAGCAAACGTTGATAGTGAACAACACCAATAAAGCGTCCGGTTGGAGTTTCTACAGGTTGGCGGCAGATGTAAATCTGTGAAGCAAGTGCAGGAGAGATCTCTTTTTGACGAACTGCAGCAAGAGCATCGGCGACTGTGGAGTCTGCCGTTAGCACGATTGGCTCCGTCGTCATCATTCCGCCCGCTGAGTAATCTTCGTAGTTCATCAAACGCAAAACATCTTCTGCATCCTCAGGCTCCATTAGCTCTAAAAGAGCGTTTGCGCGCTCTTCACCAACTTCACGTAATAAGTCGGCGGCATCATCTGGATCCATCTCACCTAGAACATCAGCTGCGCGCTCACCTTCAAGCTCTGCAAGTAGTGCAACGCGGTTTTCCTCATCCATCTCTTCGAGTACATCTGCAAGTCGCTCATCTTCAAGTGCGCTAGCAACTTCAATACGGCGCTTTGGGGCCAGATCTTGCAGAACCGCTGCAAGATCAGCGGCACGTAGATTGGCTAAAGTTGAAAGAAGGTTAGCTACACCTTGATTTTGCTCCGTGTTTGCAAAACCAACAACCTCTTCCCATGCAACAGTTGATGTCGCACCTTTGCGACGTAGACCGCGGCCCTTGCGCATTATGTGCACCTTGGCAATTAACCAATCACCATTTCGATTTTGCTCCATGCCCATATCTTCAACAACAACCTCTTCTGAGGTTTCCAACAAAGTAATGGAACGATCAAGCATTTCACCCAAAACTAAAACCTCACCGGGACGTGTATCAAAGCGACGCATATTCAGTAGACCCGTAATGACTACCGCGCCGCTTTCGATAGATGTAACTCGTGTGATCGGTACAAATACACGACGGCGCAAAGGCACTTCAACAACTAAACCTAGAATTCGAGGCTGCTGATTGTTTGAACGAAGGGTCGCGACAGCATCTCGCACCTTACCGACAGGGTCACCATTAGGGTCAAAGACCGCGGTGCCTGCAAGACGGGCGAGAAATACTCGATTTAAGAGATTGCCGCTCATAGGTAAAGGGTACCTTTCTCTCATGACTTCAGGCGAACGCATTAATGACCACACTGCAATACCCGCTAAGCCTGATCTGATTCGTTTAGGTCTCGGAATCATCGGAATTGGTACATCTGGACCACTGATTGCCATGAGTGCAATGCCTGTACTGACATTGATCTTCTGGAGAAACCTTGGTGGTTCTCTAATTACGCTGCCATTTGCGTTGCGTCATTCACGTGATCGCGAGGGAATGAAGTGGGCTGCTATTGCTGGAGTATTGCTTGCACTTCACTTTATTGGATTCTTTTTAGCAATGCGAATGACAACTGTTGCAGCCGGTACTGCTCTTGTTGCACTTCAACCAATCTTTGCAGCTCTTTTTGTTAAATTCAGTGGCGGACTTATTCCATCAAAAGCCTGGCTCGGAATGATCGTTAGTTTTGTTGGTGTTGTTTTGGTTTCTGGTGTCGATCTGACTATCTCTTACAGAGCATTTTTAGGTGATATCGCTGCCTTGATTTCTGCTGCATTAGCTGCGGCTTACATGATGGCCGGTTCAAGGGCGCAGCGCACCTTAGAAACCAGCACCTACACAACGGTTTGTTACTTTGTCTGTTCAATCACCGCGCTGCCCATGGCACTCATTGCAGGAAATGAACTATTTGCCTTTGAGCAAAAAGAGTGGCTCATTCTTTTGGGGCTCATCCTTGGAGCTCAGTTGTTAGGCCACACCATGTTTAACTCTGCACTCAAACGTGTTTCACCCGCCATTGTTTCGCTGATTGTATTTTTCGAAGTACCTGTAAGCGCTGTGCTTGCGGCGTGGTGGCTAGATCAAACTCCACCCATAGGCATTATTCCTGGAATCGCTTTGATCTTAATCGGGTGCGTTCTAGTTGTAACCAGAACGCGTGGAGCGGTTAATGATTGATCTACACACCCACACCAACTGCAGCGATGGAACAGATTCGCCCCGCGAGCTAGTTAACAAAGCAATTGTTCAGGGTCTAGAGGTTTTGGGAATTTCAGATCACGACACCACATCCAGTTGGAAAGAGGCTACTGAATCACTACGTGGCTCACTGAAGTTAGCGCTGGGCTCAGAGATTTCCTGCCTAACTTCAGATGGCATCAGTGTGCACATGTTGGGATTGCTCTTTGATCCGCAGCACCAAGAGATGCAACAAGTCCTGGAGGAAACTCGTGATGGCAGACTGCCTCGAATGCGAAAAATGATTGAAAAAATGAGAGCAGAAGGCATGGATATCTCAATAGAAGATGTTGAACAAGCAATGCCCGCTGGTGCAACTATGGGTAGACCACATCTTGCCGACGCCTTGGTTGCCAAGAAGATTGTGAAATCACGTGATGAAGCTTTTGTTGATTTACTGCACAACGAATCTCGTTTCTATGTTTCTCATGCTGCGCCAACGCCCGTTGAGGCGATCAAACTCATCCGCAGAGCCGGGGGAGTAGCTGTAATTGCCCATCCATTTGCCTCACATCGAGGCCAGATCCTTAAGGCTGAAGATTTTTCAGAGTTAGTTGCAGCAGGTTTAAATGGCATAGAGGTTGATCATCGTGACCAAAACCCAGATGAAAGAGCGATGTTAAGGACAATTGCACGGGATTTAGATCTTGTTATCACCGGAAGCAGTGATTATCACGGCACTGGAAAGTTAAACTCATTAGCAGAAAACCACACCCATAGGGAACAATGGGAGAAGTTAGAGTCACAAGCCAATGCTCGAAGGGTAGTTTCAGCGTGAAAGATATCAGTGCAATTACATTTGCTCTTCAATCCTTTGTCACCTTGTTTGTGATCATGGACCCACCTGGTGCGACCCCAATTTTCTTGGGACTGGTTGCAGATAAATCACCTAAGGTTCGCCGAATTTTGGCGGTGCAAGCCGCCGCTGTTTCCCTACTTGTCATCTCAATCTTTGCTCTCTTTGGTAGAGCTATTTTGAATTACTTGAACATTTCAATGGAAGCACTGCAAGCAGCAGGTGCGCTTCTGTTGCTACTGGTCGCCCTCGAACTGCTCACTGGAAATACTAAGAAGCACGACGATGATGGAGATTCAAATATTGCTCTGGTGCCGCTTGGTACTCCAATCTTGGCTGGCCCAGGTGCGATTGTTGCCACAATGATCTTCGTACAGCAGGTTGATACAACTGCAATGGCGCTGGGTTTAACGGCAGCAGTTGTAGCTGTTCACATAGCAATCGCAGTTGCATTAATGGCTTCGACGACTATTTTGAAGGTCATCAAGGAGTCAGGTGTAACTCTTGTAGCGCGAATTGCGGGTCTATTGCTTGCAGCTATCGCAGTACAAATGCTTGTAGATGCGATTCGCGTCTTTGTTGCTGCTTAGCTTTCTTTAAACTTTTTAGTGCGCGTACGGGTTCTTTCTGTACGTGGCTTAGGGGTCTCATTTTTTGCCTTAGCAGGTCGTGCCTCTTTGCTCTCAACCTTTGCAACAGGCTTTGCTTTAACCATTCGACCCGTTGATCCTGCAGGGATATTGAGCATCTCGTAAAGATGCTCTGAAGATGAATATGTCTCTTCAGGTTCACCAAGACCAAGTTCTAACGTTTGATCAATCATCTTCCAGCGAGCTAGCTCATCCCAATCAACAAAGGTGACAGCGATTCCATGTGCACCTGCACGAGCGGTACGACCGACGCGGTGAACATAAGTCTTTTCATCCTCTGGGCATTGATAATTGATTACGTGTGTAATTCCATCGATATCAATTCCGCGAGCGGCAACATCTGTTGCAACCAAGACATCTGACTTTCCTGCCTTGAAGTCACTCAAAGCTTTTTCGCGTGCCCCTTGACCAAGATCTCCATGGATCGGTGCTGCCTTGAAACCACGTTCCAAAAGATCTTCAGCTGTCTTTTGAGCGGTTCGCTTAGTGCGGCAGAAAACCATGGTTGGTCCGCGACCTTCGGCCTGCAAGATTCGAGCAAGCATTTCGATTTTATCTAGTGCATGTGCACGTAAAACATGTTGCTTAATGCGTGTAACTACAGAGCCTTCATCTTCGCTGTCCTGAGTACGAATATGAATTGGCTGATTCATGAAGCGACGAGCCAGGGCAATAATGTCTCCCGGCATAGTTGCTGAAAACAACATGGTTTGCGCACGATTGGGAGTGCTAGACAAGATCTTTTCGACATCTGGCAAGAAGCCAAGATCCAACATCTCATCTGCTTCATCAAGAACTAAACGCGATACCTCTTTGAGCTTGAGCTGACCTTGACGTGAAAGATCTAGCAAGCGACCTGGAGTTCCAACAACAATTTCAACACCTGCCTGCAGCGCTTCAATTTGAGGCTCAAATGCACGTCCACCGTAAACGGCAACGGTGCGAATTCCACGGTTTGAGGCAAGCTCTTCAATATCTCGGGTTACCTGAGTACACAGCTCGCGAGTAGGAACAACAATCAAAACATTCGGCATACCCTTGTTAGCAAAATCTGCCCATTCGACATCGTGAGGTGCGATTACGCGTTCAATGACAGGAATACCAAATGCAAGAGTCTTTCCAGTGCCGGTTTTTGCTTGTCCAATAACATCACCATCGGCAAGTGCTATGGGCAAAACCATCTCTTGGATGGCAAAAGGTGCAAGAAAACCATGAGCATGAAGCGCCTCAATAGTTTGGCTGCGCAGGGGCAACTCTGCAAATGTTGGTGACATAATTATTTAATCCTAACGATTTTAATTGCGTGGAAAACCTGAAATGCCTCGCCACATGAGGCTGTAAACCAAGGTCACAGCATCCTGTCGACTCAACTTGCTATCTCGTTCGAGCCAGTGACGAGCAGTTACTTGCGCATAACCAATCATTCCAACACCCAAAAGCATCGATGCCTCTTTTGATAGGCCTGTATCAATTGCAATTACCGCACTTGCAGCAGCTGCACAGTCGTAAGTCATTCGATTCAAGCGTTCATGAACCTGTGGTTCAACGCTCATATCGCTCTCAAAAAGCAATCGGAAAGCTTCACCCTCTCTTTCAATGAAAGCAAAGTATGCGTCAACTGTTGCATGCACACGATCTTTATTGTCAGGGGTAGAGGCGATTGCTTTTTGGATCTCAAAAACCAATGAATCAATGTGTAAATCTAAAACCGCTAAGTAGAGCTCTAACTTTGAGGGAAAGTGCTGATACAAAACAGGCTTTGAGACATTTGCGCGATCTGCGATCTCATCCATAGCTGCTGAGTGGTACCCAGCGGCGGTGAAGACTTCGAGGGCGGCAGATAGCAATAATGCTCGGCGCTCATCGCGAGGCAAGCGAGCCTTGTTGCTGGTGTCTACGTTACTCATTGGTCTAATCGTACGGCAGAATTACCAATCATGAACCGCTCCTATGAAGGATTCCGCATCCTGCTTGTACATGCACATCCAGATGATGAAACCATCAATAACGGGGCAACTATGGCCATGTATGCCGATCGTGGGGCTCAAGTCACGCTTGTAACCTGTACTCGTGGCGAAGAAGGTGAAGTTTTAGTCCCATCTCTTTCGCATTTAGCAAGTAGTGAAAAGGATCAGCTCGGAACTCATCGCGAGGTAGAACTTGCAAATGCCATGAAGGCTCTTGGAATAACTGATTATCGATTCTTAGGAGCTCCATCAATCAACTTTCGCGATAGCGGAATGATGGGAACTGAACCAAACAATCGCCCCGATGTGTTCTGGCAAGCAGATGTAGATGAGGCTGCAAAAATCTTGGTTTCAATCATTGATGAAGTTAAGCCACACATTCTTATTACATACGATGAAATTGGTGGATACGGACACCCTGATCACATTCAGGCGCACCGTGTTGCAATGAGAGCATCTGAACTTTCAACTTGGAAGATTCAAAAAATCTACTGGAATACCATGCCTAAATCTGTTTTGGCCGAAGGTATCGCAAAGATGAAGGAGATCGGATCTGACTTCTTTGGCGCAGACAATGTAGATGATCTACCTTTTGCTAAAGATGATGAGTTTGTAACAACCTTGATTGATGGCAGCGCTTATGTTGATGCAAAGATGGCAGCCATGAAGGCCCATGAAACACAGATCTCTCTTGATGGCCCATTCTTTGCCCTATCAAACAACTTAGGTTTACAGATCTGGGGAGATGAGTACTACACCTTGGTAAAGGGCACAAAAAGTGAACCCTTTGATTCTCATGGCCGCGAAACAGATCTCACCTCTGGAATTACACTGTAATGAAGGTTGTTTACTCGCTTTTGTTTGGCGCAGTACTAGGTGCAAGCTCAATCTTTATTCATAGCTTCTTTCCACCCGTTGGCTTGATTCTTTCCTTGGTTGCTACAGCGGCAGGCATTTGGGCGACCGGAAGATTATGGGGAAAGCGCTCTTACAAATTCATCGCATCTATCGCATGGTCTTTAGTGGTACTGCGTGCTGGTTTTCCAGGTCTTAATGAAGAGTATTTAATTCAAGGTGATGCCATTGGTATGTCACTGATCAACTTTGGATTCATTGCAATCGTTATCGCAATAGTGACGCCGCTTTAATTCCAGATCTGTCCTTCGGTGGTATCTTTAATACTCAATCCTAAGTTTTCTAACTCAATACGAAGAGCATCGCTGTCTGCCCATCGCTTTTCATTACGAGCTAGCGCTCTTTCATCCAAAAGCGTTCTCATCTGAGGAGTTAGAACTCGTTCTTCAATCGGGCGATTTAAATCGAGAGCCAATACTTGATCTGCGTAACGAAACACAGCAGCTTTATTGTGCGAGCCATCCTTTTCAATCTCTCGTAAACGCATAATCACGCGCGGGGTATCTACATCAGCGTTGAAGGCGTACTCGATTTCAGGGTCCATACTGATTGAATCATCGGTAGACCATTGACCCATCTTGGTGCGCCAACGCTTAAGGGTTTCATTTGCAGCCTCAATCGAGTTCCAGGTCAGATCCATTTGAGATCGATACTTGTTCTCAAGGAAGCAAAGACGAAGCGCTAACGGATCAATTCCACGTGCAATGAGATCACTTAGCAGAACTACATTTCCGGAGCTCTTTGACATCTTCTTTCCCTCAAAGAGCAGGTGCTCGCCATGGACCCACAGATCAACCGCTTCCTTGTTAATCAAGGCGTTTGATTGCGCTCTTTCATTCTCATGATGCGGAAAGCGAAGATCTATTCCACCAACATGGATATCGACATGGCCATCAAGCAGTTCTAGCGACATTGCCGAGCACTCAATGTGCCATCCTGGAAAACCTTTGCCCCATGGTGATTCCCACACCATTTCGGTGCGATCACCGGCGGCTTTCCAGAGCGCCCAATCGGCATGAAATCTTTTTGCACCATCTTCGGTGTATTCGTAACGATGACCGGGTTTGAGCGAATCTAATTTATTACCGCTGATTGCACCATAACTCTTAAATTTTTCAGCGCTGAAGTACACCGATGAATCACTACCGATGTAGGCAAAGCCTGCTTCGATCAATCTGCCAATGAGGTCCAGCATCATCTCGATGCTTTCACTTGCTCTTGGATAAGCCGTTGCTGGTTGAATGTTAAGCGCCGCTAAATCTGTATGAAAACGTTGTTCATACTTTCGTGCGATCTCAAATGGATCAACTTTTTCTAGCTTTGCCTGGCTTAACATCTTGTCATCATTGATGAAATCTTCTGACATGTGTCCAACATCAGTAATGTTCTGAATCAATCGAGGCGTCGAACCATTGAGTCGCACAATGCGCGCGATGAGATCTGATAGTAAGAAGGTTCGCAGATTTCCAACATGTGCATCGCGATACACAGTTGGTCCACAGCAGTACATTCGAACTTCATCTTTTTCTACATCAACCTCTTTGAGGCCGCGGGATTGAGTGTCATATAACTTCATTGCTTCTCAATCACCTTCCTCCATACAAAAATCTCACCATGAGAGAACTCAATTACCTCTCCACGCTTGTTGCGCAATGAGTAAGGGGTAAGTAAATGCCCCAGAATGTCACGGAAGCCCCCTTGGGCTTCATGAAGCCTGATTGATACCCGTTGGCCAATGAGATCCCTAAATTGAGATTCAAGCTCTGTTGGCATGTGACAACGATAAGCCCACCGCCAAATATCGACTAGCGGTAAATATCGCGCTGTGGTGATACTTGCCATTAGAATTCCCGTTAGATACCAGTCCCACACCTTGGAGGCCGCTCGTGACCTATGTGATCGCAGACCCATGCGTCGATGTAAAAGATAAGTCCTGCATCGAAGAATGTCCCGTGGATTGCATTTATGAGGGCGATCGAATGCTCTACATCCAGCCAGATGAGTGTGTGGATTGCGGTGCATGTGAGCCTGTCTGCCCAGTAGAAGCTATCTATTACGAGGATGATGTTCCTGGTCAGTGGAAAGAGTTTGGCAAGGTCAACACAGAGTTCTTTATTGAAATCGGTTCTCCAGGCGGAGCTAGCAAGGTTGGTCCAACTGGCACAGATCACGCTTCAATCGCAGCGCGACCACCAAAGAGCGAGTAACCATTGCGTGCCCAGCTCCCAGATTTTCCATGGGATGCGTTAGCGCCATACGGTGAAAAGGCTCGTTCACATCCGCAAGGGATCATCGACCTCTCACAAGGAACCCCGGTAGATCCAACCCCTGAATTTATTCAGAAAGCTTTGCGCGATGCATCTAACTCTCCAAGTTACCCAGTCACCGCTGGAACTCCAGAGCTTCGTGCTGCAATAAAGAAGTGGGCGGTTGAGCGATTAGGTGCAACTGGCGATTTTGATGTCTTGCCAATAATCGGTTCTAAAGAGTTAGTTGCGTGGTTGCCAACATATCTTGAGACAAAAAAAGTTTTGATTCCAGAAATTGCATATCCCACCTATCACGTAGGAGCTGTCCTTGCTGGTGCAGAATCTGTTCCAGTTGCAATCGATGCAGCGCAGTGGCCAGCAGCCGACTTAGCATGGTTGAACTCTCCTTCTAATCCAACCGGAAGAGTTCATAGCGTCGACGAAGTAAAGAGTTGCATTCAATGGTCTCGTCAGAATAAATCAGTACTGGTCTCCGACGAGTGCTATCTCGAGTTTGATCAAACCGCTCACTCTGTTTCGGTCTTGTCGCAAACCGGTGGAGACAACACAAATATTCTTGCGGTGCACTCACTATCTAAGCGTTCTTCTATGGCGGGGTATCGGGCCGCCTTTATGGTCGGAGACTCTGCTCTTATCGCGCGAATCCGTGAGATTAGAAAACATGGCGGAATGATGGTTCCTCTTCCAGTTCAAAAGGCGATGACCGTTGCACTTGCAGATGACTCTCATGTTGCAGAACAACGCGCTCGCTATAACGCTCGCAAAGATGCGATGCGTCCTGCCCTGGCAGCTGCAGGCTTTACAGTTGAATTCAGTGATTCTGGTTTGTATTTGTGGTGCACACGTAATGAAGATGCCTGGACAAGTGTTGCCTGGCTGGCAGAGCGTGGAATTCTGGCAACACCCGGAAGTTTCTATGGCGCACTCGGAGCCAATTACATTCGCATTGCGATGACAGCCTCTGATGCTCAGATCGCAGATGCTGTTCAACGTTTGAAGGCATAAAAAGTGGCGGTAGCAATTCTTTTGGTTGGTGGCTTTGGTACCCGCTTAATGCCATTAACCCGGAACACTCCAAAACCCATGCTTACAGTTGCAGGTTTACCAGTTACCGAACATCAATTGATGATGGCGAAAAAAGCTGGAATAACCCAGGTTGTCTTGGCAACTTCATATCTTTCAGATGTTTTTACTCCCTACTTTGGAGATGGATCTCAGTGGGGGATGAGCATCAAGTACGCGGTTGAGAAAGAGCCTTTAGGTACAGGTGGTGCGATTCGAAATGCAGCTCAGTTACTTGATACCCAAGAGTCGGTGGTAATTCTCAATGGTGATGTTCTAAGTTCTCATGATTTAACCGAACAAATTCGCCAACATGAAGCACATGATGCCGATGTCACCTTGCACTTAACTCAGGTTGAAGATGCTCGCGCATTTGGCTGTGTTCCAACAGATTCTGAAGGCAGAGTTACGGCCTTTCTTGAGAAAATGGAAAACCCTGTCACCAATCAAATCAATGCAGGGTGTTATGTGTTCAATCCACGAGTTATCTCATCAATTCCATTAGACACTGTGGTTTCCGTCGAACGTGAAACCTTTCCTGCATTGGTAAGCAATGGCGCAAAGGTTTTTGGTTATTTAGAAAATGCATATTGGCTAGATATTGGAACTCCAAAAGCACTACTCAAGGCATCAACAGATATTGTTCTTCGCAGCGGCCCTGGTTTGGTTATGCCGGGTGCCAGCGTTGATTCCAGAGCTGAGATCACAGGGGGTAGTTGCATTGGGCGGGGTAGTTCAGTGGCAGCTGGCGCCCGGATCGATGGCTCGATCATTG
>JACCDG011161251.1_pt1 | contig 10647 bp, 18 predicted proteins | sample 7442471 | NCBI WGS metagenome assembly JACCDG01 (sample SAMN15323444, study PRJNA562643) | freshwater metagenome | isolation source: river surface water | place: USA:Blue River Watershed | collected 2017-08-17 | reverse complement strand
GAGGTGTATAGGTGTACATGGCTGAGCCTGGTTCCGAACACCTTGGACACCTGAAACGCGGGATCCGAGGGACCTCCCTTGAGACTCCCAGAAATTTTCTCTCCAGCAAATTTCTTATTGCACCTCTAGTGCATCAAGTTCAGGTGTACACAGGTGTCCAGATTCTACAAATCCAACACGTATTCAATTGTACGGCTATACGCCCTGTTCAGTGGTGAGCGCATGATCAGTAGCGATCTCGATGTCGTTTGTTTTTAACGTATCGATGATCACAGTCACGATCTTTTGAGCTTGGCCTTGAGATCTCGATCGGCGTAGTTGGAGGTTTGCTTTTGCGAGGGTGGGAAGGAAAAGTGTTGTGCTGGAATTTGAGATCGCCTAGATTGAAATCACCAGCGATTAACGCAGGGAGATGAGAAAATGAGCAAGACCTCCGCTACCCCCAAGACCAAGACCCCTCCAAGCGCGCAGACCCCCAGCCCTGCAGGGTCGTTCGACAAGAAAGATAAGACGTTCTCCGTCATCGGCCTGAACAAGACCGGTGCTGTGAACTACGCGGTTTCTCCTCAGTACAAGCCTGGAGACATTCTGATCGCTTGCGACGTTGGACATCCGGCCTACGAGACGCACAGCCCCCAGCGCTACTCACTCACCGATCCAGACAACCAAGCCGATCTCGACAGCATCTTGACCGATGGGCTCCTGCAGAGCCCTCTCGTGGTCATCATTGGCAACCGTCCCGTATGCGCTGAGGGTTCGCGCCGCGTTGCCCTCCTCCGCGAGATCGAGCGGCGGCAGGTTGAGGCCGGCGGTGATCCGCTCCTCATTGAGTGCAAGGTCAAGCGTTTCGAGAACGACTCAGACGCGAGCACCTACTGCATCAAGGCGCACGCGAGCGCCAACGAGCACCGCAAGGACGATAACCCCATGAGCCGTGCCCGCAAGATGCGGCTCATGTTCAAGGGGATTCCCGGCGCTACCGAGGGGACTTGGATGGTCGCTCCGATGTCTTACGAGGACATCGGAGCGCGGTTCAAGGTTCAGGGAAAAGTGGTGGAGGAGGTCTTGGGGGATAAGGGCCTGTTCGCCCTGTGCCCGGAGATCCAGGCTGCTCTAGAGTTACCTCCCGACTCCCCGGGCTACATCACGCAGAGCAGCGGGTTCCACATCGCAGGGGTCAAGGATTTCGACACGCAGCGTGCATGCTACGCCCGCGTGACGAACAACGGCACTCAGCGCGCCGATCGGGATGAGACACGCAAGCTCGCTCGCGAGGTGTCCAAGACCGGCAAGCTGCCGCCGCTAGCGGAGACCTCCGAGGTTCGCGGCGGCGGCAAGCATGAGGTGCGCGACTACAAGCCGACGCGCAGCGCTCTCGAAACCCTGCGAGGCAAGCTCCGCGAGTTCGCCGATGACAAGGCCGGGAGCGTCGATCACCTCCTTGCCGTGGTCGAGTTTTTCCTGGATCCCGCTGGAACCAGTCTCGATGAGGAGCGCTTTGATAAGCGCATCGTTGAGGCGGTTCGCGCCTCCATCAAGCCCCCCAAGAGCAAGTAGTTCCTAATCGAGCGCTCGCCCACAAGGGCAGTTCTCGGAGGGGATCATGTCCGCATGATCTCTTGCGAGAGCTGCGGTTGTAGCGGCTCATGGAGGCACATATCATGATGCTCAAGATCAAGCGCTATTATGACAGTCTCGATGTTGTGGAGTTGCCGACGATCAAGCAGGTGCTCGCGATCCTGGAAATCGACAACGCAGAGGGCGAGATCTCCGAAACTCCGCGCGGCGGAAAGAAAGGCGTGTTCACGTTCCAGTTCTGCGGATACAGGATCTGCCTGACTGAATATTTCAACCTCGATCGCTCCAACCCTGGAGTGAGCGTTAGCACCTCGTTCTATACGGATATCGAGGCTGAACTTGGCCCCGCTCCAACCGATGCGTTTGGAGTAAGCGACTGGATCTGCAGGGCGGTCATGCGCCAGATCGAGATCTCCAGCACCATCAGAACCAAGCAGGCCGCGCTGCTTTTCAATCTGGTCAGAGAGCGAACCTATAAGGAGTTGAACCTGCTCGATGGTGTGATTCGATTTCGAGGAACGATCTCTTTCTACATGGGCCAGTGGCGAGGGTATCAGGGAACCGGTGAGCGGATCCTCAAGCAGTGGCGCGATGAGTATGAGCGGAACGGTTGGTCCAATGCGCCAACAGACGAAACGCCCGTCTTGTTTCTCGGATAATGCCTCACTGCAGAAACGAACCTGATCACTACTATCCAGAACCTGATCTCGATCTGTTCGATGAGATGACGGTCAAGATCGAGATCCGCTGCTGCGAGCGTGCGATCAGGTGCTATCATTGTCCAAGGAGACTGTATGAGCAAAATCAGCAAGTGCAAGCGGAGGAAACTCCAACAGTCGAAAGCAGCACTCAGGGAGCTGTTCAAGAGCGCTCAGGAGTTGGCTGAGAAACTTGACGAGTCGCAGGAACGGGCCAATCAGGATGCAGTTGAAAAAGCTGCAGCTCAAATGGGTTGGAGAACTCCAAGGAGGAGCCGGTGAAAATGGTACCTCGCGTCTTTTACGTCACGTTCGCCATTCAACATCTGTCCATCGCTACCGCGTATGTGGTCACAACTGGCGGTGACTTTCTCCCGCGCAGATTGCTAAAGCGCTGGTGAAAGCGGAGACGTTGGAGGAGGGATCGGTGATCCACGTGATGGCCTGGCAGGAGTCCTCTATGGAGGTCGCTCTGGCGGATGGGGTGCCGGATCCGATCCCGGTTCCCGGGGTTGCTCCGACCATGGCCAAATCCTCACCAGATCGCCCCGAACAGGCGCGGGAGTTCAAGACAGCGGCTCTGATTGCGGGGTGCGGTTGCGGGGCTTGTGGACCCCGCCGGACAACGAATCTGATCAACGAGGCGACGGGGTAGCCCTGAGCCAGGAACCTACCACCGCCCCGATCTGCTCCGAGCGCTCAGCCGCGTTGGCGGTCTGGATATAGTGGACGTTATCGACCACGTTCCAGATCTTGAGCAGGATCTTGAGCATCGCATCGATGCGAACCACTCCCTCCCAAGGAACCACCGCCCTGACTCCATCCGCCTGCGCGGCGCTCTCGTAGATAGAGCGCTGAGGCGTCACGTGAAAGATGAGCGCCCTGCGTAGATGCGGCAGATACTCCTCGATGATGCGCCTGTGCCTGTGGATCATCGGCGCTAGGTCGGTGCCATACTCCGCTCTGTAGCACAGGTTATCCGCGAGCGTCCGATCGGCCACGTAGCCGACAAAGCGCCGCCGCTGTTCCTCCTCAAATTGCGTCAGAAAGATCTCCTCTTGATACCGGTTCACAAGATCAACGTCTGTGCGCATGGCCGCGATCTTGAGTTCAAGCTTGGTGCCTACGGCTCGTGCGACCTCCGTGACCATAGGTCTCAGGTTCCAGCCCGAGCGGTGCAGCCGGTCATGGGTCTGCCTGGCGAGAGTGGTTTTCCCCACGCCCTCAGCCCCCACGAAACATATTGCGATAGGGAGATCTTTACGTGCTTTAGTCATCCTTGAATCCTGGCAGGAACTGCACCCCTACCGTGTTCACGATGGCTGGTCTCCATACGTGCCCGCAGTGTTGACACGCGTGCGTATGATGTTGCTTTGCAGCGTGAATACCAACATCAACATGACGCTTGTTGCACATGGGACAGTGCAAGAGCATCGGGATCGGTTCGTTATTTTCGTGGTTCATAATTTCCTCCATGCTATGGCTTTGCCTGCGCGGCAATCCTCCGCGAACTGTAGGTGCATCTCAAAGATCTCGGGCGTGATGAGGCCAGCGATCCAGCCTGCGGGATCGATGACGAGTTCGGACTCAGCGATCGGAGTGAGCGCCTGTTGTACCTGGCACCAACCGGTCGCGCTGAGATCGCTGATACAGTAGGTGATCGCATCAACTGGCCAGGCATCAACCGAGACCGATTCAAGTTCCTTAAACTGCGCGCCCAATCCTTTCTTGAGCTGCGGACCTCCGAGCGATGCACTCAGCTCCGCAAGCCCGAGTTCACGCCCTCGATCGGGTAACTGGTCTCTCCATCCTGTGTTTTGGATAGCTCGATGGTTGACGTTGAGGGATGCGTATTCGGGGTTCTTTGCGCCCCTCGATCGCGCCGCCGCGATGCGCGTATCGTAGACCCCTCCGCGGAGGAGGCAATCTAAGATCGCGCCGCGCAGTTCTGGATAGGTGCGAACGATCACCCCTAGATCAAAACACCCCCGATGCGTGATCAGGTTGCAGCTCTCGAATAGGGAACCAAGCCAGGCGCTCAGCGCCTCAGGTGATAGATTCCAGCTTTGAGACTGCGCGTGAGAGGAGATGCGCCCGAACTGTTCAAATCCGAGCGCTGGATCGGTGACGTGCAGCGCTTTGGTAGGCGTGGCCAAGATCCACCATGGGAGCGGCCAAAGACCATGCATCCCTGCGCAGACAAGAGGGGGATCGGCTACTGACTCTGCGATGCGGTGCGATTCTACATCGAGCACAATCGCCTGGCCATGTCTGAGGCTGATCATGATCGTGCTCGCGGTCTTAGATTTCGCTCTGACGTAGCCTGAACGATTCGCTCCATAACCGCGTCATGCTCTGACGTGTAGTGATTGCAGCTCCCGCAGGTTGCGCATGGATGGATGAGTAGATCTCGCTCTCGCTGAAATTGTGCTGGAGTTAGGCAACCGCTGACTCCAGTAAAATGAGTTCCCTCGCACTCATCGCAATGTCTCCCTATGATGCGAACGCGCCTTTCCTCATAGGGGAGACTGGCCAGGCCATCGCTCACTCTCCTGGCCATGATGAACCTCGGACAGGTTCCCCAGTTGCAAGCGCACTTTGCGCGACAGCACAGACACTTTTGTGATTTGGTTTTGATCTGAATTCCAGCCCTGCGACAGATAGCGCATGTCCCGATCGTGTACTTACTCCTTTCCTCGATCGTGGGAGCGGCGCTTAGCGGAGAGGGCGCAGGGGGAGTTACAGCGTTCGGAGGAACGGCAGGAGCGCTCACGGGAGTTGGGGCCACATCATCCGGAGCTGCAGGGGTCCTGTCGTCTCTCATGTCGAGATTGGTAAATCTACCCATATTAATCTCTCCGTCTTGAATCATTGCGATGTTTGTTGCATGCCGGAAATCTGTTTTGGTCTTGATCGATGAATAGGCCAGTTGCCTTGTTTGCACATTTGAAAGATAGGCACGGTCGATCGCAACTGTCACAAAGATCCGAACCGTCAGAATAGAAATATTTCCTACAATCGATACAGGTCTTGGACACATGCCCGCTTGACGATCCGCGTTCAAATGCAATTAATGCATCTCTTGCGTCTTGCGCTGTGGTGTTGGCCTGAATCAGAATGGTGATTGTATTACCGATCTTTGTGACGGTTGCTTTTTCTCTTATCTGCGCGGGAGTCTCGGGCATCGTCTGCCGCGGGATCGATCCCAGCGCGCTAACGTCTCTGGTGTCGAGATCTTTGAACCGACTCATTCCTACTCCAATGGTTCACACCGATACTCAAGATCTCCATAGTGAGCTGAAACATCCTTGCCGCAGTTGAGGCACTGATATTCATCGCGTAGCCCGATAAAGCATGCGAGCGCTTTGTTTGCGGGAGGTGTCCATGCGTTGGCTCTGGTGACGAGCGCTCGGCGCACCTCAGGCAACTTACCTAAGTCGCCGGACATCTCATTCGACACCACAGCTTTGCCATAGAACGCGAGCGCTGTAGCAATGCGGCGATCGACCTCTCGATCTCGCTCAGATAGCTCTGCCCAAGACTTGAGCCAGTTCGGATGATCGCCCACATCGGGCTGTTCACTCGCCCACTGCAGCCACACCTCACGAACGAGCTTGCCGCCCCACTCGCGAAACTCGTTCGCTGTTTTTGGTTTTTCTGCTATTTCGATGGTGGCGCACAGCATCGCAGCGCTCGTGTTGAGAGGCACAAAGATGTCAATGCCGTTGATATGTATACGCGTGTTGGTTGCCTTAATCCTAGCTTGCTCTTGTAACTCTTGCTGCGCTGCTCCCCATGCCGTGATGGTCTCAGCCGCCTTGCACCACCGCTCCCGAGTTTCATTGGTCATGTTCTCCCAGTCTGGGAACAGGGTCATCAAACTTGTATCGTCGTCGGCCATGCGCTGAGAGAGCATGTATCCAGCTTGCGATCTCAAGTCTGCCATCAGATACGATGCTTTTCTATTTCTCAGATACTGAATTTGTTCATCGAGATCTTTCTTGGCGAGGTTTAGATTGTTATGAGCGATGATGCGACGTAGCTCTTTAAGCACCTCCTCCGTAGATGCTTGCTCTAGTCCAAATATCCCAGCCCATTCATCAAAGCGCTCGCTCCTCCGACGCATGTGATGCAGTGCGATCTGGATCTCTCCGAGGTGAAATTCTCTCCCTCCAAGACCGACCGACTCTAGGAACGAATCGATCTGCTTGCGTGCGTTGATCGTGGCTTGCTCCGCGGTTGCTTGTGCCGTGTCACGCTCTTGGATGTAGCGCTCTGCGCATTCACGCTCGCGCTGTACCATGCTCAGCGCCTCAAGGAGCTGCCGCGCCAGCGCTCGCGGATCCGCAAGTCCAATCTCTCCCACGGCGCAAGCGGCCAAGCGAACAAGAAACCCGGGCGCGTTTGCGATTGCCTCAAGACGCTCCCTGCGAATTCTCTCCGAAACCGGAACCTGTGGCCAGACCTGCAGTGAGTCAGTAGACAGTATATTTTCGAGCGCTCTCTTGTTCCCCTCGGTCACGCACGGCAACTCTAGAGTGAGCTGCAGCGTCTTTGTTGGTGTCAACGGATCGGAATTGAGTAGGAGCGCGTTCAATACTCTCGTGTTCACGTTTTGCCTCCATCGTGAGCGTGTTTAGCTGCGTGGCTTTATACCCCAAAACCGCCTCAGCTTGTTGAATTCTTTCTGTCATCCCCCATCTCCGACTAAGCCGGTATGCTGTATCACCCCCATGCAGTGAGTGTGATCCAGAGGGGAGGGACGAGATAGGAGCGATCAGGATTGCCAGCATTAGTTTTTGCTGCTGCAGGTTCCCGCGCTCCCACGACGGGCGATGGATCGTGATGATATACTCTGCGGGCTTTCCAGAAATTCTCATCCTGGTATAGGCTTTTTGTTTTCGCTCGTGACCATCGAGCATCCCCCAGGGATGAGGTTTGTCGGTTGATATGTTCTGGTCTGTCAACAAGACACGGAACGGGCACCCTTTCAGGCGCGGTCTCATCTCGTTGATGACCTGCTCAAGTAGCTCGTCTACTTGCGTCATCAAGATCAAATATACCATCAACACCAACTCCAGACAAGACAGAGCTGATGAGAGTAAGTGCTTGAAAGATCGGGCCTATGAGTTGATCGGTGCTGGCGGAGACGTACCTTGGTACGCAGGTTCCTCTGGGAGCGGGATCCAGTAAGAGATGGACGAGTAATTTTGCTTTACGCCTTTTCGATCATCCCAGTAAATCTCACTCTGAGGAGTTCCTTTGAACTGGACTCGGCTCCCGATCACGTGACCTTGCGGACCCACGTAGATCACCGTCTTTCCTGAGGCTGGAACCTGCAGGGAGACGTTGAACATGATCGAGGTATCAGGGAGCGGTAGCCAGTGGCTAAATGCGTAGTAGCCATCATTCGAGAGGATGCCAGGCGCCGTGTGATAGACATCTTGCCCGATGGGATCGAACACCTCGCCAACACGAAAGATGACGATCATACAGCCACATTCAGGACCAACCGCCAGAACCCGAACACCGATTGGCGGGGCCTCTTGCTGGATTGGGATCCATGCATGTCTGTCGTATGGCATGGTTACCCCCAGTTATCGACTATAACCACGTCGCCAGAAAGCAGGCCAGATCCAAACGTGATTGTCACTCCACTAATCGTGAACTGCTCAGCGGTTACCGGGCCAGACACGACCCTTCGGCACCTCACCCCATTCCTATAAACAACCGAAACCGCATGCGGCGCAGAGAGCGTAAAGACCGTCTGTGCGGGAGCGGAGATAAATTCTTGTGTAACAGGAGCCCCATCGATCATGCTCTGTGCGATTGTGCTAATTGGCTGCACGGTCCAACTATGACTTTCACATAAGTCCTTGAGCGATACGACTGTGCCTATAGATGCGGCGAGAGGTCCCTCATAGTAAATATTCGCATCGGGATCCCAGATCTGCCAGTTGACTGAACCGCTTGGACTATACAGCTCTACATCCGTGTTGGGTAACTTAACTCTGATCTCGCCGATGTCCGAGATTGGAATCTTGATAGCGGCCTTGAATCGGCTATCAGAAACAGATGGGTCTGCAGTCCATGCTTGCCATAACCCTGTGGACGAGAGGACAAAAATATTAAGTCTTGTTGGGAGTGCGTACAGAAATCCAGTTCGCGTTTTTGGCGTCTGATCTGGATTTAGCAAGCGAACGTAATCGACGATTTGCACGGACATTTGGAGAGAATTGCAGAGCTGTGCGGTCTACTTATGTGATCTCATCGTACTGTATAAGTTCCTGTCTCTGAGAGCGCTCTAGCACAGCTTGCTCCCGCTCAAAGAACTTGCTTGGGATTGGGAGCGATCCTCTGGCCAAAATAATCGGTCGGTGAGCACGGAGTGCAGCGCGGCATCCGTCGCACTCTACATCTGATTCCTTGCTGGCAAAGATAAGCTCTGCGCCCGGTTCCACATCTCGCATGCACGCGGTCTGGTTATCAGCTCCGCGAGCGTGCAGGGGTTCGTCATCGAAATAATCACCGTTGGAGAGAGGAACGTTTTTCATCGCGTTCTCCTTTCAGATTAGAACGGCAGTCTCTGAGAATCCTTGATTACAAGGAGCGCCTGTTTAGTTGTTGCTTTGACACTGATTGATTCTTTGGCGAAATGAATTGAACAGTAGCTCCCGCTATGTTCCGTCACGTAGGTGATCTTATCTGCGAATACGTGATAGGCAATACCGGAATCATCATCGACAATCCGCACGATACCATCTCCCATGTTCATCATGGGCGGTAACGGTGGAACAGGTTCCACTGTCTCGCTATTTTTGCTAAGGTGCTGTGCTGCGTGCTTGATGTGGCTCGTAGCTTTGCAACTGGCTTGGAACTCCTCGATATAGAGATCGCTGCTTTCCTCAAGGAGGCGGAGATAGACGCGCAGTGCTTGCGCTCCCACGAATAATTTTCCATGACCTCTCACGAATCGGGGCGGAGATCCACCGGCGCAGTATTGCCCCTTGTCGTTCTTGATCCGGTACAGCGTCGGCAAGTTGAATGGGTCGGTGCTCATGGTGACTCTCCTATCTGTCGGTGATACTTTCTCAACTTGGTGGCGAGCATGGCCCATTCAGGATCGCTGAGTCCGCCCGTGTTGCACAGGAGAACATAGAACTTGGTCAAAGCTACGCGGTCAAACTTGGAGGGCCCCTTTACGCTCCTGGACATGAGCAGATTGAGGCCAGCATGGGCCCACAGCTCAAGGGGGATCTGAGCGGGCCTGCGCTCCGTGGTTGCTCCAAACGCCTCCGTTTGAGCCGTCCCGTGCGCTCTGCGGTAGCCCTGCGCAGTGGCCAGCGCTACCGCCTCTTTGGAGCCTGCTAGCGGGAACCCGAGCTTGCTGAGCGCGCTGCAAATCTTTCCGCAGCGGCCCTGAATCGCCACGCCACGCCCATCACGGATCGCTCCCCCGCTCTTGATAACGGCCATGCAGAACGCTCCCCAGAGCGGACCTAGTTTCTCTTGTGGCTCGATGACGACGTTTTGATCTTGGAGAGAGATCCGGATTGGCATCGTCTCTACTCAACGGTCCAATCTTTAATCAATAACATCCCCGTCCATCCAACCCGAGTTCTCTGATCTCGCGTATTCTTGCGGTTGATTCTTTCTACTCCGTAAGTGCCATCCTTATGTATTGTATTAACTTTGATCCGCACACTCGGATCTGAGGTCATATGTAAAATAGAATCAACAGATAGGTTATTATGATATTTATCCATTCTCATCTCCTGCCCATGAGGGCGAAACGCTAGTGCTACGAACTCAGTTCGTTGAACTCGATCCGCATCTGAGAGAGCCATTGCCGCGCTCTCTCGCAGAGAGCCTTGTGGCGGAATCGATCCCAACTCTGATTGTACAGCTCCCGGCCTGGCGCAGAGAGAGCGTTCTTGAACTTGCCGAACGCCCCCTCTCCGTTGAGGTTATCCTGCAGTTCATCCACGAACGCGGTATCGCTGGTGATGCGCGCTGCGTCGGTAGCGATCCATTCGCGCATCCATCGAAAGACCGTCCGCGCGTCAGTCTTGGGGATCGGAATATAGTCGCGCATCATGCGCTCAAGAGAGGTCTCTGATAGCCCCCTCTTGAGGGAGTCGAGTTCCCGATTGTCCATGATCGCGCCCGAACTCTTACAGAGCCATTTGACTGACTTGTCCCCCTGCCGCATGATCGAGGCAAGGCGAACGATATCGACGCTGACGCGGTTGGGTTCAGAGGCGGTCATCACATTAACTCCAGTGACTCATTCTACTCGCACTTGTGGCAAGGTCAAGGGGCGATCACCGTGCCCGCAAAGCGCAGAGCGCGACCATGATAGACGTGCTCT
>JACCDG010820614.1_pt1 | contig 10648 bp, 11 predicted proteins | sample 7442471 | NCBI WGS metagenome assembly JACCDG01 (sample SAMN15323444, study PRJNA562643) | freshwater metagenome | isolation source: river surface water | place: USA:Blue River Watershed | collected 2017-08-17 | reverse complement strand
GTTTTGTTGATATTCTTGAATGCTGATGATATCGGTTTTTTGTGCAAGAATTTTTAGTTTTTGTAAATACAAAATATTTTGATGCTCTGGATTTGTGATGTGCTGAGAATTTTCAGCTAGAGTTTCTAAATCTTTGATACGACTAATTTTTTGAAAGAAAAATAATTTTTCTTCAGCACTACTAAAAAAGTTTTTTGGTAATTCAGTAGTAAGCTTGAGTTTGATGTCTATGTCGCGCCAAATTTGGATAGTTTGACCTTTGAGCTCAGCGACGGTTTCGGCAATGAGTTGCTGATAAAGTCCAAGGCCAATACTTTTGACTTTGCCGGATTGAGCTTTACCCAAAATTTGTCCAACACCGCGAAGTTCCAAATCTTTGTTGGCTATCTTAAAACCATCGCCTAAACCAGAGGCAAGTTTTAGTTGCGCTAGGCGTTGTTGGCTTAAACTACTAAGTTTTTGCTTGGAATATAAAAAATAAGCGTAAGCTTGTTTGTCATTGCGTCCTATGCGACCGCGTAGCTGATGTAGTTGTGATAATCCAAAATTTTCAGCCTCTGTTACTATCAAAGTATTAGCATTGGGAATATCTAAGCCATTGGCGATAATAGTCGAACAAACTAAAATATCTATTTCACCAGTATCAAAAGCATGCATCGTATCAGCTAAAGTTTTGTCGTCAAGTTGCCCATGAGCAATGGCAATTTTTTGTTTGGGGAATAATTTTTGGATTTTTTTATAAGCCAAAGAAATGGTTTCTACACGATTGTGTAAAAAATAAACTTGGCCTTTGTTTTTTAATTCTTTATTTATGGCCTCAGATATTATTTCATCACTGATCATTTTGACTTCGGTTTTGATATCATGACGATTTGCAATCGGGTCAGTGATGAGCGAAATATCTTTGATCAAAGATAGGGCCATGTTGAGTGTGCGAGGAATAGGTGTAGCTGAGAGTGTCAAAATGTTGATATGACTTTTGTGTTTTTTGAGTTTTTCTTTATCTTCTACACCAAAATTTTGTTCTTCATCGATAATCAAAAGCTGTAGTTTGGGAATAAAAATATCTTTAGACAAAATACGATGAGTGCCAATGATGATGTCTACTTCGCCGGTTTTTATTTTTTGGATATTTTTTTTGATTTGTTTTTCATCTTGCCAGCGAGACAGGAGGGCGATATTGACGCCGTGTTTATTTAATCTTTTACTAAATAAATCATAGTGTTGTTGAGCTAAAATAGTAGTAGGGCAGAGCAAGGCTACTTGCCAGCCAGCCTCTACGGTAGCTACGGAAGCTCTAAGTGCTACTTCGGTTTTTCCAAAACCAACATCACCACAAATCAATCTGTCAGCTGGGGCAGGAGATTTGAGATCTGTTAAAACATCATTGATGGCTTGTTGTTGCGATGCTGTTGCTGTATAAGGAAATTCTTGAGAAACCTTTGCAAGCAAGTCAGAGCCTTTGATAATAGGAGTAGAGTGTAATTTTCTGGTAGCCTCGATATTTAATAGTTGGCTAGCCAAAATAAAAGTCTCTTGTTTTATTTTACGCAAAGTCTGTGGCCACAGATTATCTTTGGAAAGACGATTGATTTTTGGGTTGGCGGGACCGACATATTTTTCTAGTTTGTCAGCTAAGTCTAGTGGTACAAACAAAGTGTCGTTTTGGGCATATTTTAAAACAAAATATTCACGCTTGATTTGTTCTACTTCTAAAGTAGTAATTTTTTCTAAACGAGCGATACCATGATCACGGTGTACTACTAGATCACCTAAAATAAAATCCAGAGTAAATTTTTGTCTTTGTTTACTTTGTGTTTCATGTTCATTGTTTTGGAAAAATAAATTGTCATTTACTAAAATTATTTTTTTTCCATGAGCACAAAAACTACTAGGCCAAGCTGCTGATTTTTCCAAGTCTATAAAGTTTGGTTTGAGTTGGGAGTCTTTTAAAAAATCTTTTGCCAAAGCTTGGTTTTTACTAAACCAAATAATTTGATAATTATTTTTTTCTTGCAAATATTTTATTTTGTCTGTTGTTGTTTTGTGTTGCCAGAGTAAATTTTCAGTGACAAAATTAAAGTCAGCTTTATTTTTGAAAGGATCAAAAATTATTTTAGCGTTATTAAAACTTTGTAATTCTGGTTCAAAATTGATATCGGCTACAAGTAGGGTAGTGTTTGGTAAATGTAAACTTAGTTTTTCTTTGTTAGTAATTTGATTTGGCCAAATATTAAAAGTATTTATTTTTTCAGGTTTTTTTTGTAAGTATGGATCGATTTTTAATATTTCTTCTATTTTGTCTGCCCAAACATTGAAACGGTAAATAGCTTGATTTTGATAAATACTGACTAAACTGCCACGAACACTAAAAGTATTTTCATTCCAAACTTCTTCTTCGCGTTTTAAACCAAGCGCACTTAAATCTTGGGTAAGTTGATAAAGATCAATTTTGTCACCAAAACTTAAATTTAAAGCGTTTTCTTGCAAAAATTGCCAGGCAGGGATAGATAATTCTAGATTTGCCTGAGTAGTGAAAATAATACTTGCTTGATTTTGGTGTAAAGCTTGTAAAATTGAGAGTTCAGGCTGTTCTTGGTCTGGCCAAGTCAAGATTTGATGAGGGAAATTAAAGATTTTTTGCCAGACTTTTAGTAAATCAGCGTGTTTTTTGAGCTCTTGATTGTTTTCATGCAACCACAAAACCGCCCCTTGGTGTTTGATGAGGGGGGTGTAAACTGAGGCTAAAGTTTGATGACTAGCCTCTGGAATAGTTGTCACATAATGAGTTTTCCACATTTGACAAAGAAATTTGTGTATGATAATTTTGTATCCTAAAATTCAGGAAAACTTTACTTAGATTAGCATATATTCAGGATTTTTACTAGTACCTTAAAGATGCTGTTTAGTAGGCTATCTGCCTGCATTTAAAGATTATTGACGCCCCTCCTTGTCAATTGATCGGCGGATGCAAAATGGCAGCTAGCCTAGTGAGCAGCATTTTATTATTGCTAAAAATAAGGCAAAATAGTAAAATACACATGTAACTTAAAGATAAGTATTAATTCAAAACATATGAAACAAAGAAAATTTATGTCAGTTGGTTTGATGCTAGTCATTATTGGTGGTCTTTGGCTTTTGCAGGAAGTGGGTATTATCAACGGTAGCTTTTGGGGCTATGTTTTACCAGTTTTATTGATTTTGTTTGGCTTGGATCTGTTAAGTGCTGAGGAGCCAAAAAATCAAGCTTGGTTCAAAAGTTTTATGTTTAATCAACCTAACAGTCAACATGAAGAAAAAAAGCGTGATGTAGTTGATGAACAATAATGCCAGCTTTACAGAGCTTGTCCAATAGTAAAGTAGAAGTAAAAAAATCTAAATTTTTAGGTTTTTGTTTTGTGGTTAATTCAGAGCAAGAAGTGAAAGAAAAAATAGAGGTTTTGAAAAAAGAATACAAAGATGCGCGTCATATTGTCTGGGCTTATCGTTTGAGCGAAGATGGTGTGTTAAAAGAAAAATATACCGAAGACAAAGAACCAGCTGGATCGGCTGGTTCGGCTATTTTATTTTTGTTACAAAAAAAAGAAGCAATCAATCTCCTAGTTCTTGTGGTCAGATATTTTGGTGGTATCAAGCTTGGTGTCGGTGGCTTATCTCGAGCTTATACAGAGAGCGCAAAACTAGCTTTAGAAAAAAGTTTATAAAAAAAGAAGCCGCGCGAGTTAACACTGGATGTGTCTGTTCTCGCGCGGCAGAATTCAGAGAGTGGGTGAATTTGTTGCTAGCCTGGAAAAGATGGCCATCTTTTCCTTGGCAACTCTTTCACAGTCATTCGACACTTATATCAATGTCATCGAATGCGCTCTTGGCGAGAGCTTATGATTCTCTAGTTAATCTCAGCAACTAATAGGCTAACCCGCGGGTAGAGCCTCGCTGTTGAGTAAACAATTCTATTTTTTTTGGTTGCCAACCACTCTCAGTCCAGCAAAAGAAAGATCAATTAATAAATTAGGCTACCATATATTTAAAATCTTGTCAAGCACTTTTGAGAGTGTATTAATATTTTAGCTAGTATTGGCGCAAAAGTTTAAAAAATTAAGTAAAATAAAATTGCCGGATCCAGGGAGGATCCGGCACAGCTAACACGATGCTGTGCGCGTGTCCAGGCGAAGAGACACCAACATCGTTCCGACTTGTTTTCATGAAGGCGGGTGGAAAGGGCGGGTGAGAATTGAGGATATTAATTTATTCATAACATAAAGCATTAATTTTGTAAACCACGTTAGATAATACTGATGTTTAATAAAGATAAAAATTTTAATATAAATAAGCAGGTATATTTTAGTTTATCTAATGTGGTAAATATATTTGATAAAGAAATAGAGATAAAGAGAACTAAAGGCTTGCGATCTTTGCGTTTGTCGGTTCGGGCTGACGGACGCATTATTTTGTCAGTCAATAAGGCTTATCCTTTATTTTTGATCAAAAAATTTTTGGCTGGCAAACAAGCTTGGCTAGAGGACAGTTTGTTAAAAATAAAAAATAGAAACAGTTTATTTTCTGTCCGTCATACAGCTAGTGAAATTGCTAAGTACAAAAAACAAACCAAAATTTTGGTGACTGAGCGTTTAAAGTATTTTAATCAGTTTTATAATTTTCCATACAATAGAATAGCAGTTAGAAATCAGAGTAGTCGTTGGGGTTCTTGTTCTAGTAAAAAGAATCTAAATTTTAACTATCGTTTGGCTTTGTTAGCGCCTGATTTAGCGGATATGGTGATTGTACACGAGCTTTGTCATTTACAAGAGATGAATCATGGCAAGAGTTTTTGGGATTTAGTTTCTAAAACTATGCCAAACTATAAGGTTTTGGAGAAAAATTTAAAAAAACTTTAGTTAGACCATTTTTATATCAAGTGGTCAATGTTTACGGATTAGCACAAAGCTTGGTAAAATAGTAGGGATAATAATGTGTGATTTTTAGTATTAAATAAATTTATGATTTTAGCTGATAAAGACATTAAAATTGCTTTAGCTCAAAAAGATATTGTCATCGAGCCTTTTGAAGAAAAATATTTACAGCCAGCTTCAGTAGATTTGCATTTAGATAAATATTTTTTGGTTTTTGACACACATAAAAATTATGTGATTGACCCCAAAAAACCAATGGATGACATGATGCAAGAAATTATCATTGATGATGATCAACCATTTGTTTTACAACCAGGAGCATTTGCTTTAGGTCTGATTTATGAAACTACTGGTGTTTCAGATAAGTATGTCGGAAGATTAGAGGGTAAAAGTTCAGTAGGTAGAATGGGTTTATTGATTCATGTGACAGCTGGTTTTTTAGATCCCGGTAATTCACTCAAAATGACTTTGGAACTTCACAATACTGCCAATATGCCGATCTTATTGTATTATAAAATGCCGATAGCTCAGATGGCTTTTGAGGAATTATTATCAAAATCAGAGAAACCTTATTCCAAAGAAATGGGAAATAAATATGTCGGAGATACTAAGCCAGTAGCAAGTCAAATGTGGAAAAATTTTATTAATAAATAAGGTAATGAATAAAAAAATACTGGGTTTGACTGGCCTTATGTCTTGTGGTAAAGGTACTGCCGTCAAGTATCTCAAAGAAAAGTATCAAGCCGAAACTTTTCGTTTTTCGACAATGCTTAGAGATATTTTAGATCGTTTGCATTTAGAACATTCCCGCGAAAACATGTCAGGTATCTCTACAATTTTGCGGGAAAATTTTGGACAAGATCTGATGGCCAAGGTTATGACTGAAGATGTGAAAAATTCACAAGCAGAATTGATAGTCGTGGATGGCATCAGGCGAATGGAAGATATCAAATATTTAAAAGCCATGCCAAATTTTAAATTAGTGGCGATTGAAGCTGATATGCAAATTCGTTATCAGCGTTTGAAAGAAAGAGGAGAAAACTCTGATGATCAAAATAAGACTTGGGAACAATTTCAAGCTGATCATAAATTAGAAACAGAACTAACTATTTTGGACACCATCAAAGCAGCTGATGTAGTGATAAATAATGATGGTGACTTAGAAGCTTTGCATAAACAATTAGATAAACTAGTAAACTAAAATGAAACAGTATTTAGATTTATTAAAACAAATCAAAGAAACAGGTACAGACAAGGGAGACAGAACGGGCACTGGTACTAGAAGTTTATTTGGTGCTCAGATGCGTTTTGATCTAAATGCTGGTTTTCCACTTTTGACTACAAAAAAAGTTTTTCTGAAAGGCATTATTCATGAGCTTTTATGGTTTTTAGCAGGAGATACCAATATCAAATATTTGGTAGATAATGATGTGCATATTTGGGATGCTTGGCCATATGCTGAATACAAAAAAAAGATGGGAGTTGATGATAGCCATCTTTTGAGTCAAGAGGAGTTTATTCAAAAAATTAAAGAAGATCAGGATTTTGCTAATAAATGGGGAGATTTGGGTCCGGTTTATGGCTATCAGTGGCGTAATTTTAATAGTCAAGGCATAGATCAAATACAAAATGTAGTAGATACATTGAAAAAAAATCCAGACTCTCGAAGAATTTTGGTCGTGACTTACAATCCAGTGCAAGCTGATAGTATGATGTTACCACCTTGTCATGCTTTATTTCAATTTTATGTAGCAAATAACAAATTGTCTTGTCAGATGTATCAGAGAAGTGCTGATGTTTTTTTGGGAGTGCCGTTTAATATTGCTTCTTATGCCTTGTTGACGATGATGATAGCGCAAGTGACAGATTTGGAACTTGGTGATTTTGTTCATACTTTTGGTGATGTACATATTTATAAAAATCATTTTGAGCAAGTAGATTTGCAATTATCGCGTACACCAAAAAAATTACCAACTATGAAAATCAACAAAGAAGTAAAAGATATTTTTGCTTTTAAGTATGAAGATTTTATTTTAGAAGATTATGAGTCATATCCGAGCATTAAGGCACCAATTGCCGTATAAAATATGATTAGTATTATTGCAGCCATTGATAAAAACAGAGCTTTAGGCTATCAAAATAAATTGCTAGTGCATTTGCCTGAAGATTTGGCGCATTTTAAAAAGATCACTTCCGGAAATCCGGTGATCATGGGGCAAAATACTTATTTGTCTATTGGTAAAGCCCTGCCAAATCGTGTAAATATTATTTTGTCTAAAGATGTAAATTTTACAGCCACAGATTGTTTTGTGTTTGATGATTTGGATAAAGCTTTAGAATTTGCTCAAAGCAAAGATCAGGCTGAGATATTTTTTATTGGTGGTGCTAGTGTTTATGAGCAAGCAATAAAATTCGCAGATAAAATATATCTGACTATTATAGACGCTGAATATCAGGCTGACGTGTGGTTTCCGGATTACAGTGATTTTAAAATTATCAAAGAGGAAGAACAGCAAAATGCCCAAGGTTTAAAATATAAATTTTTAGAATTAGTAAGAAAATAATTTGATGATTATAAAAGTAAAAAAATTAACAGCTAATGCTATTTTACCGCAAATGATGCGTCAAGGTGACGCGGCTATGGATTTATATGCTGCTGAAGACATGGATATGCCAAAAGGAAAAGTAGTGGCAATTGCAACTGGGGTAGCATTGGAAATTCCTGAAGGATATGTTGGTAATGTTAGGGATAGAGGAGGTTTGGCTCGTAATTATGGATTTCATACTTTAGCAGGTATTGTTGATAGTAATTATCGTGGTGATATTACTGTAGTAGCGATTAATTTAGGAGCTGAAGATTATAAAGTAAAAGCTGGAGACAGAATAGCTCAAATTATGATACATAAAATAGAATCTGTTGAATTAGAAGAAGTTGAGCAACTATCAGAAACTGAAAGAGGGGAAAAAAGATTTGCATCTTCTGGTTATTAAAATTAAAGAAAATGGAAAATTTTAAAAGTGGTTTTATTACTTTGGTGACTGGTAGCATGTTTTCTGGTAAAACAGAAGAATTAATGCGTACTTTACGTCGTTTTGAAATTGCTAAACAAAAAGTAGTTTTATTCAAACCACAAATTGACAATCGTTATGACGCAGAAAAAGTAGTAACACATAATGGTGATTCAATTTCAGCAGTCGTCAAAAAAAATTCACAAGAAATAGCAGATTATTTACAAGAGCATGACTATGCTTCTTTTGATGTCATAGGTGTAGATGAGGCGCAATTTTTTGATTTAAACGCTTTGACAAAATTAGCAGCCATTTGGGCTAATGATGGGAAAAAAGTCGTGATCGCAGCTTTGGATCAGACTTTTGCAGGTGTGCCTTTTGATGGCATGCCCAATCTTTTTGTAGAGGCAGAAGTGGTCAAAAAATTACACGCGGTTTGTATGATTTGCGGTGGACTGGCTTCTCGGACTCATCGTTTGGGAGAATCAAAAAATGTAGTAGAAGTTGGTGGTACTGATAAATACCAGGCTTTGTGTCGCAAGTGTTTTGTGCAAGCTAATCAAAATAGGTAGTTTTTTTATTACATTAATTATGCTATATTTAGCCTATGCAAGGAAGATTTATTGTTTTTGAAGGAGGGGAAAAATCAGGCAAAAGCACTCAACTGAATTTACTGCATCAGTATTTGCTGTCAAAAAATTTTGATGTTATTTTGACACGAGAGCCTGGCGGCAATGGCTCTCAGATTGCTGAAAAAATTCGTGCCCTTATTTTGGATAAAGAAAACACAGCTATGCATGCCCGCACAGAGCTTTTGCTTTTTTTAGCAGCGCGTGCTCAACATATTGAGGAAGTTGTGAAACCAGCTTTGGAAGCTGGCAAAATTGTTTTGTGTGATCGTTTTGATGGTTCTACTTTTGCTTATCAAGGTGCGGCTCGCAATTTAGATTTAGCAGAAATTAAAGTCATGAATGATTGGGCTAAAGATAATCTAGAGCCAAACTTAGTGATCTATCTAGATATCACTCCTGAGCAAGCTGAGACTAGAGATCGTCTTTACAAAGTAGATAGACTAGATGCGGAAAAAAAAGACTTTCACGAAAAAGTACGCGAGGGATATTTGAGTCAGGTGAAAGAAAAAAATAACTGGCATATTATTCCAGCTTTTGAGAGCATTGAAGAAGTAGCAGAAAATATAAAAAAAATTATTGGTTTTATTTTATAAATGCAAAAATTAGAAACAATTATTGGTTTAGAGATTCACTTACAGCTCAAAACAAAAAGCAAGATGTTTTGTGCTTGTTCAAATGACGGGGAGAATCAACCAGTCAACACTACTATTTGTCCGATCTGTTTGGGCCATCCTGGCACACTGCCAACCATCAATGCTGAGGCAGTGAAATTAGGTTTGCAGATGGCTTTGGCTTTGAATTGTCAGATTAATCAAAAATCAAAGTTTGATCGTAAAAATTATTTTTATCCAGATTTGCCAAGAGGTTATCAAATTTCACAATTTGATATTCCTTTGGCAGTAGATGGACATTTGGTGATAGAAATAAATAATAAGCCACACAGAATCGGTATTGAGCGTTTGCATCTTGAAGAAGATGCGGGTAAAAACAGTCATGTGGCTGGTAAAACTTTGGTAGATTTTAATAGGGCAGGTACACCATTGGCTGAGATTGTGACCAAACCAGATTTTCGTACAGCTGAAAGTGCTAAAATATTTTTGCAAGATTTAAGATTGTTAGCGCGTTATTTGGGGGTATCTGATGCTGATATGGAAAAGGGTCACTTAAGATGCGATGCTAATATTTCTTTAAGACCAATTGGTGATACAAGGCTATATCCTAAAACAGAGGTGAAAAATATCAATTCTTTTAAGGCAGTAGAAAAAGCCTTGTTGTTTGAGATAGCTAGACAAACTGAATTGTGGGAGAAAAATACACCACCTCATTTGACCGCTACGCGTGGTTGGGATGAAAATAAACAAGTGACAGTTGAGCAACGCACTAAGGAAGGTTCAAGTGATTATCGTTATTTTCCAGAGCCAGATTTGCCACCATTGATTATTTCTGATCAAATGTTAGCCTATAGCAAATCTTCTATGCCAGAATTTCCTCAGGCTAAAGTAGCAAGATTGATGGCTGAATATGGCTTATCCGTTGGGGATGCTAAAATTTTGGTGCAAAATAAACAGTGGGTAGATTTTTGGGAGCAAGTGATGTCAGATTTGCAAGCTTGGTTTGGTCAAAATCCTCAATATAGCAAGCAGGTTGATGAGGCTTGGTCAAAAAATAAGGCCAATCTAGCTAAATTAAATTTTAATTGGCTTACTAGTGAATTATTTGGTTTGTTACCAGGAAACTTTGATTTAGCTGACTTGAAAATTTCTAGTGAAAATATGGCCGAGTTGTTAAATTTAGTCTATCAAAATAAGATAAATAGTTCAGCTGGACAAGTGATTTTAAAAGAGATGTTTACAAGCGGTGCAGATCCTTCACAAGTTGCAGAAAAGCTTGATTTAGCTCAGATTGATGACATTGCAACGCTAGAAGATTTGGTGGTCAAAGTGTTTATGCTTTATCCAGAACAATACAATGATTTGAAAAATGGTAAAGAAGCGCTAAGTAAATTTTTTGTTGGCAAAGTCATGGCCGAAAGTAAAGGCAAGGCTAATCCACAAAAAGTAGAGGAGATTATAAAAAATAAACTGTAGTGTAAAAATT
>JACCDG011776416.1_pt1 | contig 10649 bp, 13 predicted proteins | sample 7442471 | NCBI WGS metagenome assembly JACCDG01 (sample SAMN15323444, study PRJNA562643) | freshwater metagenome | isolation source: river surface water | place: USA:Blue River Watershed | collected 2017-08-17 | reverse complement strand
GCGTCGCGGTCGCGCGTGACGGCCTCCGATCCGCAGCTCAGCCTGCCGGGGGTTGAGGAGAAGCCGAGCGAGACTGGATGGGGGGCTTTCCCGAATGGGTGAGTACCACGTCGATCACGTCGTCGAGCTGCGCGACTACGCCGAGCGCGTGGTGGCCGGCCTGGTGCCCGCGTGCAAGTGGGTCAAGGCCGCCTGCCAGCGGCACCTCGACGACCTGGTGCGCGCGGAGCACGAGGATTTCCCCTACGAGTTCCGGCCCGAGCTGGCCGCGCGGGTGATCACGTTCATCGAGCTGCTGCGCCACGTGAAGGGTAAGTGGGGCGGCCAGCGCCTGGTGCTCGAGGCCTGGCAGAAATTTTTCACCGGGTGCCTGTTCGGATGGGTGCGCAAGACCGACGGCACGCGGCGGTTCCGCACCGGCTACCTCGAGGTGGCTCGCAAGAACGCGAAAACCACCGTCCTTGGCGGCATCGGCCTGTACATGCTGGTGGCGGACAACGAGTGGGGCGGCGAGGTGTACTCGGCCGCCACGACGCGCGACCAGGCCAAGATCGTCTTCGACATCGCCCAGCAGATGGCGCGCATGGACGGGCCGTTCCGCGCCAAGTTCGGCGTCGAGGTGCTGACGCACTCCATCCTGGTCAAGGAGACGTCCTCGAAGTTCGTGCCGCTCTCTGCCGAGGGCAGCACCCTGGACGGCCTGAACGTGAGCTGCGCGTTGATCGACGAGCTGCACGCGCACAAGACGCCGGCAGTGCACGACGTGCTGGACAGCGCGACCGGCTCCCGCGCGCAGCCGCTGCTGGTGAAGATCACCACGGCCGGCAGCAACCGGGCCGGCGTGTGCTACGACCAGCGCTCTTACCTCACCAAGATCCTGAACACGACCCTGCGGGCGCACGAGGGCATGGGTTACCGCGTCGAGGGCGACTGCGCGTCCGACGACCGCTTCTTCGGGATGATCTACACCATCGACGATGGTGACGATCCGTTCGACGAGGCCGTGTGGGCGAAGGCGAATCCGAACCTGGACGTGTCGGTGGACCGCGAGGACATGCGCTCCATGGCGGCCGTCGCGCGGGTCCAGGCGGCCCGGCTGACCGAGTTCTTGACCAAGCGTCTTGACGTCTGGGTCAACGCGGACTCGGCCTGGATGAACATGGCCGCCTGGGATGCCTGCGCCGATCCGACACTGAGCCGCGAGGCCTACGCTGGAGAGCCGGCCTACGTCGCCCTCGACGCGGCGTTCCGCAAGGATCTCTTCGCTAAGGTCGTGGTGTGCCGCCGCGGCGATCGCGCCGCAGTGTTCGGCCGGTACTACGTGCCCGAGGGGCTGCTGGAGCGCAAGGGCCTGGAGCAGCTGCGCGCCTGGGTGGCCGACGGCTGGATCCGCACCACGCCGGGCGATGTGCTCGACATCGAGGTCGTGCGCGAAGAGCTGCGCGAGGACCTCGCCCACTTCGACGTGCGCGAGGTGCCGTACGACCCGTGGCAGCTGTCCCAGTTCGCCGGCGAAATGCAGGCCGAGGACGCGCCCATGGTCGAGATGCGCGCCAACGTCCAGAACTTCTCCGAGCCGATGAAGCGCCTGGACGCCATGGTGGCCAGCGGCGAGCTCGTGCACGCGGGCGATCCGGTGCTGGCCTGGATGGTGTCGAACGTCGTCTGCCACTACGACGCCAAGGACAACATCTATCCGCGCAAGGAACGGCCCGAGCAGAAGATCGACGGGGCGGTGGCGCTGATCATGGCCATCGGCCGTGCGTTTGCGCCGCAGGAAGACGAAGGCGTGCCTGGCGTGTGGGTGATCGGATGAAGCTCGGCGACCTGATCCCGCGATTCCTCAAGCCGCGCAACAGCTACTCGGACCTCGAGGAGCGGGCGTTCTCCGACCGTCTGCGCCAGGCGAACGTGTCTGGCCAGGTCGTCACCGAGCACTCCGCCCTGTGGCAGTCCGCCGTCTGGGGCTGCGTGCGAGTGATCTCCGAGACGTTGGCCATGCTGCCGATGGATGTGATCGAGCGCCGCGGCGAGCGGCGCGACACCCTCGGCGACCATCCGGTGGCGTGGCTGCTCAACACCTCGCCGGACGGCGTGATGCCCGCGTTCCGGTTGCGCGAGACGATGCTGGCGCACGCGCTCATCTGGGGCAATGGCTACGCCGAGATCGAGCGCGACACCGTCGGCCGGCCGTACGCCCTGCACCTGCTCACGCCGGACCGCACCGTGCCACAGCGCACGCGCGACGGCGTCGTGTTCCGGCACCACCAGGCCGACGGCACCTTCGTCGACATTCCCGGCCGCGATGTGCTGCACATTCCCGGTCTGTCCTACGACGGACTGCAGGGCTACTCCATCGCCGTGATGGCCGCGCAGTCGCTCGGCCTCAACGCGGCGGTCGAGACGTTTGCCAGCGCCTTCTTCGGCAACAACATGCAGCTCGGCACCGTGTACACCACCGAGCAGACCATGAAGGAAGAGACGGCCGCGTTCCTGCGCGAGCAGCTGGAGAAGCTGCACCGCGGCGCGGCGAAGGCCTTCCGCGCGGCGCTCCTCACGCACGGCCTGAAGCCGAGCGAGCCGCCGATGGCGCTGTCCGACGCCCAGTTCGTCGAGAGCCGCCGCTTCGGCGTGCTGGAGATCTGCAGGTGGTTCCGCGTGCCGCCGCACCTGGTCATGGAGTTGGAGCGCGCCACGCACTCCAACGTCGAGCAGGAGCAGCTGGCGTTCGTCACGCACTGCCTGCAGCCCTGGGCCACGCGCGTCGAGGGCGAGTGCAACCTCAAGCTCTTCGGTCGCAACCAGCAATCGCGCCAGACCGTCAAGCACAACTTCGGCGCGCTGCTGCGCGGCGATCTCAAGAGCCGGTACGAGGCCTACAGGATCGCCCGCGAGACCGGCACGCTCAACGCCAACGAGATCCGCGCGCTCGAGGAGCGCAACCCGATTCCGGACGGCGACGTGTACCTGGTGCCGGCCAACATGACCACCCTGGAGAAGCTCCAGGAACCGTCACCATCCCCGGTCGTGACGTCCACGCCGGAGCCCGCGCCGTCCGATCCGTCGCCGGAACCCTCGCCCACGGACCAGCTCGAGTCCGCGCGGCGTCACATGCACCTCGTGAGGTCAACCCATGCGTAAGCGCCACTTCCAGGCCAAGGCCACCGCGAAGGTGGGCGAGATCGTGCTCTATGCCGACATCGGGCCCAGCGATTGGGGAATGATCGACGGCCGCACCGTCAGCGCCGCGCTTAAGGAGCTGGGCGACGTCGAGATCATCAACCTGCGGATCGACTCCGCCGGCGGTGGTGTGTTCGACGGCATGGCGATCTACAACCAGCTCAAGCGTCACCCGGCGACCGTGCACGTCACCGTCGACGGCCTGGCCGCCTCCATCGCCAGCGTCATCGCCATGGCGGGCGAGACCATCACCATGGGTGAAGGTACCCAGCTGATGATCCACGACGCCAGCACCTTCGCCTGGGGCAATGCCGGCGAGATGCGCAAGACCGCCGATCTGCTGGATTCCATCAGCGGTGACATCGCCGAGATCTACGCCAGGCGCAGCGGCCGGACCGTGGCCGAGATCCGCGATCTCATGCGCGACGAGACCTGGTTCCGTGCGCAGGAGGCCGTCGACGCCAAGCTGGCCGACAGCGTCGTCGCCGGGGCGCCCGTCGAGGCGCACCTCGACGAAGAGCAGGCCAAGAGATTCAAGCATCCGCCGAAGTCGCTGCTCGCCCGTGCGCGCGACCAGCACTCGGCCTCCCGTGTCGCGGATATGGCTGCGCGTGCGCAGCGGTATCTGCGTCCCACCCGGTCGGCGGCACCGCAGACCTAGTCACTCAAAGGAGCGCAGCATGAAATTCAAATCGTATGGGGTGGCTGCCGTTGCACTGGTAGCCGTAGCCGTGACTGTGATGTACCTCAGCGGCATGTCCGTCGAGGCCATGGCCGCAGGCCTGCTGCTGGCCAACGGTCCGATGGTGCTGAGCGATCGCATCGAGTCGCTGCGCAACACGCTGGTCGATCTGGCCAACCGCACGCGCGCCATCCAGGAAACCGCCGCGGCGGCGAACCGCGATCTCACGGCGGATGAACACAAGACCGTCGTTGACCTGGCCGACGAGTTCGACCGCGTCGAGGGCGAGCTCGAGCTGGCCGAGCGCGCGCAGAAGATGCAGGACCGCACCGGCGCCAGCACCGGCCGCCGCAGCGATCCTCCCGGCCTGCCCGAACCGCAGAACAGCGGCAACCGTCAGCGTCAACCCGACGGCCTGCAAGCCACCACGATGCGCACGGCCCAGGAGCGGGACCGCTGGGGCTTCAACAACCTGGGCGAGTTCGCCCGGTCCGTGTTTGACTGGCAGCGTGGCACGCGTCAGGACCCGCGCCTGGTGCAGAACGCCTCGTTGTCCACGTACTCGTCGGAAGGTGTGGGTGCGGATGGCGGATTCGCGGTCCCGCCCGAGTTCAAGACCACCGTGCAGTCGCTCGTGACCGGCGAAGATGCCCTGCTGAGCCGCTGCGACGCGCAGCCGACGAACTCCAGCATGGTCATCGTCCCGACGGACGAAGACACCGTGTGGGGCGCGAGCGGCGGCGTGCGGGTGTACCGGCGAGCCGAAGCGGCGGCGCAGACGCAAAGCAAGCTGGCGCTCAAGGACATCACCGTGCGGATCGAGGAGATCTACGCGCTGGTGCCTGTCACCGACGGCCTGCTGCGGGATGCGCCGATGCTGGCCAGCTTCCTGTCCACCAAGGCGGGGCAAAAGCTCAACTTCAAGATCACCGACGAAATCATCAACGGCACCGGCTCGCAAGGCCAGATGCTGGGCATCCTCAACTCGCCGTCCCTGGTCACGGTGACCAAGGAAAGCTCGCAGGCCAGCGGCACCATCGTCGCCGCCAACATCCTGAAGATGTACTCGCGCATGCCCGACGCCGTGCGTCGCAATGCGGTGTGGCTCATCAACCAGGACGTCGAGGAGCAGCTGCTCAGCATCAACATCGCGTTCAAGGACCGGGTCGGCCAGAACAACATCGCCGCGGGCGTGGCCGGACTGGTGGGTGAAGGCGGGCTGCGGTACGACCCGACGAACGGCACCCTGATGGGCCGCCCGATCATCGCCACCGAAGCGTGCCAGACCATCGGCACGGTCGGCGACATCATCCTGGCGTATCTGCCCGGCTACTTCGCGCCCTACGAGGCCGGTGGCGTGCGCAACGACATGAGCATGCACCTGTGGTTCGACCAGGGCGCCACGGCGTTCCGCTGGACGTTCCGCATCGGCGGCCAGCCGTGGCTGTCCGCGCCGATCTCTCGCAAGAACGGCTCGAACACCCTGTCCCACTTCGTGGCCCTGCAGACCCGCTAACCCGACACCGCTGCGGCTCTCCGGAGCCGTGGTGGTCTCTGAAAGGAGATTTGCAACATGTTCCAGAACGTATCTCTGGCAGAAGGCGTGGCAGTCGTCGCGACGATTGCCCCGGCCACGACGGCCAACACCCAGCGGCACACCGGTGCCATTGACGCGTCCAAGTGGGACTCGCTGCTGTTCGTCTTCATGTTCGGCGACATGGCGTCGGAGACGATCGATTGCGGCGTCGAAACCTGCGATAGCGACGGCACCTCGAACACGGCCGACATCACCGGCAAGCAGGCCACTCAGCTGAGCGCCAGCGCGAGCGCCAACGACAACAAGCAGATCGTCATCGCGATCAAGTCCACCGATCTGATCGCCGGTGGCAAGCAGTATTGCCGCGGGACCATGGTGACCGGTGGAGCTACCGGTGGCCCCGCGGCCTGCGTGGTGTTGGGCATCAATCGGTACGGACCCTCGGACGGGAGCGACGCCTCTTCCGTGGTTCAGGTCATCAAGTAGGCCTGACGCTGTTTTCAGCCGCCTCCTTGAGGCGGCTGCTGACAGCGAAGGCAAGGAGGGCTCAATGGATTCGATCATGTTGGAGGACTTCACCCACGGCCGCCGGCCGCTGCGCGGATTCGAGGGCGCGGCGTTCGTGGCGAGTCCTGGCGAGCGGCCGGGCGCGTTGGCGGCGAGCGTGATCGCGGACCTGACGACCACCCGACAGAAGCTCGCGTATCCGTCTGGAGCCAAGTGGGTCGCCCTGTCCTACCGTCTGCTGCCCGGTGCGACGGCGGTCACGAATCAATACGCCAAGGTGGTGATCAACGCCGTGAGCGATGCCGATGCGGATGGCAAGCTCGCAACGGCGGGCGGATACCTTGTCTTGTGCCAGGGAGACGATCTGCTCCTCGCTGCACCCGACAGCGAGCCTATCACTCGCATCGATGTGATCACGGCGCAGGTAGTCGGCAGCGAGAAGACGCTGCTGCAGGCGCTGGCGGGGGTCTGACCGTGGGCCGCCTCATCAGACTGGGACAGGTGCGCGACGTCGACATCTCCGACGCGTACCTGCACTACTACCCCTGCCTGCAGGCCACCACCGATACCGCCGTCGTGGATCGGTCCGGGAAGGGGCACGACGCCACCCTGGGTGGCCTGAGCGCCTCCGAGGCCTGGACGACCACTGCCAACGCACTGTCCTCGCTCAACACGAGCGGCAAGGCCGCCAACATCGCCGCCGAGGTATGGCAGGCGTGGGACTACACCAAGTCCTTCCTCATCGCCATGCGGTGCAACCTCACCAAAGAGGCGGGAACGGCCGGCTTTTACGGCGCCGGGACCGGAACCTCCGGCCGCGGCGGAATCGCACTGCGGTGCGCGGCGAGCGGCGCGGTGAGCTTCTGGTCGTACAAGACTGACACCACCTCGTCGTCGACAGGCGATACGACGGAGACGCCGTTCGCATCGGCCGGCTGGCACCACATCGCTGCGGCGTACGACGCGGCCAGCCTCAAGGTCAAGCTGTACATCGACGGTGTGGTCGCCACCAATTTCTCCGGCGGGGTCTCGGTGGCCTCTCACATCGTCAGCGTCTCCAACCTGCTGGACCCCTTCATGATCGGAGGTCGTGCCTCTGCGGACGTCATTGCCGGGGCGTTTCAGGCCGTGCATGCGGTGCTGGGCGACGCGGCGCTGCCTGGCACCATCGACGATCTGGTGTTCCGGCTTTATCGGCATCCGTTCGTGCCGGTCAGCAAAGCCGAGTGGGGGTCCTGATGGCCATCAAGGACAAGCGGTTCTCCACCCTGGGCAGTCTGGGCAACGACGGCTCCAATTTCTCGCTCACCGCGACCGGCAGTCCCTACGTCATGGAACTGACCGAGGATCCGCTGAGGATCTATCCGACCGTCGGCCGATTCCGGCTGGAGCCGGGCGCTACACGTGTCGAGCTGTCCGGCCACGTCGACCGCGATCCCACGTTCGAGACCGCGCACTGGTTGTGGTGGAGCGTGTATGTGCCCAAGAACTGGACCCAATGCGACGATCAGCTGACCATCCTTCAGGTTCACGAGGAGCCTGACACCTCCCCGGCCGACGTGGTGGGCGGACCGCAGATCCACGCCTATATCCGCGGCGACCGGGTCAAGATCGAGTCCAACTACTGCACGACCTCTCAGACCGGCAGCCTGTCGGCCATTGTCAGTCGAACCATCGCCAATTGGCCGCTGAGTGATTGCCTGGGCCGGTGGACAGACGTCGTTATGACCGCGAAGTGGTCTTACTCGGGCACCGGCTACCTCAAATTCTGGCGGAACCGTCGACGCATCTTCGACGACGCGTCCGGAAACAATGCGTTCAACAACGCAGTCGCACGCGGAGGAAACGAACAGCCGTTCCACAAGCTGGGGCTCTACGGCATTTCCGGTGCGGCGAGCGTGGCCAATGAGGTGCTGCATGCCGGCGTGATTCGTGGCGACAACAGCTACGCCACATTCGATGCCTTCATGACGGCGTGCGGCTTTAGCGATCGGACTGAACTGGAGCCGGTGTTCGGTGGCCGGTTCAGCGTGGGGGCTTAATGCTGCGTCTCGCCGTCGCCCCCGCCACCGAACCCGTCTCGGCTTCCGAGGCGAAGGCCCACCTGCGCGTCACGGGCTCCGGCGACGACACCTACATCGGCGCGCTCATCACCGCCGCCCGGCAGCTGGCCGAGCAGAAGTGCAATCGCGCGCTCATCACCCAGACCTGGGACCTGGTCCTGGATGCCTGGCCGTGCGACGGCGTCGTGCAGATCCCGCTCGGCGGCGTCACGGCCGTCAGCTCCGTCAAGGTCCACGACGGCACCTCGCTGCAGACCGTCTCCTCAAGCCTGTACCAGGTCGCGCTCACCGGCGTGCTGGCGCGTGTCGTGCCCGTCTGGGGGACCCTCTGGCCCACGCCGGCGGACCGCCTGGAGCCGATCGAGATCCGCTTTGTGGCGGGCTATGCCGATGCCGCATCGGTCCCGGCCGCGATCAAGCAATGGATGCTCCTGCAGATCGGTCACCTGTACGAGCACCGCGAGTCCGCTTCCGACTTCCAGGTCTACGCCACGCCATATGTCGACGGCCTGCTGGACCCGTACCGCTGCCCGGTGGTCGCCTGATGCGCGCCGGCCGACTTCGACACACCGTCACGCTGCAAAGCAAAAGCGTGAGCCGCGACGCCGTCGGCGGTGAGTCCATCACCTGGAGCACCTTCGCCACCGTGCCGGCCGAGGTCCAGCCGCTGTCCGGCCGCGAGTACGTCGCCATGCGCCAGGCGCAGGCCGATGTGTCCGTGCGGGTGCGGATGCGGTACCTGTCGGGAGTCAACCCGGCCATGCGCGTGCAGCACGGCAGCGCGGTGTATGACGTCCTCGAAGTGATCGACGTGGCAGGCCGCGCCCGCGAGCTCGAGCTGCTGTGCGCGGGGGATGCGGTCAATGTCTGAGATCGTCGTCCGCACGAACATCGAAGATTTCCGCCGCGAGCTGGCTCTGGTCGGTCAGAAGATCGAGCGGCGCATCGTGTCGGACGGCGTGCGCGCGGCCGGTCGCGTGTTCCGCGACGCGGCCAAGGCAAGCGCACCGGTGTTGCGCGAGCGCGATCCGCGCCGCACAGCGGGGACCCTGCGCCGGAGCATCGTCCTGGCGCGCTCGAAGATCGTGCGCCAGCGCGGCGTCATTGCCTACTACGTCGGAGTGCGGGCTTCGAAGAAAGCCGCGCGCGGATCCGCGCGGGATCCGTTCTACTGGCGATTCCTGGAGGGCGGCTGGATTCCTCGGGGGCCTGGCAATCGGGCGCGCGGCGGAGAACGTGCCCGCAACCAGATCCGCAGCGCCAACGCCGGCCGGCGCATTCAGATCCCGTTCCTCGACCCGGCGTTCCGCCGCAGTCAGTCCGCCGCCCTCGCCGCGTTCAACGCGCGAGTCCGGGCCCGGCTGGAGACCGAACTCAAATGAGCGCCGAGACCCTGCTCTACAGCACGCTGTCCGGCGCGGCGGCGGTCACCGCCATCGTCAGCACGCGCATCTATCCGGACGTCGTGCCGCAGGACGCCACGCTGCCCTGCGTGGCATTCAACCGCATCGACACCGTGTACCACACCACGATCCATTCGGCGGTCCCGGTCGCCGAGACAGCGATCCTGGAGATCACCTGCATGTCCAGCACGCGCGTCAACGCCGATGCGCTGGCCGATGCCGTCCTGGCCGCCGTCGGCGCGGCCGGTTACGTGCCCAGCGGCCGGCGCGGCGAGATCGACACCGAGAACGCACTGTGGGCCAGCGTGCTCACCGTCGAGTACCTATCCTAGAGGAGCATCACCATGGCAAACGTCAGCAAGTGGAGCTCGGTCGCGGTGGCCATCCAGTCGGCCCTCGCCACTGCGCAGACCGTCACCGCGATCAGCAAGGCCAATCCAGGCGTCGCGACCTACAGCGGCACGGACACGTACGCCAACGGCGATTACGTCAAGGTCACGGCGGTCGGCATGGCGCAGGTCAACGGCCGCGTGTTCCGCGTGGCCAACGTCAACACCGGCGCCAAGACGTTCGAGCTGGAAGGTGAGAACACCACCAGCTACGACACGTTCACGTCCGGCTCGATCGAGGAAGTGACGTTCGGTACCACCATGTCGAGCGCGACCGGTCTGCAGGCCAGCGGCGGCGACTTCGACTTCATCGACGTCACCACGATCCACGACAACGTGCGCAAGCAGATCCCCGGCGCGGCGAACCCGGCCGTGTACACGTTCGAGTCGATCTGGGACGTGGCCGATACCGCACTGATCGCGCTCAAGGCAGCCTCCGACCAGCAGGCGCAGCGCTGCGTCCGGTTCACCTTCGCCAACGGCCAGAAGGTGGTGTTCAACGGCTACGTCGGCTGCGTGCTGCTGCCCACCGGCAACGCCCAGGACAAGGTCATCACGCAGCTGGTGATCACCATGTTCGGCACCCCGACGTATTACTCGTCCTGATCATGGCGACCCTGCTGCAACGCATGCGGGCCGCCCGCGAGACGTGGTTCGAGGTCGTGCCCGCTCGGGCGCTCCTCCTGCGGCGACCCGCTGCGGTGGAGCTGTCCCGGTGGCGCGGCCTGGACGATCGCGCCGTGCTGGCCAAGGTCATCGTCGGGTGGCGCGGATTCGTCGAGCAGGACCTGGTGCCGGGCGGCGACATCACGGGGGTGCCGTTCGACATCGACGTGGCGCTGGAGTGGCTGGACGAGCGCCCGCAGTGCTTCATGGCCGTGTGCGCCG
>JACCDG011249909.1_pt1 | contig 10649 bp, 9 predicted proteins | sample 7442471 | NCBI WGS metagenome assembly JACCDG01 (sample SAMN15323444, study PRJNA562643) | freshwater metagenome | isolation source: river surface water | place: USA:Blue River Watershed | collected 2017-08-17 | reverse complement strand
TACAGCCGGAGCTTCTTATTTTGGCGGAGAAGAAAAGAAAAAGGGTGCTAGACGTGCTGGCGACGAACGTAAGCAAGGTTATTTAGACGCTATTGATACGATTGGCGCTGCTAAAGACGCGGCAATTAAAGAACAGCAACCATATGCCGACCAAGGCAAACAGATGGTTGATTGGTTCAAAAAATACAACGAAGATCCTAATTTCAAATATGACATGTATTCTCAGTATGCAAAAACTACTGACCCGCTGTACGACTATTTTCAGAAGAAACAAGAAAAATCTCTTAACCGTCAAATGGCTGCTCGTGGTCGTTTTGGTGGGGGCCGTGCTATTCAGGCTCACGGAGAACAGAATTCATCGTTATCTGCAAAAATGGCTGATCTTACAGACACTAGAGTCGCCCGTGAAATAAATACAAATTTACAGCTTTTGGGTTCTGGCCAAAGCGCTGCAAATAATATTACTCAATTACAAAGCCAAGCAGGTCGTGACATTTCAGGTTATGAAGTTGCGATGGGTCAATCTCAAGGCCAGGTTGAACAAGAGATCGCTGCGGCTGGCGTTGATCAAATTTCTGGAATTGCTGGATCAATGACTGGCTTACTAAGCGGATCTTCAATGCTTGGTTCTCCATCATCACAAAATCAGGTGCCTGGTTTTGGAAGTGGGCAGGGCGGTTTCCAGGGTCTTGATTTAACAAATGTTGCTGGTAGTGGAGTTATGGCAAGATCGGTACCAGGACAAGTTCAGGGACCTATGCCTGTCCAGGGTCCGATGCCCTTAGTGCAACCTCCTGTTCCTGGAGATCGAGGGAAAAGAATTAATACTGTTAAAAAGATTGAACCTCGTTCTTTTGGAATAAATACAACTTCTCAACCTGGGAATCAAACATATTTCCTTGGGGTGAATCCAACAACTGGGGCAGGGTTCCAGGGGAATGTATTTCAAGATGAAGGTTATGCGTATTCAAATCCGAATATGATGTGAGGAAAAAATGGCAATACTAGGACAAGATTTTTATACAGCGTATAACACAGTAAAGGATGTTGCACAATCTGTTGCCGTCGGACAGGAAGTTGACCGTAAAAAGAATCTGGTAGGTTCTTTGAATAATTTATATCAAGAAAGACCTCAGGCGACTTTGGAAGACATTCGAGCGCAATACGCTATTTACGGAACGCCTGAAGATTTAATGCGTTTAGATGAAAAAATTTACGGACGTGATTTACAAAAAGCTGGCACTAAATTTAAGTTCTATCAGGACCAATTGAACTTTGCTAAGGAATCAAATGATGTGCCAGCTCAAAAAGCTATTGTTGATAAACTGAATCTTGATCCTGATATTGGTAAGTTTATCGGCCAGGTCCAGTTAGATCCGACTGGTTCATATACTTTTACGGCCGTAAATAAAATGAAGTTCCCTAACCCGGCCAATCCCAACGAAATGATTGACGTGTTGCCTGGCGATATTTATCAAATCAACCAAAGCAATCAGCTTACAAAAGTTAACTCGCAATACAGACAAGCATCCAATCTTGCTAACCAAAAAGCAGGTCTGAAAGCTGGCGGCACCGGTGTTGGTAAAATTAAGTTCACTGATCCCTATCTTTTGAAATTACATGACGCGATTGCAACTCAGGTCCAGGCTGGTGATCCAGCCGGTGTTGCGCCGCTGATCGCATCCCTAAAATCAGATCCTGCTTATCAACAAGTTTTAGCCAGAAACCCTAAAGAGGTTGCTGAATTTAATAAAGAGATTCAATCGCTTGGATTAAATTTAACGGGCGTTAACGTACCTCTGGCCTATACTGGAAAAGGCGATCTCCCAAAGACAGGCAAAACTGTTGTTAAAACTGGAAAAACAAAAGATGGCCGCACTGCTGTTCAGTACTCAGACGGCACTGTTGAAATACAATAATATGGTATGGCAACACCAGAAATAATTTGGGATAAAGAACCGAAAGTCCAAACTCAAGAAATCGTATGGGATGAGCCTGCTGGCGGCGATGATATCGTTTGGGATGATAAGCCTAAAAAAAGCATTTTAAAAGCAATGAATCCTTTGAGTATTGGTAAAAATATTTTGCAGGGCGTTGGCTCTGGTTTAGTGAAATTCAATACTGTTGGCAAAGTTTTCAAAGGCTTAGGTGATATGTACACAGAACGCGCTGACACCATCAATGAAGTGATGAATGCTCAAATCACAACTGACGCGCCGATGTTTCAGAAGCGATTAGATCTAACAAATAAAATCACAAACCTAAACGATCTCATAAAAAATCCTCAGTTAGATCCTGTAGCTAAAGAGGAATTGCAAACCCAGCTTAACGCCGTTTCTGGCGACATCACTAATATCGATAAAATTCTTAAAACAAAATACAAAGATTCGTACGAGCCTTTTATTAAAAATTTTAATAAAGCAAAAGATTTAGAAAAAAAAGCTTTAAAGAATAAAGCTGTCGGTCAAAATTTAGAGAAAATCCATGCGGATGTTTTAAATAAATTTACCACTCAAGAAGATCGTGAAACTTTTGCTTATCAACTTGGCAGCGGTCTGGAGTCGATGGCAGAAGCTTTAGCGACCAATGTTGTTTTGCCGGGATCAGCACTCGCAAAAACTGTCGGAGCAGGATTAACGCTTTCAATGCCTGGCGCTATTGATATGTACGATAAAGCTGTTGGCAAAGGCATGAAGCCTGCTGAGGCTAGAGTTTTGGGTTTTGGAAATTTGGCAATAAATACAGCACTAGAAGGCGCAGCCTTTGACATGCTTCTTAAAAAAGGCGGAGGCGCTCTCCTTAAAGGGTTTGCTACTGAAGGTACTCAGGAATTAACTCAAACGTTTTCTGATAATTTAATGATTAAGAACTTTATTGATAAGAACCAAGATTTAACCCAAGGCCTTCTGACTTCTTTTTTGGTTGGCGGCATAATCGGCGGAGCTGTTGGTGGCCATCAGCAGCTCTCCTATAACCGTGCTGTTAATGAAAATAAAGAACAGATAAAAGAAAAATATAAAGATAAGTTTATTCAAGCGGGCATGGATGAACCGGCTATCAATAAATATGTAGATACTATCGCTCAAAAAGCAATCGACTCAGAAGGTTTGGTTGATCAAAAGGTTTTAAACGAAGACATCCTTAAGATGGCAAAAACTTTCGGAAAAGAAACCGAAGCTGACCTCCTAAAAACTCAACCGATCCAGGGCGAGATGGACCTTAATAATCCTTCGCAGCTTGATTTAGCGATTCGTGAGAAGAATAAATTTATCGTTCAAAACGAAAATAATCCTGCGATGCGAAACGAAGTAGCTTTAGCTATCCAGGAAAAAGAAAATTTGGCGGAGAAATACCAGGATATGGTTAATAAGCAGGGCACAGAACTTCTGCCTGCTGAGATCACAAACCTGAAAGCTGAGATTAAAGAAGAGACTGGCGTTGAATTAACCGATGCCCAGGCTGGTGCTGCTTTAAGGCAAATGCTTGATACGAGAACTCAGCAGGTTGCTGCTCAAGATAAAATCGATTCTAGCAGAGGCGGCCGGGTCAATATCGAAGGTGGGGACCAAATCACCTGGGACCGTGAGATTCAGCCGATCCCAAGCCAGCGCCGTGCTGAGCTTGTGAGTCAGAAGCCTTCTAAAATTAAGTACCAGAATTTGGCCGAAAAAGATTTAGTCGAAGGGTATATGGAGCAAGGCGGCATTAAGATCCCCGGCGATTCCGAATATACATTCTTAAAGGCGCAGACTGAAAACAGCCCTGAGCTTTACAGAAGATCTATTCAGAACGCTAACGATGAAATCGATGCGATTATAAAATCGACCGATTATTCCTCTTTAGAGGAAATGAAAGATTATCTACAATTCACGGGTACCGAACTAGCAAAAGATCCGGAGGTAAAAAATGAGCTTCAAAAAATTGAAAGCGCGGTTTCAAACATCGAGCGCCTTAGCGAAAGAATTAAAAGCGCTGAACAGAGATCTGGACAACCAGCTAAAGAAACTGTCTTCGCGAAGGTCCCCCCGGGCAAATCTCGCGCTGCGAAAAATGATGGCGATACAAAACCAAAAAAATCCTTTGCAAAAGTAAACGCTAAAACAAAAGAAGGTCCGCAGGGCGGGGTAGGCGCTAAGCGGCTGGATTCTTTTATTATTAACGAACTTGCTGGCAAGTTAGGCTTTACAGTTGACGCGGTAAAAAATCTGCCTGGCAAAGCGATTGGAATGGCTTACACAGATTTCGGGCTCGCTAAACTTAAACGCGATTTATGGAAAGGTGAATTTGGAGCGGTTACTAAAGAAGACGTAAGCGATATTGAATTCAAGGCTTTAGAAGAAGCTGGCGTTATTGGTAAAGACGGCGCGATTAACGCTTTAAAATATAACGGCAAACTTGGTCAGCTAAAAGAAGCTGCTGATTTAGTATTTGAAAAATACGGTATTGATGCTGAAGCTTTAAATAAGAAACTCATCTCAAAAAGAAACACTGATAATTTAAGCGAAACGATGGCCCATGAGATCGGTCATTTAATTGATGCAATGCCGAACCAGAACATCGACAGGGGTAATGTTATCGGAAGACTTTTGTCAGGGATTAAAAGCAACAGTGTTGAGGATATCGAAATAATCGGCCGCAATTCTGAGATCAGAAAAGAGCTTGTAGCACTTACTGAATGGTGGTCTCCTTACGACAAAAAGAGCGTAAGCAAAAACTATATCGATTACCGAAACTCTTCGCCTGAGCTTTACGCCGAAGCATTAAGCGTTTATTTGAATGATCCTAAAGCGGCTAAAGAAAGAGCGCCGTTATTTTTCCAAAACTTTGAGAAACATTTATTCAGAAAGCCTGGCTTAAAAGAAGGTATCGAGTTCTTAGACAAACTTCGCAACATGAACAAAGAAGCTTTAGGCCAATATGCTTATGAAGTTAATAAAGAATCGATGGACCGAGCTGAAAATTTTGCGAAGCTTGCGAACGAACAGAAAAGTAAAGATGAGACAGTTCTTAAAAAAGTAGGCAATCTAACAAACGATGTCGCTGAAGAGTTAGCTATTGGCGATTTAAATTTAAGACGGCTCTTAAAAAAACAAGGCCAACTAAACAACCTCTTAGATCTAACGACCGCTAAAGGCGGCGATGATTTCTTAAATCTTTCAATCAGAAAGCTTTGGATTTCCAAGCCTAAAGAGCTGGTCGCTAGATTTGTGAATCTGTTTGGTAACGATTTCCAAAAATACTTAGATGTTAAAAGCGACATGGGAACCTACCTAATCGCGCAGCGTATCATCCATGACCGAAGCGGGCTCGCTAATAAAATTTCCCCTGAAGCTGCAAAGAACATGCTTACAACTTTAGAAACGAAATTAGGTGAGAAGGAGTACGCAAAGCTCGAGAAGGATGCTGAAGTCTATTACCAATTCATGGATGGGATCATGCGTCAGATGGTTCAGTACAATATTATGAGTAAAGAGCATTACGATAATATTAAAAAGAATAACCAGAAATATGCTTTCTTCCATGTCGCTGAAAAAGAGATCGAAAAAGCGTCTGCTGCTTACGGCGACTCAATACCTGCTAACGTTAAAAATCAGGTCGGGACTCTTAAAGATGTCAGAAATCCGATCCCGTCTACGGTAGATCTGATTCATAAGATGGGCTGGATGATGGAAATCAACCGCATGAAAATCGAATTCGTAAATACTTTAAATGAGATTGATCCTAAAGAAGACGTGATCAGAAAAGTTAAACCTAATGCTAAAGGTCAGATGCCTAATGCGGACAAAGGGTATATGCGCCTAAATGTTCTTCAGAACAGTAACTATACTTCCTACGATGTCCGAAAAGATCTGTTCGAAGAATACGAAGCAACAATCGCTCAGCTTGAAAAATTAAACAAAACCGTGAAATGGTTCCGCCCTGTTTTCAACGCAGTTAAGCGCGGCGTGACAAGTTACAGCCCAGGGTTTACTTTACGAAACCCGATCCGTGATATCCAAGATACTGCGTTTATTTTGCGGACCGGAATCGTCCCCGGCACTAATAGATCTGACGTTAAAGCTTTCATGAATAACCTTAAAGAAGGATACGCGATTGCTTATGATTCGCTAAAAGGAAAAGCCGGTTTAGAGAATCTGCTTTTCGAAGCTGAAAATAACGGTGCGATTATCCCAAGGGATCTGAAGTTCGCTTTAGATGAAGCGGAAATGAATAACGCGCTATCTGCCAGCACCGAAAAAATATTAGCCAATGCTGGAGTGGTCTTAAATCAAATGAAGCAAAAAAGCCCCGGTGCCAGAACTGCGGCTGATACGATTATCGGCGGAATTAAGGCACCGTTCCTGAAATACGGTGAGCTTATGACAAACATTAACGAAGTTAACGAAAACGCGGTGAAGTTAGCGTTCTACAAAACGCTCAAAGACAAAGGGTTTTCGCCTGGTGACGCGGCCGTTTATACCCGAAGGTTTGCTGGAACGCCAGACCCTACTTACGGAGGTAAGGCAAGACTTCTATACGGAACGTTTCTAGGATTCTTTAACCCAACTGTTCAAGGCAATATGCGTTTAGTGCATGCGCTGACAAGAGGCAGCAGTAAATTATCGGCGCTTGATAAAGGGAGATTCATTGCCGGGAAAGCTTTCAATATGGCTTTGCAACCGGAAGTGGTTGTTGGAACAATTTTATTATGGGCGCTTAAAAGATTAGGAGATGACGATCCGGAAAAGAACCCAATGGCTTCGGTTTCTGACGCCACACTTGAGCGGTACTTTGTGCTGCCAGCTTTTGGTCGTGAGATCAGAATCCCACGCGGACAAATGAATCAGATAGTTCATAAAGTAACTTGGGAGGTTTTGGACGGTATGCTTCACGCCGCTAAAGGCCAAGGTAATGAAGCGATGAAAGACTTGAAAGCTTTCTTAGGCTCGATATTCATGATGAGTGGTGCGTCGTTTGAGAATATGACGCCGGTCCTTAAAACATTATTTGAAGCGTACAGCAACCGCGATTGGAAAGGTAACGAGCTTTACGATAGAGACAATAGTGAGCATATAAAATCAATGAAGATCGCTAAACATATTTTCAGGAACACGTTTGGAGCGCCGGTCCCGAAAGACTGGTTCATGGGATTCGTATCTGAACCGACCGGAGACCGCGAGCGATTCCAAAATCGCCGCATAAATAAGAGTAAAACAGGTCTGACTTTTGAAACAGCTAAAGCTGACATGATGACTGAGATCGCAAAGATTTATGAAGGTAAAGACATTAATCCTGACCGGCTTAAAAAATTAGCTAAGACTGACCCTGAATTGATTACCATAGCTCAGAAGGCTATAGCATTGGCAAGTAATAGAAAAGATTTAGTGAGCGCTTTAAAATCAAAACGAGCAGCCGCTTATGCTAGAGAAATCACAAATATCATTAAAGGTAACGAAGGATTACAGGGGCTTAGAGAATTAGCAGACATAAAAAATGAAGCCAAGAAACTTTTATCTGAAACGGAATTTAAAGCTCTTAGTGAATATATCGGGATCTTTTAAACTAAATAAGTTTTTTATATCTATCGCCAAACATATTTAACATGTATTTTTTTCTTTTAGAGATAGCAATGCTTAAATTCTTTGAACCGCCTAAATGTTTTTGTCCATAACGAGCGTTATAAATCTTTTTTCTCTTTAAAAAAGTAATGCCGACGGGAAGGATTTTGTTTGATATTTGCTTTTTATATCTTACGTTTTCAATATGGGTTACCCACTCCAGATTTAAAACCCTATTGTCTTTTTTATTAAAATTTTTATGATTTATATACGGCTTATTCTCAATGTTTTTTATATAAGTTAACGCGACTAGCCTATGAACTAATATTTTTTTAAAGGACGATCCGTTATAAAGCTTCACTCTGTGATAGCCATTTTTATTTGTTATTTCAAACTTTAATATTTTATTATGCTTTTTTGAAAAAATTAAACCAGATCTTGATATTAAATAATTTTTATAACCAGGAATTTCTTTATACATCAAGATACTAAACTTGCTGTATGAATTGCTTTGCCGTTATATCTAACTTCGTAATGTGCGTGATAACCGAAAGCCCTTCCGGATTTTCCAACTTTTCCAATGAATTGTCTTTTTTCAACAATATCGCCTTCTTTTACATCAGGCCTTAATAGGTGAGCATAATAAGATTCATATCCATTTCCATGATCAATAATAACTAAATTTCCGTATCCTGATTCAGAGTCTTCAGCAAATCTTACGCGACCCGTTGCTGTAGCCCAAAGGTTTGTTCCTTTTTCAAGCTTGTAATCAATTCCTGTGTGAGCGTATTCAGAACCTCCCATTGTTTGGCTTCTTGGCGCACCAAATTTTCCGCTAATAACAGGCTTATAGAGACTTTCGTCAAAAGGCCTAATATCAGGAACATAAAAGCTTTCAAGATGCGCCGACGTGGGCATCGCCAAAATTAGGAGGACAATGATTAGTTTTTTCATGGCTTATTTTCTCATAGGCTTTTAGAGGGGGATCAATCTTTAATATAAAAATTACTTGACTATTTGTTTTGGTGGCTTTGTAGAAAAATAGATTTTGGGCTTTCGAATACACCACCACAGAAAATAGATTGGGCGTCTTAAATAAACATAATGAATTTTGTTTGTAAAACAAAGTTCAGATCCTTTAGAAAGTTCAAAAACCCCTAAATTATGTCTATAATTGATAAGCGAACCTACCGTAATATCGTTTTTTTTAAACAACATATGTTTCTCCTGTTTTTTGCCACCTACAGTCATCAGTGGCGGCGTTCCGCACCTATTTAGGATTTAATGTTTGACTGTACGCCTTTTAGACCGTGCATTGCAGACACGGCCAAAATTATCTTATTTAATTTTATTTATGATTCTGTGGACCCAATCTAAATTTTCGTCTGTGTTTAACAGAGCTTCTTTTAATTTTGGCAACAAGTCTTGCGGGACATTCTTAGACGCGCGATGAAAATCGAGTACGTTTAGAATCATCCTGCGTCTACGATCTAGCTCAAATGATCGATATTCCAAAAGCGTTAATGCTGAAATTTTTTTATTCACTTCTATATACCTCCAGGTCGATCCCTTTTTGATTTAACAAAAATTGAGAAATAGTTTTAGACATTGCAATAATAACCGCCCCGGTAATCGTTGTACATTCATCGTCAGTAAATTGCACAAAATGTTCTTTAACTTTCGTTTTAATGTGCGTAATGCTGTCAATATTTAAATCCCTGATAAACGCCTGCTGCTCAGGACTGAAGTTAATTAAATGATCGGTGTTCATTTGTCTTCCTTTTTTAAAATTTTATTTAACAAATCTCTAGCTTCCTGCCAGCAAAGAAACGATAAATAGAACGGTAATAGCAAACACAATATGGCGGAAACGAATAACGGAAGTTTCAGCTCCTTCTTTGTCGAAACTATCTTGTGCCCCCACATGTCTTATTATCGCTGATTTTGTGGTCTTTTTTTTAACCAACTTTAATGTAGAAGGAACTAAAACTGATGTGTCGAAACTCATTTATCATTCCTCCTTAAACATTCAATCCATTGAACACAAACTGCTGCGACTTGTATTAGCTCGATTTCAAGGTTCTCCCTCAAAGCTAACGGGTGATGGTTCTTCTGCATTTGCTCACATACCGCTTTTGAAACCTCACCAAACTCCTCCGCTAAAATTGACAGCCATTTAAAGTCATCGTGATTCTGCTCGCCCCATTTTACATTCTGTTTAACGCGCTCCATTTTTATTAAGAAAAAAATGGAATAAGTTTTAAGGTACTCTAAAGATTCTTCTGGGGTCACACCTTCTCCTTTAAACTGGCTCATAAGTCATTTCAAAAATATCTGGTTTGCAGGGATAAAACTCTCCTTTAACTCCTTTAATAATAAAGTCACCTGGATTAGCTATGTGGTCTCCCTCAAGCGTTGGAATGATTAAATATTTTTTAGTGAGAACAACTGCTTTATCCAAAGGAAACGTGACAAACTGCATTATTTCCTTAATGGATTCGGCAGTTCCTGTAAATTGAATCGCCTCAATCACTACTGGCTTTTTTCTGTATTTCATCTCTTTCTCCTTTATCTCATGTATAGTCTTTACTCGTTCTATACATGTTGTATACATGATGAAAATACCGTGCTTTGCTCTAAGAACTTTTGAATTTCTGTTTAAATGATGAAAATATTGCCAATAGATTTTGTCGCCTTTTTTAAGTGGCATTATAAACTGTGGTTCTTTGGTCATGATTTAAGCTCTCTTATGTAGACTTCAATGTTTTTTATTGAAGTAGGAATATCATTACATGTCATTTTTAATGAATCACCCTCCCAAACCTTCAACAAATCAGTTGGTGGCAGTAGTGGCTTGATTGCTGAAAGAATCCTTCTTGAAACTGCTTTTGAATAAAGAGTTTTCTTTTCAGATACTCCTGTCGCTATCAATTTCTCTTCAATCGCCTCAAGTATTACCTGTTCGTTCATACTTCCACCTCGATGCCACGGTCAGTTAGGAGTTTGATAAATTCAACATTATTTCCTATTGAATTAACATATTTCTGCGATTCATCTTCTGACATGAAATATCTACTAATTGTAAAATATTCATTCCCTTGACGAAACAAC
>JACCDG011127976.1_pt1 | contig 10649 bp, 12 predicted proteins | sample 7442471 | NCBI WGS metagenome assembly JACCDG01 (sample SAMN15323444, study PRJNA562643) | freshwater metagenome | isolation source: river surface water | place: USA:Blue River Watershed | collected 2017-08-17 | reverse complement strand
AGGCACGGACTGAAGATTGTGAGAAACAACTCTGCCGGCAACACCGTTGCCCGTGTAGGTCACGATGTCGAAGAACTTCGGCTGCTCGCGGAAGGTCCAGGAGGCGTAGGTTGTGCTGTTTCCGTTCCATCGAGCGCCACCATCATTTAACGTAAAGCCGGTTGATGTGTTGGTAACCGAGGAGCTAACTGACAGCTCGTCAGTTGATTGGCTTCTTAGATAGCCGCCAATTCCAGAAAATAACGCATGCCCCCAAGTGGACCCGTTGCGCTCCTTAAACCACGTCAACCCACCCTTACCCGCCAGATCAATCCCGTTCGTGATCGTCTGCGTCGAGCCGTTGCCCGTGTAGAGCCACGTCGAGAACACGTCCTCGATGTAGTTGGCCTCGACGGAGGAGGAGCCGAGGAGGGATTCAGCGAGAAGCATTAACGGGAATCCTTGATGGACTGGACACCGCGCCAGATAGCGCCACCGTCATCCGTAATGAACACAAGCACATCCGTGCCACTGGAAGTCAGAGTCGGCGCCGTACCGCTGGGCCACTTCACAGAAGCCGGCCACGACACCGTATGCGCGCCACCATTCGTCAGTTCCAGAATCAGGCCAGCGGCAACAGTGCTGGTAGGAGGGTTGGCGAAGACGAAAGAGGAACTGCCGCTGACTTCGGCCGCGAAGAAGTTGGCCGCACCCAGATCGAGGGTGGTGGTCGCAGAGACGTTAGCAAGCGACACCTTGGCCAGCGTGTAGCCCGAGATGGCTGCCAGTGCATAGGCGCGAAGCTGGGCTGCCGTGGCGCGCCGCGTACCGTAGGCCGAAACTGAGACTTGTGAGATTTCGAGAAGGTCTGTAGCCGCCACCGCCGAAGCAGTGGTTAGCTGGCTAATCTTATAGGTTGCCATGAAAACCCCTACTTGCTATCCTTCATGGACTGCACACCACGCCAATTGGCGCCAGCGTCATCCGTGATGAAGACGAACACATCAAAGCCACTGGCCGTCAACGAGGGTGCTGTGCCACCCGGCCACCGGACCGTGCTGGGCCAAGTGATCGTAGCCGCACCGCCATTCTGAAGCTCCAGCACAAAGCCGCCTGCCGCGCCGCCCGTACCCACAGCCGAAACCGGCGGGTTCGCAAACACGAACGTCGTGCTACCCGCTGCCCGTGCCTGGAAGAAGTTACCGTCCGTCAGGTCCAGTGTAGCTGTCGCCGACACACTGCCACGCGACACCAGAATCAGAGCGTAATCCCGGAACGTCGCCCGCTGGAGCGTGTTATCCTGATAGTTCTGAAGACCCGTATAGGTGCCGGCACTGATGGATACGAGCGCATTGAAGGTTGCCCGCCCGTCCACTGTGAGGCCCTGTTGGTCGGCGCTGGTCGTGATGGTCAGGGCGCCGGTCATGGTGTCGCCGGCCCGGAGGACACGCTGCCCGACCGAGACCGAGACCGCGTTGACCTGCACCTGAAGGGCGCTTACGACATTGTTGACCGACGTGATCGCCGCCGAGAGCGGGCCGGCCGCAGCACTGACCGCACTCACGCGAACTTCGAGAGCCGACACCACGTTGTTGGTGGAAGTCAGGGCAGCCGAGACGGCGTTGACTTGGACCTGAAGAGCCGAGACGGAAGCCGAGACCGCCGCGACCCTAACGTCGAGAGCCGAGATAGACGCCTGCGCAATGGTAAGGGCAGGAGAGTTGGTCCAGACCTGGGCGCTGACATTATAGGCGAGGACTTCACCGTCAGCGAGAGAGGTGCTGGCGGAAGTCTTGACGTCGTGGAGTTCGCCAAGCTCGTAGCCGTTCTGCACCTTGACGTAAATGGAGCCCGCGCCAACGGAACCGCCCTTGACGATGTAGCCCATCTGGACTAGATGCTGCGGCGCTTCGGGCTTGGTAGGCGTCAGTTCGCCGGCCGAAACCGGAGACAGATACACAACCGCGCCGTCGGCGTAGGCAGCCGTGTCGACATTTCGGACGAGGCCGTCGGTTGCAACGTAGCCCGAGTTGTTGACGGAGACCGTCTCCAGCATGATGCCGAAGATGGTCAAGCTGTCTGCGTCGCTGTCGGCCTGGGCGAGGGCACCCGTGAGGCGCTGGCCAGAGGCACCCGTGACGCGAACGGCCTTGCCCTTGGGCAACGTGACGCCGCTGTTGTTGAAGATCTGAGCGACGGTGCGCTGACCGATCAGAAGGTTGACGGTGCCGGTCAGGCCCAGATCGAGGGTGCCCGACTCGATGTCCCACGTCAGCCGGCCCGGCGTAGGCGCGTAGCTGGTCGTGGTGTTGAAGTCGATGTATTGGACGTTAGTGAGGTGGTCGCCGTTGCGGAAGGCTTTGGTCGACACGACTGCGTTGATGGAAGTGATGGCAGCCGAATTGACAGAGGTGACAGCCGACACGGCAGCTACGCGGATGGTCAGCGCCGAGACATCTGCCTCAAGGACACCGACTGTCGACACGAGGCCCGCGATAGCAGAAACATCGCCGATAGCCGAGACGGCCGCTTCCAGCACCGACACGCGCACATCGAGAGAGGAGGTGACTGCGTTGATGGAAGTGATGGCGGCAGTGTTGGCGGTGCCTACCGCAGAGACCTGCGTTACCCTGATGTCGAGGGCAGCCACGTCGGCGACCGCATCGTCGACTTCAAGGCCAAGAACACTAACAGCAGAGGAGACTTGAGCAATCTGGGTCCCGAGGGCAGAGACGACCGGCACCAGCGACACAACAGCGAAAGCAGCCACGACCGACACGGTGGTCTGAAGCGTGCCGTCGTTCTGCACGATGGGGACGAGTTCAGCCCCCGTGAGGGGGCCGGCAGTCGTCAGTTGTGAGATTTTCTGAGGGGACGCCATTCTTCCTGCCCAGCCCTGTTAGCGGAAGAGTATAACATACATCGACAAAACATTCCAGTGGGCCCAGTATTCCTGCGCCCACGCCAACAACTTAGTCATTGTCGTCGTCTTCTTCGCTAGCAGCGATAGTATCTCCAAAGGCCATATCATACAACGTATCTACCATGCCTTTCATCAAGCAAACAGAGAACGGAACAGTAGTGGCCTTTACTTCACCCGCTTGCTCCCAAGCAATCAATATCGCTGACGGGCCCTGCGCAAGAACTTTAGAAAGCGCTTCCATTGCACGCTTGTCCAGCGCGGCCATTTCCGAAAACTGTTCAATAGCATCCGTGCGGATCTCTTGACTGGCCATGGCCGCCTCTATTACGAGCGGTCGCGATCAAAAATGTCCAACTCATCTTCATAATCGTCGTCCTCGTCGTCCTCTTCCTCCATATCCTCTTCGGTGAGGTCGCGGATTTCTTCGACGAGCTTCTCAGCAATCGACCGGGCGTCGCCCAGATTCGTAATCTCAAATTCCTCTAGGTACTCGGGCTCGCCTTCCAACGAACTAACGCTAAAAACCCAAATCCCGTCTTCGTATGTGACCGAAAATTGCACGGCTACCCCCAAAAATACAGAAGCCGGGGGCATATTAACCCACCGGCTTCCATAATTCAAGCTTTTAGCTCACGCTGACTCAGTAATCCGATAACCTGTGCCCGTTCAGCGTCGGAAAGGTCTCTCCATCTCTGAATTTCTTCAAGAGTACGGCGACAACCAATACACAAGTCAGTAAGACCAGGCCCAGAAGGGCGACATTCTCCACGACAGGGGCTCCTTACCTTAGCGGATGGGGCAGGCCCCGGTTGCGCACTCGCTCCCGGTGTCAATTTCGAACTCCTGCTCATCAGTTTCGCCCCCTTCAGACCCCTTCGGAGCCCCGTCGAGAGGTAGAAGGGTATCAACATACTCGCGATACTCGCTTTCCGTCACGACGGCCTGAGGCAAGTATAAGTAGCCAAGGTCCTTAGCCGTCTTAGTCGGATCAGTCCGGTACAGGAAGCTCACCCCCACGTAGTGATCCCAGTTCTTATGCAGCCATTCCGCCGCCGCTGCCGCCTCTTCCGGGCTGTAGCTGATGGTAACCGAGCAGTTATGGTCAACATAGTGGTCCATCAGCAGCTTATAGCGGTCCAACTGCACCGTCGCCGGCTCCAGATTCACGAACTTGCCATCCACCTCATCGAACTTGACGTTCTCATAGGCCACCGGGAAGGTCACCAGCACCGCATCCGGGCTGGACGGGTCCTGAAACACCCGGTAGTTCGCGGCAATCAGCTTCTCAACATACGGATCGTGCTTGCTAAACCGCACATTGTTGAAGATGTACTTGCCCAGCGGCTTATGCACACCCTCAGTCGTGTCCATAATCTTGCTCAGAGTGCCCGACGGCTTGACCGTAGTGACCGCCTTCGGCCGGGGCAGCCCCAACTCATCCGCCATCCTATACGCCGCCGTCTTCGCAGTCAGCTTCAGCGTCTGCCAAGCGACCGGGTCATCCGCAAACTCCCACTCGGCAACGCCCGTGATGCCTACACCACACAGCCGCAGGAACTCATTGTTCTCATGCCAAGCCCGCTGAAGCACCCCATCAACCAGATTGACACAGGTCTGGCGATAGTTAGCGCGAGCCAACAGTTCCGCCGTGCGCCACAGGCGATTCACCGCCGCCCCATTATAGTGGCTCAAATTGATTTCAACCAGATTACAGAAGCCCTTGTTCGGCAGCAGGATCTCAGCACACGGATTCACGCCCGAAATCCAAGGCGCCCGGCGCTTACCCTCCACCATATTGATGAAGCCCGGCTCCGAGCCGCCAGCTTCCTGCATCAGATCAAACAGTTCCGTGATGTCGCCCTGCGTAGGCCGCGACTTGAACATCACCGAATTGTTGGACTGCTGCCGGTGGAAGTTGTTATGAACCCAGAAGTCCTTCTTCGCCTTGGCAAACTCCACCCACTCCGGGTCGCCATGCGGAACCAGCGCAATCTCAGCCGAACGGCGGCTGGAGAGGGTCGTGCCAAGATGGTTGAGCAGATCGAGGATATCAATCCGGCTCAAAAGCTGGCCCGCCCGCTTGTTGAGAACTTCCGCGATCCGCTCCATCGCAGGCGCAAAAGTCTCATCACCACTCGAAATCCAGCCGTACCCACGCAGCCGCTGGCCGGCCGGACGAATCTGGCTGAAGTCGAGGCGAAGCACATCTGCCTTCCGCTTACCGGCCAGCACCTTACCAACCGACTTCGCCCACGCCTCAGCACTGTCGCCCACGCTAATAGTCCAGACAGCCTTGTCGCCTTCCTGCGTGTAGGTCTCGACGTTGGTCTCGCGGCCCTTCTTCTGCTCCAGCAGGTGACGCTCGCTGCGCACCAACTGAATCTCCATCGGCGTCGTGAAGCCGTTCAGCGTCCCAACCACCGGCTCGAAGCCCACACCACAGCCCTGCAACAGCAGCCAGAACGCATCGACCACATCATGGACGGTCTCGATCTTCGTGAACGCACAGTTAAACATGCTGGCCTCACGACGCTTGGCAACTTCCGTCCCACCAAGCCACAGCGTCCGGCCGCTCACCGACCCAGCCCGGGTCAGCAGCACCTCACGCAGTTCCTCAAGCTCATCTTCCTGTACAATCGTCAGGGGCTTATCGCCCAGAGCCCGCTGCCACAGCCAACGCTGATGGCTGATCACCCGGCCCACAATATCTTCCCACGACTCAAAGCCGCCACCCTCGGTCGGCCTAGCATAGGTACGTCGTATGATCGTGGCTGAGCGCGCGGACGGCATGCGCGGCTCTTCGAAGTTACGCATCAACAACTCCCTATGTCAGAAGGACAGCTACTATACCAAATCCCAGCCCAATTTACTACCGCTCTGCGGTCAGGGCTGCCCACGAAAACGGGAAAAGCTCTGCCATCTTGGGCCCAATCTTCTCCACAACCTCGCGGGTCTCACGCTGCGCATCAGGCTTGACCCGAAGGCCCCACACCCGCGCCCAGCCCAGCAAACTACCAGTCCAGTGCCATTCCGTATACATGTTCTGCGGCAAAATCATGCGGGCCTGTTCAGCACAACAACCTTCCTGCACCATACGCTTATAGTCCCACACCAAACAACGCGCTGCCAGATCAACCCGCTCAGTAATGCTGTGCCGATCCTCCCAGACTTCGTTGGTGCTGCCCTGCTTGATATCCTCAGAACCCCGGCGCCACTCCTTCGGCCAGTACAGTTCCGGCGTATCCTTCACATAGCGGCGGCTGATCTCGCTCCACACAAAGCCGATCTGGTGCTTTGCCAACTGGCGAGCCACGAAGATAGGTGCCTTAAAGTGAAAGCTCACATGCGGGTGCGCGAACGGCAACTCATGCTTGTGCCGCGCCAAATAGCTCAGAAGCCGGCCATCCTTCTCCGGCCTAAACTCCTGCGCCCGCTTCCCAAACGACACGCGGGCCGCGTTGACAACCGTCAAGTCGTCCCCGTAGTGGCCCAGATAGGTCACATCCACCGATAGCTCTCCTCGTTGATGGGAGACGCAATCTAGTGGGTAACGCTCAGATTGTCAAGGAAGGGTGGGCGGGCCCGCCTGCAACTAGGCTAACGACCCGCCCTAGTTAAGCAGAGTCTCCTCTGCACACACACACACACAACGATTGCAATAACGAAGCAACATATACTACCGAAGTACGTCAGCATAGTGCGACACGCTGACAAGAAGGAATATAGCGCAGCCACCCCCATTTGTCAAGCGGCGCTACGCGAGGGACCCGCCGGGCCCTCCCACTTGATTTCCCCCTTGACGTGTGGTATATAGGACTCTACCCTGCCGAAATGCACCCTTTTGGCAGACATGGGTGAGAAGCCCAAAAAGTGAGAAAGTCCAAAAGGCTTTCTCCCCTCCCCGGGCCCAGCTAAGTCATTGAAATCATTGGACAAGTGAGGAAGTGAGCGAGTGAGCGTCATTTCCCAACCTTTTCTATATAATACACCTTACCTTCTTCTTTCAAAAGAAGGGTACGCTCACCATTCTCACTCCCTCACCTTTGGGGCTTACGCCCTTGATATATAAGACTTTTTACGGTGAGAATCCCTGGTGAGCGTTACGATTCCGTAACTCACCTGGCCCCGTTGGACGGCGACCGGCGTTGCGCGGCATTGCGCGTGGTGACATTTGCCCCCGTTGAAAGTCGGCATCCGGGTACGGGATCGTTACGAGTGCGGAATAAATTATGTGCTTGACGTTGGGCGGCGACCGGGCTAGAGTAGTAGCGTTGCATAGGAGGTTGCGTGTGTTGAAGTGGTTCAAGCCTGAGTACCGGATCATACGGAATAGGTTCGGGTCTTTTGAAGCGCAGTCCCGGCGCTGGTGGTGGCCCTTTTGGACTCATGTCCCTGGGACGCGCACTCGGTCTGCGGTAGAGACGGAGGTCAGTCTGACCGTGCATCTGGAAGTTAAGAGGGGCCACGAAGAGGAAATTCAGTACCTGGGGCGCCTGTGATGGCGATTCCGTTGCGGGTGGTGCAGTTCTATAGGCTTGACGAGCAGGACGAGCGGGTTTATACGGGGTATAAGCTTCAGGTGAAGACCCGGGGCGTGTGGATGGATGTGCCTGTGATTCAGCGGCATGAAAGCGGGGACGAGGGGATTGTGGCAAAATAAAGGCAAAGTCTAAAAATTTGCGCGATTTTGGGAGGGGTATGCTGACAAAAAACACAGCCGCCCAGATTTTTCCGCCCCCGCCACCCCTACCCCTCAGCCTGGGAAAAAATGCCTAGGACGGGATTCCGGTTCGGGAGCGCAACGGCGCAGGCCGGGCAAGGGCTGTTGCGGGGCCGGAAGGAATAAATGCCTGGGAAAACATTCCTAGTCGGGGGCAGCAAAAAAGCCTAGGACGGTTTGCCCTAGGCTCTTTCGTTCTGGGGCCGGCTTGTGTGGTAAGGGGCGGTATCCCGTTACCGTCTAGCCCGGGGCCGAGAGGGGCAAGGCCATGCGACCCTGCCCCCTTTGCTATCAGGCCGCGCGCTTCCCCTTGCGGATCACTTCAACCCCGTGCGCCGCGCTGAGGCGCCCAACCTTGGGGGCCGGAACCGGGGCCTTGGGGGCCGGAGGGGCGGGCGGCGCCTTGGGGGCCGGGGCCGCCTTCACGGGGCGCAGCATGGTCGCAACCATCTTTTGCAAGCCCGGCCACTCCGCGAGGTCCGCCAACTTGCCACGCCCCTCGGCGATAGCCTCGGCCCATGCCTTGGCCAGCGCCACATCGCCATCGTCCTCCACGTTGCCAGCTTCAAACGCCCGCGCATCGCAGGAAACGGAACCTTTCAGCAGGTTCCGCACGCTTAGGGCCTTGGGCAATTCGCCACGGCCGCCGGCCGCCTTGAATTCGTCCATGATAATGCAACGGATCATTTCCACATTCTTCGCGCTAACAGTGAATTCGGCCCAGTCCTTCACTTCATTGCGTGCCATCTGAATAAACCCTTCGTTCCCTCTTCCCTCGGGTTGGGGCCTCGCACCATTGCGGCGGCGGCCCAACACTCGGAACCGGGTAAAATCCAGTCAAGCCCCCTTCGCCAAAAATAACGCATTTGTAATCTGGCGTTCCCGGTCCGTTCTCCTGTTGTTCACGTTCCGTTGCTTTCTGTCACACGTTGCGGCCCCGTGCCGATCGGAACCTTTCCGCTTTCGCACCAATCCGGCGCGCCGCGCCCCTACCTACGCGCACCTACGCGCGCGACCCCGGATGCCGCCCAACGGCTAGGAAGAAATGCCTGGCGAGAGAGAGAGAGAGAGAGAGAGAGTAGGTGAGAGAGAGAGTAGGTGAGAGAGCGGGCGCGGGTGAGGGTGCGAGAGGGTGCGCGAGAAGGACTTCTCACCTATAAAAGCCAATGAAATCAAATGGTTAGGTGGAAAAGTGAGAAGGTGAACGACGCGCGGCCAACCTTTTATATATGTTCTTCCTTCTCTTAAAAGGAAAGGGGGTGCTCACCACGCTCACCCGCTCACCTTTCCTTTGTTTTCAAACACTTAGGTAGTTTGACGCTCACCCGGCGCTCACCGAATCTTCACCTAATTCCTGTTTGACGGCGGATGCTTTGCGCTTTTCTTCATAGCGTTTGCGTTGGTATTCCCGCCAATAGGCTTTGCGCGCCTCGTGCTTTTCATCCCATGCGAGCGGGTGGACGGTGCCCGATACGGACGGTCCCAAAGTATTTAATACCGCCGGATCGCCAGCATAGAACGACGGCCAGAACCGGCACATCGCCAACAGTTCCGCGCGCGTGGCGTCATTCTTTAGCCTGTTAGCACGATTGGAAATAACTAGGACGTTGCCGCGAACGTATCCTTTGGCATTGTCGATTCGATCAATGCTCGGCACGGCAGCTAAGTCAGTAAACGGCCAGCCGTAATCTAATTGGATGCCGAGGACGGGACAGTAATCCGGCAGCAAGATATCGTCTAGTGATATGGAAAAATCTTTGCCGCGTTGCCGGGCGCCTGTAGCTACTTTTTGTAGCTTTTGGGCAAAGAATTTAGATTTTTCTTCCGCCGAGAAGAAACGTAAGTTTGGCGTGGATGGGAGATTCTGCATAGGAATACTATACCATATCTAATTCTCACATTCAACCTCACGTGAGAAACCCCCTTACCACGAGGATGTAAGGAGGGTGCAGGAAGGGTATCTTATCAGGAGACTACATATTACCGAGGGTTAGGTAGGAAATCAAGTAGTATATTCGGGCCCCGGCCCAGCCCGTTGCGAGGTCGGATCAGTCGGCAGCCCCGTAACGTTCCGGCAGCGCCCCAACACCCTGCTAGGCCGCTGAAATCGCAGCGAAAATTTTTCCGCTTGACAGCCTCGGTGGGCCGGGCTAGGGTCCGTCTCGTCGCCGCGATCAACGCCGAGCGATAATCCCCAATATACTTACCTGGTTTTATAGGAGGCAACATGCTTTCCTGGAAATCTGTTGTGTCGGTGTCGCCGTCGCCAACCAAGGCCCGACCCGCCTCGAAGCCGCCCGTACCTAGTTCTGCGGGAGGCAACATGCTGTCCTTCGATGAGTGCTGCGCTGCCATCGTGCGAAACCGGAGTGAGAAGGCGCTCAACTATGCAGTTGGGTATGCTTCTGCTGGGATGGGTATGCGGGGCCATGATGCCAAGGTGCAGGCCCTTTATATCCTGAACAATATGTCCCGCTGGCGTGGTGATATCGCCAAGCAGGTTCGCGAGTCCCTCAAAGCCATCAGCAAGGGAGTCTAATCCTATGAACGCGCAGGAAATCTTTGACGCCGCCGTTAAGCATATGGCCGATCAGGGCCAGCCCGGCGGGCGCCTCAATGAGTACAACGATTTCGTTTGTGAGTATCGAGGCAACGGCAACAGCCGTTGTGCTGTCGGGCTTTTTATTCCTGATGAAGCTTATGAAGCAGGCATGGAGGGCAACGACGCCCGATACCTGCTTGAAACTTATGGCGATTTGCTCCCTTCTTGGATGTCCCATAACCTTAGTCTTCTTCGGGACTTGCAGTCGGCTCACGACAGCATGAGCAACTGGTATCGGCCCGCGTCAATGAGGGCGGCGCTGCTGAAAATCGCTGACCAACATGACCTCAACCCGGACGTGATCTATGAGGTTGAGTTTCCTGCAATCGTCAAGAAGGTTACGGAGGAAGTGTGATGAAGCAATATGTCATGAGCTACTACCTCGCCAACCGGTGGGGCAGCATGGTCGAACAGCAGAAGGTTGT
>JACCDG011513989.1_pt1 | contig 10650 bp, 7 predicted proteins | sample 7442471 | NCBI WGS metagenome assembly JACCDG01 (sample SAMN15323444, study PRJNA562643) | freshwater metagenome | isolation source: river surface water | place: USA:Blue River Watershed | collected 2017-08-17 | reverse complement strand
CCAAGATCAAGAAGAACATCTTCAAGAGCGAGCGCTGCCTCCACCTCTTCGTCATCGCACGTGGGCATTTTTACGTCCCGGCAATGAAGGGCAGCCATTCGATCAAGAAAGTCCTCCCCGTCGTGTGGAAGAATCCTGCCATCCAGAAACTCTTCCCCAAGTACGCGTTCGATCAGCACGGCCAGCCCGTGAAGAGCCCCTATGACGCCCTGCCCGCCCTGACCCTGCAGGATTCGAAGGACAACGCCCTAGACCTGTCCAAACTCGACGAACTCGATATCGTGAAGAACGGCCCGGGAGCCATGCTCGCCTACGAGCACGTCCGCTATGGCCTGGCCGCCGGCGACCAGGCCGCCCGCCGCTCCATCCGCCGCCAGCTCATGCGCTACTGCGAACTCGATACCGCCGCCATGGTGATGGTTTGGAAGTATTGGATGGGGTGATACCACCCCAGGGGGCACGTGGGCAAGGTGACACGGGAACAAGGGGCACACACTAGAGGCCCGGAGTCTCAGAGGCACAGTGGATCAGAAAGCTGCAGCGATTCAGGTGACGGGTGACGGGCACGGGCATCGGGAGTTCAGGAATCGGCCGTTCGGCCATCGGGAACTGGCAGCCGGTTTCCGGCGGCTGAATGCTGAACGGCTGACTCCCGAGAAGCTGACAGCTGCGGCCGTCACCCGTCACCTGGAATGAATCATGACCGTGGCATTAATCCCGGTCTCCGATTTACCTTTGAGTGAATACATCGTTTCAGGTGGCAGCTAGTTGCCGTTCCCAACCGCCAACCGCTTACCGCTTCCACCTCGCGGCTCTGCCGCGCTGGGTAGGGTCGGGACCGCGTCACGACATAGCTGTATCGAGGGAGGGACAGCACCACGTGCTGTCCTAGATGTCATGAGCTGGGATAACCGGCCCGATCATCCGATAGCGACTAGGCCCAAGCGCTAAGGCAGTTACTAAATCTCCCTGATGCCAAATCCGCACTTTATCCGCACCTTGAGTATCAGTGGCTGACAAGTAACGGCCTGACCCGGTGTTCAGCACACCGTTCAGGGTCCGCAAAAGGCCCAAGACTACGGCTTTTCCACAAGAAACAATGTCCACAACAATTTTATTGTCATATAGTTAACGCTATATAACGCATAGTAATGTCAAAAGCCCCCGCAAATCCAGTCCTGAAGGCTCGCAAGAAGCTCGCCGCCTGCACCTTCGGAGAAACCTCCTCCGAGCTAATCCCGAAGCGGAAAAAGATCGATCACGAAGAGCACCTTCGGAAATACCGGACCACGATCCCGATCATCCGTGAGCTGGTTCCGCAGCCGGACATCGCCCTGGACACAGCCTGCGAGCGGCTCGGTATCCCCCGCGACACGATCCATGGCTTTATCGTGAGCAACGGCGAGATGAGCGCCACCATCCAGCCAAAACTTCAGAACGGCCACGCCAGCATCGAAATCAGCTCCGCCGTGGTTGAGCGCCTCACCGTGGATGAGCTGATCTACGTTTTCGGACACGAACTAGGCCACTACATCTTCCCTTATGAGTATGAGCGCGATGCCGCGGGTACGGCGGCCAGCCTCGAGGACGCCTCCATTTCCCGCACCGGCGAAATTTGCATGGATCGGGTGGGACTCGTCGCCTGCCGGGATATCAACGCGGCCTGCAGTGCGGCCCTGAAGATGCGATCCGGCCTCGGCTCTCAGCACCTTATCTGCGATGTCAGCACGTACGGCAAGGAAGCCGTCAAAGGGTATAAACTGGACCCGGATTTCAGCGACCTGATCTCCAGCCATCCGCAGCTTTTCCTCCGGGTCAGGGCCGCCATGCTTTTCGCCCAATCCGACGCATACCTGGATCTGGTCGGAGGTAAAGGCGGACGCCCGATTGAAGAAGTAAACGCCGAAATCAGGACCGACCTTTACAATACCACGGATTTTCATGCGGAGAAGAAGAGGACAGAATTCCTCGCCGTCCTTCCCTGCCACTTCGTCGCATGGGCGGTCTCGATGGGCCAGGAACTCAAGGACCTGGAGCTGCCGGTCGTCGCCGGCCAACCTGACACCGATAAGATCAAAGGCTTCCTGGATAACCTAGCTGAAATCCCCGCGGATAAACGCGAAGAGGCGATTTCTTCGATGTTGGCCACCTTGGCGCAGAAGGCGACCGTCCTCTGCCCCCGTCAGGCTTTCGCTTACGTCGAGGATGTCGTGAAAAAGACCGATGGCACCAAGCTTCATCCCGTCATGGTGGCTTTCCGCAATCATCTCGAACAAGCGAAGCACGTGCACTTAAACCAGAAATCTTTCCTGCAGGGATAATCAGGCCGCGTTGCACGACTAACTGCATCAAGGCAGGGATAGCACAGCGTGCTGACCTGTTCGCCGTGGTTAGGGATGACCGGCCCGCTTATCCGATGGGCACCAACCCAAAGGATCAGGCCTTTACTGAATCCACCCGATACCAAATCCCCACTGTATCCCTGCATTCAATGTCAGTACCTGAGCAGTAACGGCCAGCCCCTGTATTCGCCCTCCCTGGCAATCTTGCATCAACCGAACATCACGACGAACCGCCTGACATCATCGAACAGGCCTACGATAGCCTGGGCCTTCGTGAGTCCGAAGGAGAACTGCTCATCATCCATCGTCAGTTGAAGGTAGTTCTTATCGATGAGGATACCTGCAGGATTATTAAAAGGCCCATGTTTGGTCACCTTCAGCGAACGAATGTTGGTGTCGGGGACATAGCCCAGATCGGCGACATCCAGCAGACGAGGCTCAACACCCATGCTGCTCACGTATTGACGGATGATGACTTCGGCCTGGAGCAGTGAACGGGCCTTCCTGACGCCAAAAGAGAAATGCATCTTCCCGGCAAAAGGAAGGTCATCATTCCATGGCTGGTCATTGCGTAGAATCTCCATGACCGGAGACCCGTTGAACTGCTTGAGAATCGGCGTGTATTTCGCCTGAATCATACGCGATAAATACGGAGCAGACGCTCGGCTCGCTTCTTAAGACATGCCTTGATCTGCGCAGCATCCGCACCGCTCGTCGGCAGGCCATCATTGATGACGAAAGCGCCTGCCTTGACCGCACCAGGCGGCGTAACGACTACGTTACCGAGGGATGAAGAGAGCTGATCGTACTCGGAGAGCGAAGAGAACCCGGCCGCCTCAAGCCTCGCATCACTGGGATTGTTACCGAGGTCGATGGACTTCTTTAGGTTATAACCAGAAATCTCCACTTCATCTCGCCAGAACACGGTCATCCCAATGTCGAGCGCCTGGTGCAACCTCGCCAAGAGCAGCTTCTCACGACGACCGGTAAGCCTCCCAATGTCGATGCTCTTGATCTTAGCCTCGAAAAGCTGGTCGTCCGGAAGAGCGATGACTGGGCTGTTAAGAAAGGTCCGCACCCCGCCCTCCACTGAGGCGGGCGTGTTGCCATATTTCCCGTCAAGAATATCAGAGGCCAAGGTGGCCATGTTGGAATCAAGACGACCCACCCCGGTTCCGCATACGAAAATACGGATGAGCGCCGCCTCGAACACGAACGAAACCCGGGCAATCGCTTCAGCTGCGACTTCGTTCTCGCCGCCGAATTTCTCACGCACAGCCATGAGGACAGGGCGACAGACCTCGGCGCCGAGTGTCTTCAGGGTCGGCGGATGATTGCGCGCGATGAATCGGCAGTTACGAAGGAAATGACCCAGATATTCATCAAGCGAGTTGAGCCCCTGAGGCCCTCCGCCCTTCTTTACGTCTTGAGCGATCTTCTTGAAAGAGGCGTAAAGCATTCGCTTCTGAACATGGCCGAAAAAGGCGCGGTGGTAATGAAGCAGGAACTTGTCACGATGGGACGATTCAGGAACCATGCTCTCAAAAGACAGACGGTCCCCCTCCCAGGCCTCGTCGATGACGTCATGCTGCACCTTCTCGGTGAAAGTCAGCATGAGCACGTTCTTGAAGAGCTGATCGACGGTCAAAGGCTGACCTCGCGCGTTGAGTGCCTCGAAGACGGACATGCCTTGGGAGTAGCCATCTACGCTGACCGCTACGATTCGTAGTCCGTTCATGATGACGTCGATGAGCATCAGCAGGGCCTCAGACTGGGCGATATTGTAGCTTCGGCAGCGCCTGACATACGTATCAAGGCAGACAGAAATCACCTGATGAGCGGAGAATGACGCCCTGCCGAGGGCCTGAGGGTTGTCGGCCTTGTGCTGCTTGGCTAGCTCCTTGGTCTCAGACTCGATCTCCTTGTCCGTCCTCCCGAGAGAAAGAGAACGCTCGTAGTTTTTCTTGTCCTGCTCCTTGGGCACGAGGCGGGGGACCGAGCATCCTTCATCGGCGAAGAGCACGCCCCTGACGGCGTCCGGCGCCACGCCATCGCATGCGACCAGTTTGCGGTAAGCCATCGCAAGCAGCAGAGAAAGCGTCGTCGTGCGCTGCTGGCCGTCGATCACCTCCATGCACGAACCGTGCGTGGCATGGCTACGAGGCAGAAGCACGATCGATCCGACGAAAGGATCGGCGAAATCCACGTCGGGCGTCTGAACCTTAGCCGCCTTTCGGATCGGGATTTCCAAGAAATGATCCTGGAACAATGCTTCGATCTCCTCCACGCCCCAGGCATAGGGGCGCTGATAACGTTCGATGAGCAGATGCTTTACGCCGCCGAAAGTCATGAGTTCGGCGAAAGAGACCACCTTTGAGCTGATGTTGGACTTCATGGAAATTAACTGATAAGCTGTCTGATTCTTTTGGAAATACTATCCCAATCGGGATCGGGCGTGAGATGAGACCAGCTCAGGCGCACGCACCTCGTCGCCGCCACGTCATCCATCCCCATGGCCTTAAGCACATGGCTGGGCTTATAGCTGGATGACGTGCAGGCGGAGCCGTTGGAGACGGCCGCGTAGCCCTGAAGCCCGACGATGAGGGCCTCGGAATCAAGCATAGGGAAACGGATGTTCAATGTGGACGAGATGACGCCGACTTCCGGCCCGACGGGCACTCCGCCCAAGGGCAGCAACGCCTTTAGAGCCGCAGCCTTGATGGAAGCACACCGCTCCATCCATTTCGCAGATTCCGCCACAGACAACGCAGCGGATTCGCCCAAAGCAGCAATCAAAGCCACAGGCAAGGTGCCGGGGCGAATACCGCGCTCCTGCCCTCCGCCGAACATCAGAGGCCTGATAGGCGCCTTTTCATACCCCCTGCGTCGCGCGATCAGCGCTCCGATTCCTTTCGGCGAATAGATCTTGTGTCCGCTTACGCTGATCAGATCGATGCGCTGATTCGAAAGCGTCTTGGGTATCTTTCCGAAGCTCTGGGCGGCATCGACATGGAGATAGGCCAAGTGCTTTGCCATCCCGGCCGCGATCTCATCGACAGGTTGCAGCACACCGGTCTCATTGTTCACATGCATCACCGAAACGAGCAAAGTGTCAGGCCTCAGGGCCGACAGGACATCAGCCGCGCGAACGACACCATCAGGCTGGGGCTTGACGTATGTGACCTCAAATCCCCGCGTCTCCAGGTCTGCCAGCGGTTCCAGCACCGCCTTGTGCTCGATCATCGTGGAGACGATGTGACGCCGATCATTGGCGGCTCCGAAATCGGCCAGGCCTAGGATCGCCAGGTTGTTGCTTTCCGTGGCTCCGCTCGTGAACAGCACCTCTTCCCGCTTGCAGTCGACGACAGCGGCGACCTGATCACGAGCCAGCTGCACCGCCCTTTTTGCGGCCGAGCCATACTCGTGGGTTCGGCTCCCTTCGTTTCCATACTCCTCATCTAGGTAGCGAAGCAGGACCTGCCGCACTCGCGGATCGATGGGGGTGGTTGCGTTGCAATCCAAGTACACGGAAGGCATACCCCCTAAAAAGCCGCCATGCCGGATGTATGTCAATAGGTTTGACAAACATTGAGCCATAACATCATAAATTAGACATACCCATGGCTAAGGACACGAACAAGCGCATGTCTGCCGAGATCGTCCCCTCTCTCAGCTTCCCTGTCATCCGAGGCACACAAGCAGGCCGCGAGTACTTCGTCGCCATGTGGTCACTTCGCACGCTCCGACAGATTTCCATCTTCGACGACCGCGAGCTCCCTCCTGAGCTCAGGGCGCAGCGTATCCTCAATCGTGCCCGCATCCCGGAGATCACCGGCTACATCCTGGATAACCCCGATGACTACGTCTTCTCGGCTCTTACCGTGTCGATCGACTCGCAGGTATCCTTCGAACCCCTCCAGGACCAGGACCGCCTAGGCATTCTCAAGGTGCCTATGGACGCCAAGTTCATCGTCAACGACGGACAGCACCGGCGCGCCGCGATCATAGAAGCTCTGGAGCATCGCCCCGAACTCGCCAACGAATCCATCGCCGTCGTCTTCTTCCTCGATATCGGCCTGCAGAAGAGCCAGCAGATGTTCGCCGACCTCAACCGTCATGGCATCAGGCCGAGCCGCTCCATCGGCATCCTTTACGACCATCGAAGCGAAACCGCCAAGCTCGCCAAGTTGGCGATCATGAAGTCGCCCCTGTTCCGGGACATCATCGACATGGAGAAGACCTCCTTGGCCATCCGGTCCCGCAAGCTCTTCACCCTTTCGGCCTTCTGCAACGCCTGCAATGACCTCATGAACGGCATTCAGACCGGCAAGCTGGAGGAAGACGCCGCCCAAGCCCGAAGCTACTGGGAAGCCGTCTCGGAGCACTTCCCCGCCTGGCGAAAAGTCAAATCCGGCCAACAGCCGGCGAGCGAAATCCGTGAAGGATTCATCCATGGACACGGCATCGCGCTCCACGCCCTCGGCATTGCCGGAAACGCATTGCTCAAGGCGCACCCCAAGGACTGGAAGAGCAAGCTCAGCCACCTGGCCGAGATCGATTGGTCGCGTAGCAATTCCAGTCTCTGGGAAGGACGAGCCCTCATCGGAGGCAAGGTCTCCAAGGCCACCACCAACGTGACCCTGACCTCTAACGTGATCAAGACAGCCCTTGGCATCCCTCTCAACCCTCGCGAATCAGAGATCGAACAAGCCCACTCTCAAAACTGACATGTCCGAAGACAAAACCACCCCCGCTCCAAGTTCCGAAAAAGGCCGGCTTGAATCCGCCTTCAAGGATGGAGGCTTCAACGCCTGCGTAGAGGCCATCCAGGAAGAAATCCGCACCCTTTACCTGGACGACAACGTACCCTGGATCCTCGGATACTCGGGAGGGAAAGACTCCACGGCCACCCTGCAGCTTATCTGGACAGCCATCGCCGCCTTGCCGGTCGAAAAGCGCAAGAAGCCTATCCATGTGATCTCTACCGACACATTGGTCGAGAATCCCGTGGTCGCCTCCTGGGTGGAGCACTCCCTCAAGGTCATGAGGCAGGCCTCTGAGGACCAGAAGATGCCCATCAGGCCGCATAGGCTTACCCCGACCGTATCCGATTCATTCTGGGTCAATCTGATCGGTAAAGGCTACCCTGCCCCGCGCCACAAGTTCCGCTGGTGCACGGAGCGCCTCAAGATCAAGCCTTCGAACACGTTCATCCTGAACATGATCAAGCTGAGCGGCGAGGCCATCCTCGTGCTTGGCACCCGCAAAGCCGAAAGCACCAGACGCGCCGCCAACATGACCAAGCTTGAGGCGGGGCGTCTCCGCAACCGACTGAGCAATAACGCCAGCTTGCCCGGCTCGCTCGTCTACACGCCCGTCGAAAGCTGGACCAATGACGACGTCTGGTTCTACCTCATGCAGGTCCAGAATCCCTGGGGCTTCAGCAACCGCGACCTCCTTGGGATGTATGCCGGCGCCTCTGCTGACGGCGAATGCCCGTTGGTCGTCGACACCAGCACCCCTTCCTGCGGCGACAGCCGTTTCGGCTGCTGGGTCTGCACGTTGGTCGAGAAGGATAAGTCCATGTCGGCCATGATCCAGAATGACGCCGAAAAGGAGTGGATGATGCCGCTGCTTGAGATCCGCAACGCCTTGGATTTCCGCCAGATGGGCGGAGAGGACGAAGACAGTTCGGACCGGAAGCTGCGCGACTACCGACGGATGAACGGAAGCGTGCAGCTTTACTATGACCGCGTGATACCTGGTCCTTACCTGCAGGAGGTACGAGAGAACTGGCTGAGAAAAGTACTGACGGCTCAAACTTGGATCCGCAAGAACGGCCCATCCGACGTCAAGGCGATAACGCTCCTCACCATGGATGAGCTTCACGAGATCAGGCGTATCTGGGTCGTAGACAAGCATGAGATCGAGGACCGCCTTCCTGCGATCTACGAGGAAAGCACCGGCGAGCCCTTCCCTAAGCAGAAGATGGACGACGCACAGACCTACGGGGTGCGCGAGCTGCGGCTCCTGAAAGAAGTCTGCGGCGAAGACCGCAATCAGTACGAGCTGACACGCTCGCTCCTGAGCATAGCCTCGCAGCATAAGACAGGCCAGCGTCGTGCGAAGCTGCATTCGGAATTCACCAGCCAATTCCGTCGTCACTCATACGCCTCCGCCGAGGAAGCCTTGCAGGACAAGCTGGCCGAGGAAGCCAAACGAAAAGAAGCCGAAGGAGGAGCCGCCGAATAACATGGTCATCAAGAAGATAACTCTCAGGAACTTCGGCCCGTTCCTAGGAGAACATCACCTGGACCTGAACACGCTCCCCGGGAAGCCGCTCATTCTTGTCGGCGCCTTGAACGGCGGAGGCAAGACCTCGATCCTTGAGGCCAGCCGACTCACGCTCTACGGCAGCGCCTGTGGCAACGGGAAGCTGCGGAGCATGCGCTACAAGGACTACCTCCGCATGTGCATCAACAACAGTTCCCCCAAGGGCTCGATCACTTCGACGGAAATCACCTTCATCCGGAACGAAGAAGGCGTCGCGAAGGAGATCAGGGTCGCCCGCGCATGGTCTGTCGTGGATGGTGAAATCGACGAGACGATCAGCGTCTTCGTAAACGGAGAACTAGAGGAAGCGCTCAGCAACGAGGCTGGCTGGAATTCTTACATGTCAGCCTGCCTCCCCCCCAACCTGGCCCACCTGTTCTTGTTCGACGGAGAGCAGATCCTGCATGGCGGGGCGGGCGGAGTCAGCCCCATCCTGAAGGACGGCGTATACTCCCTGCTCGGTATCGAGACCATCGACAAACTCACCGGCGACCTGGAGCTTTTCGAGCGCAAGCAGATGGCGGAACTCGTCAAAGAATCGGCCATCAAGGAACTAAGGAGCTTGGAGAAGAAGTGCGGCGAGCAATCCGTCGCGATCATCGACAAGAAGGCTCAGCTCGAATCGGCGCGCGACCAATTCAAGGCCATCGAGAACGCCCTGTCCATGCGTCGGCTTCAGTTCAGGAATAAGGGAGGAGAAGAATACCGGAACAGGGACAAGTCCAACGAAGAGCTCAAGCAGCTGAAGCTTGAGCTGAGCCTTATCAATGAACGGCTCATTGAATGCTGCGCCGGAAGCCTGAACCTGGAGCTAGTGACCAGGGAGCTGCTGGCTCTCAGGAAGCGGGCCGCGGAGGAAGTAGAGACGGTCGAAGCGGTGGCATCCATACAGATCCTGAAGAAGCGTGATGCCGAACTCGCCCGGGATGTACTTACGAAATCAGATTCCGGACTCAGGACGCAGATCGAGGCATGGCTTGATGCGGATATCCGTAAACGTCTCGGAAACATCAGCCGCCAGCAACTCCTAGGATTAGGCCAGGAAACGATCGATAAGACCGATTTCATCATCAAGACAGGCATACCGGAAGCCAGGAGAACGGCCGACGCCCTCCTTGCCGCGCAATTGAAGACCGAGGAACAAATCTCCGCGCTGGAAGAGAAAATACGTCAGATACCGTCGGAAGAGTACATCATCGAGATGGAAAGGGAGCTGACCGAAGCCGAATCAAACCTCACTGTTGCCGAACTGAATCTGAGGGAATTCACGAAGCAGATCGCCGAGGATGAAAAAAGGCTCATCGAAGCCGAAGCCGAACTGAGGAGATTCAAGCTCGAGAACATCGACGCCGAGGCCAAGGGCTCGGAGGCTGAACGACTCCAGCGACAGACCGCAAAGTCGCTTGAGACTCTTGCCGCTTTCAAGAAACGCCTGATCACGGAGAACATCATCCTCATCCAGTCGCTCATCGAAGAGTCGCTGCAAAGGCTGCTCAGGAAGCTGTCGCTCATCAAACGGCTCACCATCGACCCGGAGACCTTCGAAATCCATCTGGAGAGCCCCTCCGGGGCCCAGTTGCTCTGGCAACAGATGTCCGCGGGCGAACAGCAGATCGTCACCACCGCCATCATCTGGGGCCTCGCACGCGCGAGCGGGCACGTGTTTCCGATGATGGTAGACACGCCGCTGGGACGACTCGACGAGACGCATCGCGGCAAGCTTCTCGACCATTACTACCCGGAAGCATCCCACCAGGTGATCCTGCTTTCCACCGACAAAGAAATCGGCCCGAAGGAAGTATTGTCCCTGCAGGAACATGTCACGCGCACCTACCTGGTCAGGCACAACGAGCAGACCAAGGTAAGCGACCTCACCGAAGGATATTTCAACTAAAATGAACCCACCCGTGCAGAACATCCGAGTCAGCCAAAGGGGCAAGGAGGCCCTTCAACGGCTGAAGAACCGTACCGGCAT
>JACCDG010797726.1_pt1 | contig 10650 bp, 6 predicted proteins | sample 7442471 | NCBI WGS metagenome assembly JACCDG01 (sample SAMN15323444, study PRJNA562643) | freshwater metagenome | isolation source: river surface water | place: USA:Blue River Watershed | collected 2017-08-17 | reverse complement strand
GCCATGCGCACCAAGCTCTCGTCGAAGGTTCGCTTGCTGACCAAAGTTTCGGTGCTGAAGAACAACTGGACTCGCAATGTCCGGCCGATCTTCGGCACCCACCTACGCGACACGCTGAGCACCTTGCCGTACTCGGGCCGACCGACCTATGTCCCTGGCTCCCTCGGTTCGCAAACTGGAGGTGCCCTGACCGGCAAGGAGTTTGCCAAGACCTATCCGGTCACGTTCACGATGGGCTCTGGCCCCTACGAACTCTCTGTGCAGCTCCGGCCACCGATCGGCAAGAAGATGACCGGAAACGTCAAGCTGCACTTTGGACTCGCCGACTACGACGATGATCCGACGGACGATGGAAACACGGCGGTGCTCGTCTTCACGTCCACTGGCTACTATTGCCAGGTGGTCGAGCACGATGGAGGTGTGGCTACGACGACCACCTCGGCAACGCAGACAGACTATCCGCCGCACATGGCGGGCACCTTCTCAGTCTGGGTGGATCCAGGAACGAGCACCGTCAAGCTCTACTGGATTGGCCGGGAAGTCATGACGAAGGTGGTAGATAACCTGTTCGGGATCTACTTCGCCTTTGAAGTGAACTCGCCGCAGAGCACGATCCAGGTCAAGTCGTTTGCTCACGATCTCCTGAAGGACCCGGATGCCGGCGTCGTTCCCAACAATCCGAGGCGGGACTTGATGGTTGCCGTCGCTGGCGGGGACATCTACATCGAAGACACGGCGAACACGCTCAAGCTGGTTGCCTCAGACAAAGTAGCGGACGTCCAACTGACGGCAGTCGATCGAGAGCAGAAGCTGTACATCGCTGACTATGGCGTTGTCTTCTCTGGTGAATCTGGATCTGTTGCCAGCCCAGGGTACAACGTGCTGAATGCCGGCTTTTCAGCTACCGGCGTCGATGAAAACTACGCGATTGAGATCCTAGATTCAAATTACACGCAGAACGAAAAGCAGACGATCACGTTTACGGTTGCCTCTGGCGGGACCTTCAAGCTTGGATTCAAGGGTGCTCTCACGCCTTCTCTTGCATATCCGACCAGCGCCTCGGCGATTGACACTGCCCTTGGGAACCTGAGCACGGTTGGGGGTGCAGGAAATGTTACTGTCACCGGAACCAATCCCTATACGGTGGAATTCACAGGAACCTTAGCAGGTGCAAACCAGCCAAAGCTCACGTTTGACAGCACATTGCTTACGGGAACATCTCCGACGATCGCCGTGGATGAGTTGCAGCAAGGAGCCGCTGGCGACTTTCTGGCTGGAACCTACTCCATCGTCTCGGCCGCAGGTGCCTTCCTGGGTTTTAGCCCAGCACTGCCAGTTGCCGTCGGGTTCTCTAGCACCGTCGGAGACATCAGCTTCCGCATAGCTCGCAAGCCGAAGGTCTTTAATCCTAAGGCGAACACCGTAGAGGCGCATCAAGCTTCGACTGGCATTGTGCCGGCTGGCTGTCGCTTAGTCTGTCTCTACCGTGATCGCATCGTCTACGCTGGAAGCGATCTGTTGCCGCATGTCTGGTACATGTCGCGGCAGGGAGATCCGGATGATTGGGATTACTCACAAGAAGATAGTGCGGCTGCCGTGTTCGCGCAAAACAGCACCGCTGGGCAATTGGCTGATCCCATCACGGCGTTGATTCCACACGGCGACGAGTGCCTAATATTTGGCAGTTACAATTCACTTTGGATTATGCGAGGAGATCCCGGCTATGGGGGAACACTTGACGCTCTCAGCAGAAAGATTGGAATCGTGGGACCACACGCGTGGACTAGGACTCCAGACGATATGTGCGTGTTCCTCTCCGCTGACGGACTTTACGTTATGGCTGCGGGGTGTGCAGGATTTCCCACCAGCCTATCTCGCGAGCGATTACCGGACGAACTGCTCAGTCTTGATAGCGAAAGAGATGTCGTCACTCTTGAGTTCGATACTCTGTCGCGCGGAATACACCTATTCGTCACTAGAGTTGACGGATCCGAATCCAGCCATTGGTGGTTCGACTGGGAACACAAATCCTTCTGGCGGGTCGGACTGCATTCAGACCACGATCCGTTCGCAATTCATGAACGAACGTATTGGGATGATGCCCCAACGGTGGTTCTCGGGTGCCGCGACGGGGGCTTACGAGCCTTCGACCGGGATCTCGTGGTCGACGACGGCAATCGCGAAATCGAATCCTATTGCTTGCTCGGACCCTTCCACCTGGATCGCGAGGGTTTCACGGAAGGAATGCTTTCAGAACTTCAGGGATCAATAGCCCGCGACTCTGGTCCAGTCGAATGGGAAGTCCTCACTGGGAACTCCGCCGAGGAATGCTACTACGCAGACGCTCATTCCACTGGTGAATGGATTCGTGCGGGACTGAACAACACCGCACGTCCACGCGCTCGCGGCGTTTCTGCTTTAGTAAAAGTCGCTGCCAAGACAGGAAGTCTTCAGCGATGGGCTCTAGAGCGAGTGACCGCCGTGATCCGATCGGCAGGAAAGCGGAGGATCAAGTAGTGGCACCAGAGACTTCTCGCTGGCGTGATATTGTCTTGGCACCATGTAACCAGAGTGCCGCACGCCGTAACTGGGCAGCAACGAAGGAAGCATTGCAAGCCCTTGCAGAGCAGCCAGCAGCGGAACCAACCACAGTAGCTGGCAGTGATCTGCGATTTTTCCAGGTGCTTACCGACAACATTGGCGGGGATTCGGCATCAGTTCGGGAAGTCTCTTGGAACTCTGGGACGTCTGCCTGGGATCTCCTTGGCGATGAGTTTGAAGCATTCGACTGGACAGCAGATGGAGGTTTCAAGCAGAACTTCGTGGAGGGGTTCTACGGAATTGGCCGCTTGAACGAGAGTGTTGGCCCGAAGGCGCTAGAGATCATCGCAATCGAAGGATACGCGAGGTTCGTTGAGGGCCATGCAACGGGAGGGATGTCTGGTGGAACCGCAACTGTCGCTGTCGATGAGTACTGGGGCGATCCTCTTAACGGTCGCGATCCTGGTGCTTCAATTACGGTGCATGATGTCTCGAACAACGCGCCTGACCTTGCCAATGGGGACAAGGTGCTTGCTGTGCTTGATGAGAAGCGTAACTGGTATGTGCTCGTGGCTCCACATAAAGCGTCACAGCCGCCAGGAAACACGGCACTTGTGGAAGTAAGAGGCGGATCAGGCTGTACGTCGGTCGAAGAGAATTCGCTTTGCCTGTATTCTGGCAAGAAGATGGATATCTCGGCCCAAGCACTTTTAGACGAAAGCTTCTGTGATGAAAAGTTTGATGTGGGCCAAGACGTCTGGATCCTCGATGCAAGGAACTGTCGATCTATTCAGAGGCTTCAAGACACCGAACGTTATGTTGCAGTCTCCATGCTTGAGGAGTGGGACCCGGATCCTGAGGGTTCTTCCGATCCGAGGCCACTGTACGCTGTCGTGGATGCGACTCCGTCGGTTCGCTGGTTCCGCATCTTCACGAATGCGGAGGCAATCGTTCAAGACGGTGAACCGAACGACCTCAAATGCCGGGACTGTAATGACGACGACGTCCTTGATGATTGCCCGTCAGTCTGGGGTAAGTGGCACGACGTCAATCCATGTGAGTTTGACGAAGCGACCGTACCTGATGTCGACGGGAAGCTTATTTATTTTCCATTTCACAAGCTCCGTTGCGCAACGGTTGAAGTCCAGATCGCGAACGAGTTCGACGAGTGCTTGGATACGGACGTTGATCCCTACTGCCGGAACAACGAACTGGTTTGTGCGTTCTACAATCCGATCTCGGAACGGTGGGAAGCGCTCACGGACATTCTGAAGTGCATCAACCTCAACGGCATCGACATCCAGCACGTTGTTGTCTGCGATGTGGAGGCCAACACTGATTGCTGCGTCTATGACGGGGTGATGATCAAATACGCACCGCAAGAAGGCTCTTGGTGCCTACCGAAAACCGAACGCACTAAAGTCTGGGTGCGGTGCGCGAATGGGTTCGTTGGCAACCTTCCCATTGGGTACTGCAAGCTAGCCTCGAAGATCTGCAACAACTACATCTGCAATGAAGAGGGGCGTCCTGCTTACCAGTTTGATTGCGGATACTGCTCGGTGTGCAATTGTCCGGACACTTGCGGACTAGTTCGCTACAAGATGTACACCGACAATCCAAATGACGATTGCGGGTCAATGATCGCTGAGATTGAAGGTGCATTGCGATGCGTGGACGAGCATCCGCTGTATGGAGGAGTTAACGCTGGTTGGTGGGGCGAGTTCGAGTACATGGGCCTTGAGCCACGGATCCTGTATGGTGCTTTCGCAAATTACGGAGCGAGGACGAACGACATCATCTGGTTGGAGATTGCTTGCGGAGGGACCGGGCACCCAGCCGGAACGATCATTGAAAAGTACTGGATACCAGACGGAGAGACGATGCCTGAGGTCTGGTCTGGATCAGTGACGTTCCTTTCTGGCCTTGTTACCTGTATGCCGCTGTTGGATGCCAATGAAAACCCGCGGTATCGAGTGAGAGAATATCGCTATGGAATCTGGGCACGATGCGATGACGGAGACGAGCTGAACGGAATTGCGGAAGTGCAGGTCTACTGGCTGAAGAATGAAGAAATGGCCGCTGGACTCGACTGGCAGACGATTGACCCCAATTGCTCAGCTGGATGCGACAATCCTCCGTCACCTCGTCAGGTGGCTACGATCGAAGCGCTCTGGGCAAATGCCGGCTTTGGGGATACTTCTCCGTGTTGCGCGAATTCGCACATATACGAAGCCGCCAATGGTCCAGCTATGGAGTGCCAGCAAGACCTGACGGACTATCCGATCATCGGGTTCCCAAGTGGGCTCGAAGAGGGATTGGTTACCTGCCCATCGTGTTTCAATGGAATACATCCATTCATCGGGTGCAGTTGCTTAGTTATTGGTGACCAGACTCCAGGGACTCCAGGGTACGTTGCTGCCGATGGCTGGGAGTGCGGAACGTATGTGACTCCATGTGACGCCGTTCGGTGGTTCATTCAATTGGAATGGCCACCAGCTGAAGGATCGGGGCCACCAATCCTATGAGCAAGAAACCATGTGGAGGATGCGGTGGTCGATCCCTGATGCGAGATCGGCCATTAGCGAAACAACGGGAAGTGAAGGCAGACTCGCCACCTAGGAAGTGGTTTCAAAGAATTGTTGGGAATCACACCGGGGAATTGGTCCTCAGTTCCGGCCGCAACCTTGGAAAGATCGACGCCGGAGAGGTGGTATTGGTCACCGAGGATGAGAAGGATGACCCGAAGCTGGTTCCAGTAACCCAAGCGACACTGAAGGCTGTGAGGGCGTTTCGATGACCTGGATGGAACTGGCGATCGCCTGCTTAGCGACGGCCAGGCTGACGCGGATGTTGATCCTGGACACTGGTCCATGGAGGGTACTCCAGAGGATGCGAGAGAAGCTTGGTGTTGAGAACCCGCCGGAGTTCACGCATGGCGGGCTGATTGAACTGTTCAATTGCTACTGGTGCATGTCCGTGCTCGTGGCTGGACCTGTGACGTGTGCGTTTGGACATCAAAACTTTGAGGGGTGGGCGTTTAGCACCCTGGCGGTTTCGTTCGTCGCCGGGGCGCTGGTGAAGTCCACGCATTCCGAATGAGATGCGATTTTCAATCCACTGGAGGAATCAAGTACTGCATCCGATGCAGGGCTCTGGTCTCTCCAAAGTGCAATTATCGAACGTGCGACAGAATTGGGTTTGGAGACAGGATCTTCAGGGTGACAGAGGCTCTGAGAATCCGAAGTTGCCAGAGTTGCATTGCAAGACGAAACTGGCTGAATGAACTGGATCGAAGCGTTTTCCGGAGATTGGTCCGATGCAGAAGATTTCTAAATCACGAATGAACGCCTACCAGCGACCGCTCCAGGGCGGTCTCCGGATCATCAAGCCGCGTCCGAAGTATCAGGGACTCGTCGGTCGATATCAACAGGCGATCGACAAGGCGAACGCTGCCAACGAAAGCCGATATCAGCAGATCCTCGGCGGGTATGATGAGCTAGGCAAGCGAGTGACCGGCGAACTGGCCAATGCCGGCAACATGGAACGCAAGGACATCAATCGCCAGTACAACTCGATGGGCTCCGACGTCTATCAGAGACTCGTCAACCGAGGCTTTGGCAATTCCAGCTTACTGGCAACTATGCGAATGGGCACAGAGCGCGAGCGATCTGACGCGCTGGCCCGAAGCTACGAGCGAGCCGCCCAGATGCGAGCGAATGCCGACATGCAGCTCTCGCAGGCCAAGATGGGCGTGATGGAGCGTCGGACGGACATGGGGCCGGATCCGCAGCAGTTGATCGCACTCTCGCAAAGGCTGGGACGTGCCGGCTACGGACAGCGACCGATGTACGGACAGCCGATCGGAATGGCGCCGAATCAGCTCCTGGCTGGCTACCAAGCTCAGTTGATGCAGCATCTGTCCCAAGCACCTATGGGACGTCCCCAGTCGTCTCGAATGCGAGTCTACGGCAATCGAAATCCTGGCCCAGCGATGGCTCGGCGAGCCTACAAGGCAATGCAACGCGATAAGGCACGCAAGAATTTAGCATTCGACTTGGCGACGAGGTGACCCATGATCAACCGACTCCAGCAATATCACACCGCACTTCGCGCGACCGGAAGCTCTGGCTATCCGAACATGTCGTTTTTCAATCCGCAGCATCAGCAACCTCCGTTTCCGCTTGGCGGGCAAATGGAACCGCTTTACGATCCCTACCAGCGACTGGCTCCAATGCAGGGGATGAGGCGATACCAGCAAAAGCCACAGCGATCGCTTGGGCTCATGCGTTACGGAAGAACCGTGACTGGACCACAAGACTACCCGAGGTACTGATATGCCTATCGTCATCTCGCACACACCGCCGATGGAACTCCTCTCGCGTGCCGGATATTACATCGGCGCCGGCGAACTGCGTCAGCAGCAAGAGGAGATGCAGCAGCGCGAGCGAATGCAAATCCGAGGCATTGAGGCGAATCTTCTGAGTCAGCAGCTTGCCCAGCAGAACCAACAGCAACGGGACGTCTGGGGCGCCCAGATGGACCAACAGCGACTCGATCAGCAACAGCAGCACCAGCTTGAGTTGCAAGGCAACCAGCAGCAGATGCAGCAGAAGCTAGCCGAAATTCGGCAGCAGGATCGGCAAGAAGCCTTGGAAATGAAGCTCAAGGCTCAAAACGAACTAGCAACCGGCAAGTTCCGCGATCAGGTCGAATGGGACCAAGCGAAGCATCTCTATGGAGAGTCGAGCGACGTCACGTCCTTGATTCGCGAGCAGCTTGCGGAAGGATTGGACTTCGAAACTGCACAGCAGCGAGCGGAGTACGAAAACAAGCTGGCTGAGATCGAGAAAATTCGAAAGGATCCAACGCTCCGCGAGATTCAGAAGGCTCAAGGTATCTATGAGCTATCAACGAGACTTCCCATTCCGAAGAAGCGAATTCCAACGACGGAAGAACAGCTGAAAGAGCAGATGATCACGGTTCCAGATCCGAACAATCCTGGAAAAGTGCTCATGTTCGCTCCAGACCGCGATGGAAATCCGCGGCTCATCTCTGGTGGCGACAGCGGAGGTGCCAAAGAGGATACAAGCCTCAAAGATCAGGCGATGGTCAAAGAGAAGCGGCAGAAAGCCTACTTCGACGCCTACAAGCTCCTCACGAAGAAGACACTGGATGGCAAAGACGTCAATCCAAATCCATCCCATGAGGAAGTCGTGAAGTACCTGGAGAAGGTCGAGCAGTACTCTGGAGGATCACAGCCGCAGGAAGCTCCGTCTAGCGATGGAGTGCTTCGCTTCAAGAAGGACAAGAGTGGAAAGTGGGTGCCAGAATGAAAGTTCAGCTACCAGACGGCAGGGTAGGCGAGTTTCCTGACGGCACTCCGGTCTCAGAGATCACCGAGACGGTTAATCGCTTGTTTCCAACCAAGCAACCTAAGTCTCCGCAACGCCCGCAGCAATTCGACTGGAATCAGGCCCCGATCGACTACGGGAGTCGAAAGTACACGGCCGCGGACCTGCTTGCATCGAATGTGCCGCTGACGAATGAGCAGATCCTGCAAGGGCAAAAGACGGTTGGATCGCTGGATGAGCTGAAGCTGCTCGAAAGCCGACGCCTTGCCCCTGGCAATCCCAACTTGCCACAAGACAAGAAGCTTGGCTTCATTCGAGACTTCTACGAGAAGCGTGGGCCTGGATTGACTCCGTATCTGACGGAGCGAGCACCATTTTCCCCGGTAGGAATGATTCGCAACGTGCAGTTGGGAGGTCTATCGCTTCCTGGCCTGGGGCAGGTCTACGAGGGTGCCTATCAGCGATATCAAGAGGGCAGAGCGACTGAAGAGGACCTGCACTACATCGCTGAAGCTGAGATGGAGGCTCAGCGAAATTCAGAGAAGGGGATCATCGGCAAAGCAACTGATATCGTTACGCAAGCCCCAGGCCTCGCAATGGAAGTGGTTGTCAGCGGTGGTGGGTCCGCCGTCGCTCGCGGTGCGGCCAAGAAGATGGTCCAGAAGTACGGACTGAAAGCCGCGACTCCACTTGCAAAGCGTGTTGCCGGCGCTGCTCTCAAGACAGCCGCGGCAACTCCATTTCGAACGATCGAAGAAGCTTCGCAGCGACAACAGAACGGCGAAGCTCCAGCACAGTCATTGCTCAACGCCTTCACCGGACAAGTGATCGACAGGGCTACCGAGCTACTGGGAAGTGTCGTTCCGGCACCGAAGCGACTGGAGGCGATTTCCGACTGGGCAAAGAATGCCTGGATCGCGAAGACTGGACTCGATCCCACAGCGTTCAAAGAGAGACTTGCCCGCGTCGGCATCAACGGTGTCCTTGGTGAACTAGCCGAAGAACGGGTCGCCGAGATTGGTCGAGGCATCGTCACAGGTGACGACTTTGGGGCGACCGGTCAGATTGCCGAGGGGCAATTCCAGGAAGCTGGTCGCCAACTGCTTTCGGAGATCATCGCTTCGGCCGCGATGCAGGGTGGTGGATCAGTTGCTGGCATGGCCGAGCAGATCGGAAAGAACAAAGGCAAGAAGCCAGTTGCCGAAGCACTCCCACCAGCCGAAGACGCTTATCCCGATCCTGGACGTCCCGAAGCTACTGTCGATGCACTGATTGCAGAACAGAACAAGGGGAAGAAACGTGAAGAAACCTTTCGGGCCGAGGTCGATCGACAATTCAATCCTCCGCGAGTGGAAGCTGTTAAGCAGCAAGATTTCCGAACGCTTGAACCGAATGCGTTCTTTGATCAGCATGAAGGTTCGCGCGAAGCTCTTGCCGCACTTCCCGATAGCCCGTCGAGAGGCCAATTTGCGAAGGCTCTGGGAATACCCACGAGTGCCATTCGATCGCGAGAAGCGATAAATACCTACGTTGCAGCAGCTAAGGCAAGCACACCTAGAGCACCGCAGCAGACTGTCGCTCCTGCGCAGGAGCCCACACTGCCGGATACGGCATCTCCGGTAGCTCCACCTCCTCCTGTGCAGGTAGCGGCATCTGTTGAGCCAATTACTAATGAAGTACCAGAGCCTGAGAAACTAGTAGTTCCAGAAAAGCCAGAAGCTTGGCAGCGCGTCTACGATCAGTTGCCAGACGACGTGAATTCCCTCGCCGTGCTCGCATCCTCGTTCGGAATCAAGCTGCCCAAGAAGGGAACCAAGGCACACAAGGCACTCAAGGCTGAAGACTTGCGAATGCAGGTCGCCGATGCGATGACGGTGCGTCCACAGGGTAAGTTCCAGGAGATCAAGACAGAGCCCAAGCCGCTTGTCACTGCGCGAGACGTTCAGCAGCCCCCGGTGGACGTCGCAGAGTTCGAGGACGCTCCTTACAAGTCACCTGGACCCTACGAAGAACCAGGTGGGAAGTGGGTTCCGCTCAAGAAGAAGGGCAAGGCATCCAAGAAGAAAGGGCCTCTTTCCGACAAAGTATGGAAAGCTCTCTATGAAGACACTCGCGGGAAAGGTGAGCAGTTTCACGGCGCATCGGAGAAGATTCAGCAACTCAATGATGGCTATTACTCGTCCGACAACATTTATGGAAATGGCTTTTACACGACCGATAGCACGAGGACAGCGCAGAGCTACCAGAAGAAGAATAAGGGCAAGAATCCTGTCACTTATCGCGTGAAGGAGAAGGCTCCTGTCAAGATGTTCAATCTTGACGATCCCATCGACAAGAATTCAACCATCGTTAAATGGCTAAGCGAAAACGCTGAAGGTGGCGATTTGCTGTCAGAAGAGGCCATGATTGGCTATGAAAGTGGAGAGGCCAAGACATACGCCGAACTGCTTGACTACATGCGACACGGAGCGCCCAGGGATGGATTCCAGGAAGTGATGGATGCTCTCACCTACACGCTAAGGCAAGAGGGCTACGGCGGGTTCGAGCACAAAGGTGGAAGGCTCACAAAGGATGAACCGCACACCGTCAAGATTTACTGGGAGCCAGAGAATCAAGTTGAAATCGAAGAGGTTTCAAAGCAGCAGCTTAAGAAGAAGGGCAAGAAGCCCGAATTCCAGTTAGAGAACAAGCCGGAATGGAAGGGTGATCGACCGCTAGAAGATACACGCGAAGCAAAGAAGCAGGGTGTCTTTATCTC
>JACCDG010015948.1_pt1 | contig 10651 bp, 8 predicted proteins | sample 7442471 | NCBI WGS metagenome assembly JACCDG01 (sample SAMN15323444, study PRJNA562643) | freshwater metagenome | isolation source: river surface water | place: USA:Blue River Watershed | collected 2017-08-17 | reverse complement strand
CTGAGTCTTCTGGTGGTGGAAGTAACTATCGTGGTCGTCAAGGTGTAGATGCTGAGCGTTTAGCTGAGGTCAAAGCTTTATATGGTTTTGATAAGCCGCCTGTAGAGCGTTATTTCATGATGCTCAAGCGTTTTGCGCAATTTGATTTGGGTGAGAGTTATTACCAACACCAAAGTGTTTGGCAGTTGGTTGTTTCTAAGTTGCCAGTATCTATCAGCATAGGCTTATGGACTTTCTTTCTAACCTACTTGGTATCGATACCTTTAGGTATAGCCAAAGCAGTCAGAGATGGGTCTCGCTTTGATGCAATTACGAGCACGATGATTTTGGTGGGCTATGCAATCCCAGGATTTGTATTGGGTGTACTACTCCTTGTGATTTTTGGTGGCGGTAGTTTCTTGCAGATCTTTCCACTGCGCGGGCTGACTTCAGATAACTGGAGTGAGTTGAGCATGATGGGTAAGGTGATGGATTATTTGTGGCATTTGGTTTTACCGATTACCGCTTCAGTTTTAGGCAGTTTTGCAGTGATCACCATGTTGACGAAGAACTCCTTCTTGGAAGAAATTCGCAAGCAGTATGTATTGACTGCCAGAGCTAAGGGCCTCACTGAAAAACAAGTGCTCTGGAAACATGTGTTCCGCAATGCACTCCTTCCCCTGGTGACTGGATTTCCAGCGGCATTTATTGGTGCTTTTTTTACCGGATCACTCCTGATTGAAACCCTCTTTTCTTTGGATGGTTTAGGTTTGTTGTCCTACGAGTCGGTCATGCGCCGTGATTACCCGGTTGTTTTTGGAACGCTTTATCTCTTTACGCTGATTGGCTTATTCACTAAGCTGATTTCTGATCTTTGCTATGTCTATATTGATCCACGCATTCAGTTTGGTGCGGGAGGTGGCTCATGAGTCGCTGGCATCGTTTTAAAAACAGTCGCATGGGCTATGCCAGTCTTTGGATCTTCATGATTTTGTTTGGTCTTTCTATGTGCGCTGAACTGATTGCCAATGACAAGCCATTAATCGTGCGTTATCAAGGTAAGTTTTATTTCCCTATTGTGAAGTCTCAGCCAGAAAGAGTATTTGGGGGAGACTTTGCAACTCCAACCGATTTTTTAGATCCTGATATACGTCACAACATTACCAGTAATGGCAATTGGGCGATTTACCCACCGATCCCCTATAGCTATGAAACACTCAACTACTTCTCCAAAGTCCCCAACCCTGCTCCACCATCTTTTGATAACTGGCTAGGAACGGATGATCGAGGGCGCGATGTACTGTCACGCTTGATCTATGGATTTCGCTTATCCATTTTGTTTGGTTTGGCGCTCACCATTGTTGGTGTGAGTGTGGGTATCATCACTGGCTCTTTAATGGGATTCTTTGGCGGTAAGTTTGATTTGGTTTCTCAGCGCTTAATTGAGATTTGGTCGGCGATGCCGGAGTTGTATTTACTCATCATCTTTGCCTCTATCTTTAATCCGAGTATTTGGCTCTTGATTATTTTGTTGGCAGCATTTGGTTGGATGGGTTTGTCCGACTATGTTCGTGCGGAGTTTTTTCGCAATCGTGCCTTAGAGTACGTTCGCGCAGCCCGAGCGTTGGGGTTGACGAATTTGCAAATCATGCGCCGTCATATTCTGCCCAATAGCTTGACCCCAGTAATCACTTTTTTACCCTTCAGAATGAGTGCAGCGATTTTGTCGCTCACGAGTTTGGATTTCTTAGGTCTCGGTGTACCTCCAGGCACCCCAAGCCTTGGAGAGCTTCTTTCTCAAGGTAAAAGTAATTTAGATGCTTGGTGGATTTCACTATCGACCTTTGTAGTCTTGGTGGCTACCTTACTTTTACTTACCTTTATGGGTGAGGCTTTGCGCGATGCTTTTGATTCCCGCAAGTCAGGCGCCATGAGTGGAGGTCGCTCATGAACCCATCAAACGCTTCAAGTAAATTGATACCCCCTTTGCTGCGCTATGACGATTTTTCAATCTCATTCGGTTCCGGTCGGCGTGAGCGGTTTGCCGTAAGCCATCTTGATCTCGAGATTGGGGTGGGGGAGCGAGTTGCGTTAGTTGGAGAGTCTGGCTCAGGCAAAACACTCACTGCTTTAGCGCCACTCCGTCTTGAGCCAGAGGGTGCAAAAACATCGGGCCGTATTCTGTGGAACGGTAAAGCTACAAATACCGACAATCAATCGGTCGATTTATTAGGTTTGCCAATACAAGATATTCGCGAGATTCGCGGTCGTGAGATTGCGATGGTGTTTCAGGAGCCGATGACTGCGCTCAATCCATTATTTACTATCGGCAATCAAATTGTTGAGGCTGTACAGGTATATCAGCCCTTAATCTCTAAAGCAGACTGTATGTCTGCGGCAATTGATTTACTCAAGAAGACTGGTATCCCAGAGCCAGATAAGCGCTTCCATTCTTACCCCCATCAATTATCTGGTGGGCAACGTCAACGTGCCATGATTGCAATGGCCTTAGCCTGCAAACCAAGGTTGCTAATTGCTGATGAGCCCACTACCGCTTTAGACGTTAGTCTGCGTTTGCAGATTTTGGATTTATTAAAAGAGTTGCAAGAGGAATCTAAAGATCATGGCGGTATGGCGATTCTCTTGATTACTCATGATCTCAATTTGGTGAAGCACTTTGCGCAAAGGGTGGCTGTATTAAATCAAGGCAACCTCATGGAAGTAGGGCCTACAAAGCAGGTCTTTGAACATCCAGATAACGCCTATACCAAGGCTTTAGTCAATAGCGCACCCGTCCGTGATTTAGCCCCAGTAATGCCCTTGGCACCGGTCTTGCTGAAGGCGGAGAGTCTATCTGTTTCTTACCCGGGTACAGAGTCTGTCGCTTGGTTTAAAAAAGCTCCGCCTCATCAAGTATTGCGTAAGGTTGGCTTTGAGCTCAAGCAGGGGCAGACCATCGGTGTGATTGGTGAGTCTGGTTCAGGTAAGACTACTTTAGGAATGGCGGTCTTGGGTTTGTTGGGTGATTCTGCAGCAGAGATTACGGGAGCGGTGGATGTACTTGGGCAAGATTGGCAAAAGCTCAAGCCCGCAGAGCGCCGGGCTATGCGCTCCAGTCTGCAAGTGATTTTTCAAGACCCCTTTGGCTCGCTTTCTCCACGTATGAATGTCATGCAAATTATTTCAGAAGGTTTGGATGTGCACTTTCCAAATTTGTCTGCAGCGGAGCGCGAGTCCCGAGTCTTGGATATTTTGCGAGAAGTTGGTATTGATCGCTCAGCCCTCACTCGCTATCCCCATGAATTCTCAGGTGGTCAGCGACAGCGGATTGCAATTGCCCGCGCTTTAATTCTGAAGCCCCAGATCTTGGTTTTAGATGAGCCCACTTCAGCATTAGATGTGTCGATTCAAAAACAAGTGCTCGCCTTACTGACTGAGCTCCAGAAAAAATACAACTTGGCCTACCTAATGATTAGTCATGATTTGGCTGTCATTCGGGCGATGTCACATGAGGTGATGGTCCTAAAGGCCGGAAGGGTTGTCGAGTTTGGGGATACCGAGACTCTGATTCAACACCCTCGCCAGATCTATACCAAAGAGCTATTTGCCGCTGCCGAGCTGACTTAAGCCCCATGCAATAGGCCCGACAAGGCGCCACATTGGTGCATTTATGCACCGCAATAGAAAATATTCCATTGAAAACAATGGGTTAGCTATTGGGCTAGTACTTGGTGAAATAGACCTTCTTTGTTAGAATCGAGCGATGTCCTTTCAAAAAGACCTCCTGCCAACGTTAGTCAAGCAAATGCCAATGGCTTTGATGGTTGCATTCGCACTCGCTGCGAATCCAGTGTTCGCGGTAGATGCCGCGCCTGATGCCGTAAAAGAGGCTCCTGTTGAACTCTCTAAAGAGACCCCCAAGCAAAGCATGTTTCAAGCAGGTAAGTCGTATTTTTCACGCGTATCGGATCGCTTGGCAGATTCGGTTACTGGGAAATCAGATGAGTTGATCAACCGCGCTATGGAGGTTATTGGTGTGCGTTATCGCTGGGATGCTGAGTTACCGCAATCCGGTCTGGATGGAAGTAGTTTTGTTGGATATGTTTTCAAAGACAAATTGGGATTTTTATTGCCACGCAAATCTACTCAAATGAGTCGTGTTGGCAAGCCCATTACTCGCGAAGAGTTGCAGCCTGGCGACTTGGTGTTCTTCAACACCATGCGTTTGACTTTCTCTCATGTCGGCATTTATGTTGGTGACAATAAATTTATTCATTCTCCATCGAAGGGCACTAGTGTGCGCGTAGATGATCTTGGTAGTCTCTACTGGGATAAGCGCTTTGATGGTGCCCGCCGTTTAGATGGCAGTGACAACTTGGGTGATGCTGAGCGTCAAGAGCTGTTAAACGAAGTGAATAAACTCAAACGTAAATCGCGTAGCCTCTAATTTTTTGCGTCTTAGAAGCTTGCGGCTAGACCAATAGATGTGCCTCGGACGTTCTGTCCAAATTGATAACGAAATACCAGTCTTACCCTGCTAAACATGGGGTCAGATGCACTTCTGTCTATTTCAAATCCAGTGCCCACTGAGGATAGCGAGTCAAATCCAAGGGCGCCACGCAGTTGACCTAGAAACTCGGTGTGAGCTAATTCAAATACAGCTCTTAAAGGTCTTTCCAATACCGTTAGTGGAGTGGGGTATCTAGCCCGCGCCCACAAACCTAAGCTTTGTGAATCTGCGGAGCCTTGAACAGCAGTTGAACTATCAAAGGTGTTGATAGCGATATTGGTGTAACGCAATTCGGCATCGTATTCACGTTCAGGTTTGTAATCTTCGTAATCCAGCATTAATGAGCCGCCAGTGCCATACGCATTCATGCGACCCCCATTTAAGAACTGCAAGTCCACCCCGGTTTTATTTTCTATGATGCGACCGGCAACAGAGAGGTCACTCTCCACGTGGCCGAGCATGATGTTGGCGATTGGACGAATGCGTAAGTTCTCTGTTAGCGGGAAATCCCAGCCGATGCCGCCTGTACCGGTAATGCCAGTCCATTTAACGGGAACCGTAACACTCGAGTTACCTATGCCATCAGTAAAGGTTGGGTCGTAGCGATTGAAGGCAATCGTGCCCTCAAGATAGAGTGGAAAGTTGGCGCTAATGCGGTCACCGCCCCCAAGAGAAATCATTTGCAAGCTTTGGTTATCGCCACCCTTATCTCGGATCGATAGTGATCCGGTAGTGACATCCGGGGTGAGCGAGTAACCCGTGATGGTCATAAATGCATCGGTACGTTTTTTGAGGTAATTGTTGGCAGCGACCGTAAATTGGCCTCCTGCCTGCGCATGGACGCAATGCACTTGAACTGCGATTGATAGTGCAATTGATAATTTAAGGAGGGTGGCGATCGATTTCATAAACAATTGCACCGAATCCTAAATCAATCACCCCTTCTTGGGAAGTTAGCCCTAGGGCTAGCTGCGAAGTTTTTCTTTCAAAGCGGCCATTTGATCTTGAGCGGCTACTTCTCCAGCGAGGATTGCGGCATTTCTGGATTTGAAGTCGCCACTGCTCATTTGTTTGAGGTGAGGGGTGATCACAATATCAGCGCTCTTGAGTTCGTACTGATTAATGCTTCGCTGCATGATGGATATGGTTTGTTGCATGATGCCAAAGGTTCCGCTGGCATCTTGATGGACTGGTTCAGAGGAGATGTTGACCGCAATCACAATTGTTGCACCCATCTGCCGGGCATAACTCACTGGGACGGGGGCAACCAAGCCGCCGTCAACATATTCTTTGCCGCTAATGACTGCTGGCTGGAATACCCCTGGAACGCTACATGAGGCGCGTACTGCTAGACCTGTATTACCAGAGCGAAACAAAATGCCTTTGCCCGACTGCAACTCAGTCGCCACAATACCTAGAGGGATACGCATTTGCTCAATCGATTTATTTTGTACTTCGCGATTGACCATGTTCTGAAGGGCATCCCCTTTTATGAGACCGCCAAATCTTCCAGCAAAAGGCAGTCCCCAGTCAGCAATCGTGGCTTCATCCAGATTTAAGGCGAGCCGGTTCAGATCGTTGCCGGTCGCTCCAGAGGCAAGTAGCGCTGCAATAACACTGCCGGCACTACTGCCGACCACGAGATCGGGTCGAATGCCTTGAGCTTCTAAGGCCTTAATGACGCCGACGTGGGCAAAACCTCGAGCCGCTCCTGCACCCAGAGCTAAGCCAACTATAGGCTTGCGACTGCTCATTAAGCTACACCCAGCCAGGCTTGAGCCCCCAATGAGGGCGCCTAAACCAAGACCCAGACCTAGAAAACGGCGTCTAGCGTCAATCTCGGGTGATAAAAGTGGGGGTAGGGCTGTATTTTCTTGCATGTGGCTATTGTATTGAGCCTCCCTTATAATGACCAAACGGTGAGCGAAAAAGACTTCGTTTCAGCGCGGGTTGCTCTCCCTTAAAGGTTTTGGGAGATGAAGTGCCCGTAGTAGCTAAATGGCGCCACCAGAACACCACCAACCCATTATTGAAATACATTTTTATAGCCTCATCAGGCCCTTGCCTGATAGCCCGAATTTTATGGATGATCACAATAAACGCGTAATAGAAACAGCCCTCTTGTGCGCGCAAGAACCACTGACAGTTGCTGATCTGACGCGCTTATTTGCCGAAGACATTGCCGCCGGCGAAATTGAGGACGCCCTCTTGGAGCTTCAAAAAGCTTGGGAAGACAAAGGCATGGAGTTGGCGCACATTGCGACTGGCTGGCGTTTTCAAAGCCGCTTAGCGATGCGTGAATATCTTGATCGTTTAACTCCAGAAAAGCCGCCAAAGTATTCCCGTGCGGTGATGGAAACCTTGGCGATTATTGCCTACCGCCAACCCGTTACCCGTGGTGAGATCGAGGAGATTCGTGGCGTTGCGGTCAGCAGCAATGTGATGAAGCAGTTAGAGGATCGCGGTTGGGTTGAGGTGATAGGTCACAAGGAGACTGTTGGTCGCCCCGGTTTGTATGCCACTACCAAGCAATTTTTAGATGATTTAAGCCTAACCAATTTACAAAGCTTGCCAATGTTAGAAGATGCTGCGCCAATGGCTGCGGCAGAGCAATTGGGTCAAGCAGTAATGGTGTTTGATCCGAGCGCTACTGTGGAAACAGTCATTGAGTTGGATGAAAACGGCCAGCCGATTATTCAACAGACAAACGAAGAATCCATTAGCGAAGAAGTTGTTGCTGAGATTGCTGATGATGAAATCAGCGAAGAGATGAGTGAAGAAGTAGAAGAAGTTTCTCCAGAGTCTGAAGAAAAACCAGACGAACAAAAATAATTATTAATGACAAGTCATAACGAAAACGATTCATCTCCGATTAATCCTAAATCGGACAACTCCCCTGGTTCTGAAGCTGCATCTAATCCTGCAGAAGGTGCGAAGGGCGAAGGGCGCGAAGGCGGTCAGCGTCGTCCGCGCCGCCAAGGCGCAGGGGCTAGCAAGCATCCCTTCAATAAGAAGCGCCCATTCAATAAAGATCGGCCACGTCGTGAGGGCGGTGAGTCTGGTGGGCAGCGTGAGGGTGGCAATAATGCATCCGCTAAGCTCGCACCAAATCCGGCAGAGAGCGAAGCTTTGTTTGCATCAGTGGTTTCTGGAGAATTCGATGCCGCATTAGATGCGCCTGAAGTAGTTGAGGTTAAAAATCCAGATGGCCTAAATGAGAATGAGATTTCTCATCAGACTGGCGCAGAGCGCCGTGCACAACGCGTGCGTCATGATGAAGATGCCGATGCGCCTAGCGATGATGAGATGAGCAGTTTGCAATTTGCAAACATTGATGATTTACCACTCAGCTTGCGTGATGAAGTTTGGTCAGACCTAGATGGTTTAGACGACGAAGCTGATGACGAAGACACAGTCAAGTTACATAAGGTATTGGCTGATGTCGGCATGGGATCGCGTCGCGATATGGAAGACTTGATTATTCAAGGACGCGTATCCGTAAATGGCTTACCAGCCCATATAGGTCAACGTATTGGTCCTACCGATCAAGTGCGTATTAACGGCAAGCCAGTTCATCGCAAGATTCAGACCAAGCCACCGCGCGTGATCATGTATCACAAGCCTGCCGGTGAAATCGTGAGCCAGTCGGATCCCGAAGGCCGTCCAACCGTATTTGATCGCTTACCAAAACCACGTCAAGGACGCTGGATTGCAGTAGGGCGTTTGGACTTTAATACTGAAGGCCTATTGTTGTTTACGACATCGGGTGAACTGGCTAATCGCTTAATGCATCCCCGCTATGGTGTTGAGCGTGAGTACGCTGTCCGTATTTTGGGTGATCTGAGTCAAGAAAATATGGCTCAATTAAAGAGTGGCATAACCTTAGATGACGGCCAAGCTAAATTCTTGCGTCTTTCGATGGGTGGTGGGGAAGGCGCAAACCGTTGGTATCACGTTGCTTTGACTGAAGGTCGTAACCGCGAGGTGCGCCGTATGTTTGAAGCGGTTGGTCATACAGTGTCCCGCTTAATCCGCACTCGTTACGGCATTTTCTTATTACCCCCTCGCTTGAGGCGGGGCAAGTGGGAAGAGATTGAGGCTGGTGGCATTTATAACCTGATGAAGTTTGCAGGCTTAAAAATGCCTCAGCCACAAGATAAGGGCCGCAATCCCAATGCTCAGGGTCGCGATCGCCGCCCTGCTGCTGGCGAAGATTTTCAGCCTGATCCAATGCAAACCTCGGTTTCTTATTGGGGTTCTCGCGATGCTTTAACTCAGGCCAGCGGACACGGAGCCCTCACTCATCAAGCTCGCGGTGGTAAACCGGGCGGAGGTGGTTCTAGTGAAGGCCGTGGCCCTTTCCGTGGCCGTACCCAAGGCGGTCGTCCTGGAGCAGGTGGTCAGGGTGGTCAAGGTGGTGGACAGGGAGGCCAGGGCCAAAACCGCAATAAAGGTAAGAAAGTTCACCATGGACAGTCTGCTTTTGTGACGGCAAGCCCTCAAAGTCCTGGAAATGGCCCCAAACGAGGAGCACCAAAAGGGCGCAAACCATTCAATAAAGGCCCTAGAAAACCTAGAAATCCAAGCGAAAGCTTCTGATTTCTATCGGTTTTCCTCTAAATCGGCTATAATTTTGGTCTTACAGCAGTTCGCTGCTGTTTTAAGTTGTTACCGACTGATGTTGCGATCAACGTAAGTCGGCCTGTTCTGAATTTCGAGAATATGGGCTTCAAAGCCCATTTTTTTTTGCCGTTTTGGATTGAAGGGTATTTGTGAAGGATCAGCGGATTATTTCTGCAGAAGTAGAAAACCTAGGGTACACGCTAGTCGATATCGAGCGTGAAGCCGGAGGTTTGCTGCGTGTCACGATTGAAAACCCGGATTACGAGCGCTTGATTAATGTCCAGGATTGCGAAAAGGTAAGTCACCAGCTGAGCTACACCCTGCCAGTGGAAAACATTCCCTTTGAGCGTCTAGAAATTTCTTCTCCTGGTCTAGATCGCCCTGTGAAGACAGCGGCTGATTACGAGCGTTTTTCTGGAATGGAAGTGGATTTGAAATTGCGAGTTGCCGTTGGCGATCGCAAGAAGTTTCGTGGTGTGTTGCAAGGTTTGCTGAGTGGTGAGTTGGACTCGCCTGATGCGAAGTTTGGTTTGTTGTTTGAAGGTGCTGATGGCACCGAATCTCAATTGGAGTTTTCTTTAGCCGAAGTCGATAAGACTCGGTTGGTCCCTGTTATTGATTTCAAAGGAAGAAAGTCATGAGCCGAGAAGTTCTCATGTTGGCAGACGCCTTAGCGCGTGAAAAGAACGTAGATCAAGCGATTGTGTTTGAGGCGCTAGAGATGGCGTTGGCATCAGCCACTAAGAAGCGTTATCCGACAGAAGATGTAGATATTCGTGTATCGATCGATCGCGAGTCTGGTGAATACGAAACCTTCCGTCGCTGGTTGGTTGTTCCTGATGAAGCGGGTCTCCAAGAGCCGGATAAAGAAATCCTCCATTTTGAAGCGCTCGAGCAATTCCCTGACATGGAAGTTGGCGAATACATCGAAGAGCAAATCGAATCTTTAGCTTTTGGTCGTATCGGTGCACAAGCTGCTAAGCAAGTGATTTTGCAACGCATTCGTGATGCTGAGCGCGAGCAAATTTTGAACGACTACCTTGAGCGTGGCGAAAAAGTCATGACCGGTACAGTGAAGCGTGCTGACAAGAATGGTTTGATTATTGAATCTGGCCGTGTCGAAGCATTGTTGCGCCGCGATCAAATGATTCCAAAAGAGAATCTCCGTTCTGGTGACCGCGTACGCGCTTACATTCTGAAGGTAGATCGTGAAGCCCGTGGCCCACAGATCGAACTCTCACGTACTTGCCCTGATTTCTTGATCAAGTTGTTTGAGAACGAAGTTCCAGAGATGGAGCAGGGTTTATTAGAGATTAAGGGTGCAGCTCGTGACCCTGGTATCCGCGCAAAAATTGCTGTGATTACTTATGACAAGCGTATTGATCCAATCGGTACTTGCGTTGGCGTTCGTGGCACACGCGTTACTGCAGTTCGTAACGAAGTGGCTGGCGAAGCAGTCGACATCGTATTGTGGTCTGAAGATCCAGCGCAATTTGTAATTGGCGCTTTGGCTCCAGCTCAAGTGTCTTCTATCGTGGT
>JACCDG011756015.1_pt1 | contig 10652 bp, 9 predicted proteins | sample 7442471 | NCBI WGS metagenome assembly JACCDG01 (sample SAMN15323444, study PRJNA562643) | freshwater metagenome | isolation source: river surface water | place: USA:Blue River Watershed | collected 2017-08-17 | reverse complement strand
TGCAAAAAATCGTTCCCATTCGGTATCAGTAAAAGTAAAGTCATTAAGCTTCTCTAGTTGTAAACGAAGATTCATCACCAAATCAGCTTCCGATGTGATAGGCAAGTACTCATATGCTTGAGTCTTGAGTCGTTCAATGAATGCACGCTCTAACTCCGCCTCGCTTTGATAATGCGAAGCACGCTTGGCATCGGGCGTATATTGCCCCACGACAGTACTCTGCGGATTTTCAGCTACTAAATTGTAATTGTTATGCTGGGACATATTCGTTGAATGAAAGGAGTTTTCCTCGGTAGTATTCATATTGCGACCGGCGTGCCGAGAGTTCTGCCGGCAGACCTACCGAAATATCGTTCAAAAGAGTATTAAACTTATCCAGAATAAATACAATTCGTTTTTGTTCTTCCAAAAGAACGACAGGAATCCTAATGTTTTCAGCTTGCTTTTTGGAAACAGCAGGAATACCGCCTCTTTGTTGCTCACCAATAAGTGAATTTTGATTTTGTTTAAGGATGTAATAAACAAAATTCCAATCGAAATCTGTATTATTAACGTCTATGGTGTAACAGCTATTTCCAGCCCAATAATCTACTAGCACTCTGTTTACATAACCAGCATTCGCTCCGCGCGCACTCATGATTATTTTTTTGGCAGTATTATTATACCGATGATAAAACCCCGTTTCTGTAATACCGCCGTTGTACACAGGATAATTAGCATCAATATCTTGTTTATTTTTGTGAACAAATTCACCGATTGTGATATTTGCAATATCCATAAGTTTAATCCACCGGACCCCCCCCTCTGGGAAAGTTAGGAGTTGCGCACGATAGTACTCGTATTGCTTCTTTCTTGCTTCTAGCTCTGCTTCTAGCTCTGCTTCTAGCTCTGTAAAGCTATTAAGAATTTTGACAATTTCTTCTTGTATTGCAAGTGGAGGGAGAGGGATTTTAATTTTTGAGTATTGCGAAATCCAATGACGAGCATGATCTGTAGGTTTGTAATAAATACACTTCATTGCAAAATAAACGAACTTGAAAACTACCTCAGTATCTTTTTTGGGTCGCAGCATTTTCATTGCTGAAGACTTTACTTTAAAATCAAAATCAACCCAATGGAACGAGGTTGTAAAATCATCAAAAATAATTACTGGTTTTTCTTTTCCGGCTTTATATATTCCTTCAGTTTCATCCGTATAGCCAAGAATAAAACTCCGGCCTGCCGTCAATACTGGAGTTATATAGTTGTCGCTATATTCTGTTGAACTAACAATGAATTTACCCGGCTGCTCATAGTCCAATATCTCCCCCAACTCCTTAAACTCAACTCCATTAGGACAGAGATCAGCAATCAGCTTTCCAATTTTGCTGTGGCGAATTCGATTCATAAACTTAACCCTTGTTCAATCCAATCAAACACCTTGTTGAAATTGGCAACAGTCGCTGCATTTAGTTTTCTTCTTGTAATCTGTCCACTGTTGACTTTCTCAAAAAACGATTTTGCAAATATAACCTTCCGTTTTTCTCCGATAGCCTTTGTGGCATCCGTCTTTGTAATTAATTTTGGATCAACAAGCCTTATATCATCAACGGTGAACATATTTTCCACACTTGCTATTCCTTGTGTAATATACATTTTTGTTTGTGCTAGAGCATCGTCACCGTTAAATAGACTCCCCTTTATATCAGCGAACGTCTTTTGGGAATCAGAACCTCTAGTTGAGTCATCATCAAATACGGTAAGCCAATCTATACCGTATCCAACACAGAAAGAGACCAGAGTGTGTTGTTTTCTGACTCCAATTCCAGGCACAAAAACATAGCCTTCTTTTCTACCTAACAACTTCCTCATGCCAAGATAGTAAAAATAATCAGAAAAACCTTCTAGAATCACATTTTTAGGACTGGAAAGTGCGAAGTCGCTTACTGAAAAACCGATAGCATTTGCTACTGGCTGAAGAGCATCTTGTTTATTTTGTGAATCAATCTTAGAAGTTGTAACTGGCTCTAGAATCGTACCTTCAGCTGAATCGTTAAGAACCAATTTAATTCGGTTTAGCGTATCCGATTCAATAAGGTTCGGTGAATGAGTCGTGTAAATAATCTGATGCCCTTCACTAGCAAGCTTCTTAAATAGTTTCAAAATGTCAGACTGTGCTTTCACATGCAAATATAGCCCAGGCTCATCAGCAAGCAAAATTAGTTGTCGACTACTTGAGTTTTGAGCATTTAGCTCTATCCAAAACGAAAGAAACCAGATCAATCCCTTACTCCTCTGATGGGGTTTTAATTTCTGTCTATCCTTAGTTTCGGTATAAAAATTTATGTAAGAAGTGTCATCAGTGTCTCTTTTCTCAAAATCATATTTCACTTCAATCTTATTGTCATTATGAATCTTTTGACCCCACGCCTTCTGGAAATCTACTGAAATAGTGCTATTATGTTCATCCCGAATTGCTTCCCGCTCTAGATCATCTTTTTCATATAGATCAACAAAATTAAGACTAAGGATCTTCTCCAAATTCTTCACGGCTCTATAACCCTTTACATCAGTATTTTTCGCTTTGAGGTCAGCAAGTGTTATTCTATCCGGCAGAAGGTCACAAAAATCATTGAAGAGTATAATCTTAGATGTGAAATTGCTCCAAAAAATAGCTGCTACAGTTTCATTATCATCACCAAGATCAATAATCTTTCTCGTTGTTGTTTTTTTCTCGACTGTTCCATCTTCTTTCGTTACATCTTCTTCAATCTCTTCTTCAAGAAGGGAGGCTTTTACTATTTCAAACACGTTATCAGTAATTTCTAGTGTTGTCTCGCCTTTAGCATTAGGAAAAGAACGAGTTAACGTGAACTCTCTAATAACCTTTATCTTTTTCTCATCCAAGATAGGGTCTTCCTCGGAAATTTTCAGTCCGTACTCCTCCCGTAAACCATCGGTAAGCCCGTCATAAAACGATTTACTATCAGTAATTTCAAAGGTACAACTAACACTTTGAACAAGCCCTCCTTTTGTGGTGAATGGCTTTGAATCAGGATCAAATTTCCCTGACTCAAAGGCATTTAGTGCTTCTAAAACAGAACTCTTACCTGATTCATTTTGACCAGCTAGAACAGCGATATTTTCATCACCTGATAGCACTACCTCTTTGGTATCTGCGATAGATTTATAATTTTTAATCTGGAACGACTTGAGTTTCATAATAAATTTTTAACCCTTAATATCAACTACAATCTCATCAATCGCCGTGCGGAGCTCATTTTGTCGTGAAACGATTTGAGCAATCCTTGTATTTAGTTCGGTAATGTCCACTATTTCACGAGTGTCTTCTCCTACCACATAACTTGATACGGCGATGTTGTAGTCGTTCTCAGCAATGGTTTTATTATCAACGAGTTTAGCGAAATATTCTTCATCTTTACGAGTACTGAATGCCTCCAAAATCTTCAGTCGATTTTTCTCACTGAGTTTGTTCTTATTGCCCCCACGGACAAACTCGGTGGAAGCATCAATAAAAAGAGTTTTGTTGTCCTTCTTGCTCTTCTTAAGCACGATAATGCAGGTCGCGATGGTCGTACCGAAAAAGAGATCGGGCGGTAGCTGAATAACCGCATCAATATAGTTATTGTCTACGAGATACTTACGAATCTTTCCTTCTGCGCCACCACGATAGAGGACACCCGGAAACTCAACAATAGCCGCCGTACCACTCGTAGAGAGCCACGAGAGCATATGCATAGTAAAAGCGAGGTCCGCCTTGCTCTTGGGCGCTAACACTCCTGCTGGTGAAAAGCGCGGATCATTGATGAGAAGCGGGTTGGCATCACCCTCCCACCTGATGGAATACGGCGGATTGGAAACTATCGCGTCAAACGGCTCCTCGTCCCAGTGTTTCGGATCAGTGAGCGTATCGCCGTGAGCAACATTAAAATTATTGTAATTGATGTCGTGGAGAAACATGTTAATCCGGCAGAGGTTATAGGTAGTCAAGTTTATTTCCTGCCCGTAGAAACCTTGCCTGACATTTTCTTTGCCAAGTACTTTGGCGAACTTGAGAAGAAGTGATCCAGAGCCACAGGCCGGATCATAGACCTTGTTCACTTCTTTCTTGCCGACCGTGGTGATTTCAGCCAAAAGTTCACTGACTTCCTGAGGAGTATAGAACTCACCCCCGGATTTCCCCGCATTGGAGGCGTACATGGTCATCAGGAACTCATACGCATCACCGAAAGCGTCTATGGTGTTGTCCGAGTAGTTACCAAGTCGCAGGTCACCAATAGATTCAAACAATTTTGTGAGCTTCTGATTCCGTTTCTCTACCGTACCTCCCAGCTTGTTGGAATTCACATCAAGGTCATCAAACAAACCCTTGATATCATCTTCGCTGTTTGCCCCTTTTGCCGAGCTTTCAATATTACGAAAAACGGTCGTGAGAGTCTCGTTGAGATTGGAATCATTCCGAGCATTTTTTCTGACATTCACAAAGAGTTCGCTCGGCAAGATATAAAATCCTTTTTCTTTCACCGTGTCAGCTCGACCGAACTCAGCTTCTTTGTCGGAGAGCGTAGCATAATCAAAATCGGCTTTTCCCGCACGGCGTTCGTCAGCATTGATATAGTTCGTCAGGTTTTCGCTGATGAAACGATAAAAAAGCATGCCGAGCACATACTGCTTGAAATCCCAACCATCCACACTTCCACGGAGATCATTAGCAATTTGCCAAATGGCACGATGCAATTCCGCACGTTCCTGCTCCTTGGTCATTTTAAGATTTTGGTTATTGTGATTCATAGGTCTGTTTGTTTATCATCCATTCTCCTCCGTCGATCATCCAAAATCTCATCCTCAAACTCAAAGTAAAGTGTGCCTTGAGGCTTTCTCTGATAACCCAAAAGTTCCATGGCAAAACTAGAAAGGCTGCTCACTTTATCACCGATCTTTATCTTATCGTTTTCTACAACCTCGGCCACAATATTTGAGTCTCTTGTAAATGTGAGCTTCGACCCTACCGGTATACCGTATTGAGCAAAGTGAAATCGTGAGCGTCTTTCTTTTACTTCATCCACTTCTTTCTCTTGCTCCTTAGTTAAGCCACTATCGATTTTCTGTTCTTGAATTTCAATCCTTTTCAGTGCAAGCGTCGCATATTCAGGATTCATTTTGAAAAACTCACGGCTATCTCGAGCTCTACGGTCGGCAAAAATTGAGTGTAGCCATTTTTCTTCTTTCTCAGCGTCTTCTACGGTTGCTGCGTAATAAATCTCAAAAGGAAGTGGCGTTCCTGTCCTGTCCAACTGTTTCATTCTTTCCTTCACGTCGCCATGTGTGAACCCGATCTTAATATACTCGGGCATCGACTCGTTAATCAGTATGTAAACAATTTGATTCATACTTATTCTCTCCAGTCCTTAATCATGAGACCACCATGGATGCGCTTCACAGTCACCTTTTGTTTTTCCTTCCACCCGAGTTCACGAACAAGTTCGATGGGTATGGTCAACCCTATTGACCTACCACCCACTTTGGTCAATTTTCGAATACCTGTATCTTCGTTTTTTCGCCGTGCCATAGTCAAATAATCACGTATTTAATTACGTAATTCTATTCTAGCACTTTCCAAAAAACAAGCAAAAACCGGCTCTGAGCCGGTTTTATCTCTACTTTTGAGTCTTTAGCTTTTTAAATCCCGTCTCTTCAGCTATGCTCTGTGTCTGACCAACAAACGTATCGAAGTCCCGGTCCGCTTGACTCACCTTATTCCGTGACTGTTTTGCATATTTCTCATACTCTTTCTCTGCCAATTCCTTGGCTACCGCATGCGATATCTGGCCAGCATTCTCTAGAATGCCTCTGTCATTCAAAGAAAGAAATCCGTCCAGCTTGGTAATCCAGTCTTGCATGTGCATCGGAACACGTCGCATCGCCTGGCCCTCGGCAAAGATGAGGTATTGTTCGACGAGATTATTGAGTGCTGCAAGCTCTGTTTCATTCAAGTAATTCTTGGCAATCGCCACTTCATCTTTTTTTGGGCTCACGCCGCGAAAATTCGTCAGCCCCATATGTGGCTTGGCACTATCTGCACGGGCACTCACAATTTCTGCTGCTGTCTGTCCAGCAATGGCCCAGTGCAGCTTATTCTGGACCGTCTGAAAAAACTTGATACTGACGTCCGCCGTCGGATCATAGTCTACACTGGTTGCATAAATATCGGTGATCTTGCGATAAAAACGCTTCTCTGACGTACGGATATCCTGGATCCGCCTGAGGAGTTCCTCAAAGTAGTCAAATGGGAGATCGGGATTTTTGAGTCGTTCATCATCCATGACGAATCCCTTGACAATGAACTCCCGCAAGCGCGCCGTGGCCCACTGACGAAATACCGTGGCAATGGTACTTTTTACACGATAGCCGACAGAAATGATGAGGTCGAGATTGTAGTACTCGAGATCTCTAGAAACCTCACGTTTGCCTTCTTTTTGAACTGTTAGGAATTTCCTAATAGTTGCGTCTGGCTTTAATTCAGCCTCTTTGTAGATATTGCCTATATGCTCATTAATGGTAGGGGTAGTGACCTGAAAGAGCTCTGCCAGAGACTTTTGCGTCAGCCACACCGTTTCACCATCAAATCGGACATCAATCTTGGTTTGTCCATCTTCGGTCCTATAGATAATAATCTGTGACTTCCCCTGTTCCATAGTTTCTTGTTACGTAACTCGTTACGTGTATCTTAGTGATTTGAGTACTTCCTACTTACTTCGGCTGACGATTTGCGAGGATGATGCGGATGAGGGAGGTCAGGATAAAGATAGCGTAGAGAGCGACGAGGATAGCGAAATAAAAGGCATCCTGGGCCACCCCAACGAAACCGCTTTGCTGGTGCCCAGAGTAGAGGAAGTAGGTCACTATCATGATGAGGGGTACAAACCACATAGCGAACCGCCACCACGCCTGAAACACTGCTTCTTGCATTTTATAGGTGATAAGTGAAAGAACAAAAACCGGTAGCAAAGGCATACACAAGAAAAAGATCCAACCAAGAAAGTCATCATCTCGTACACGACACCACGATGAATGACAGAAATAGTCCAATACTAACAATCCTACGAAATACAAGGTGTACAGACCCGATATTCGTAATACGTTTTTCTTTGACATACTTATATTTTAATAATTTATCATTACTATACCCTGCTTTGTTAGTAAATATGGTACCACTATACCAGGGAGCTTCTGCTTCACTGGTCGCTCACTCTCATCGTCCCTTTCGTCATCACCCAAGTCTTGGGGTCGCTCCATGATCCAGGTCTCATCGGTCCGTGGTATGTACCGCGCCTCAAGACGAGCATCGCCAACCTTGATAGAGCTGACCAGTTTCCGATACTTGGCACTCCTGTCTACCTGCCACTGGTACTGAGCCAGAGCCTCAGTAAGCTGTGTCTCACTGTCATCATAGCCGAGAGAGCGGACTCTGACAAAGACGTACCCCCTACGATCTTTGGTCTTTTCAAAGGCGATACTCGTCGTGTGTCCCGCTTCATCGGTGAGCGTGGCCAGCATGTCTGGCAAGTTCTTCTTGTGACGCTTGAGCCAGCGCTCAAACCATGGCTTAATCGTCTTCAGTTTGTTGTTGGTTGCGATCAAATCCTTCTTTTGCTCGACGATCATTACCGTAACCGCACCACCGAGGTTGTCGGTACCAGTGATATCGAGCTTCTGCGTCGTAGGATTAAACACGATCTTGCCCTCCGGGGCTACCTTGTCTATCTGTACTGCTTCAGTTTTCTTCACTTCTTGATTGCTGGCTTTATCGGTAGAGAAATACTGTAGCGTGGTCGTCCCTTCGGTAGCAAGAGTGATGGGAGCCGTGTAGCTACTCCAGGTCGTGCCGTTATCAAAAGAGTACTCCGTGTGGTCTACGCCACTGCCACCATCAGGGTCAGTCGCCGTGAGGGTCAGGGTCACATCGCTCGTGTACCAGCCACTAGTACCTACTGTGCCCGCAAGCGTTGCCGTCGTCACCGGAGGCGTGGCGTCTTGATTTTCCACTACTACTTCGCCTGACTCTTTGAGTTCTACACTACTTTCTGCATCCATGTCAGGTTCCGCCACTCCAGCTATCGTCGCCACTGACTGTGTCACCTGTCCACTCATGACTTCCTCAATATGTACTGCCTCGACACGATACTCTCCCGCACCAGTGCCCCGGGTCAATACTCGATACGCACCATCCTCCGGATGAGGAAGCGTGATAAATTCGTTGATGGTTCCATGGCCCGTATAATACGCACCAGGAATTTCATCATAAAACCCACCGGTCTCAAAATTCTTTCCCGCTCTTTTCCCCGAAGGAGAGATGACCTGTATATCAATAGGAGAAAACGGCATAAAGAGGAGAACTGACTGTGCTGGATACATAAGCGATCCGCCCGCCAGAGCGTCATATCCAGTCAGAATCCTCACTACCATCTTGGCGCCATCGGTCGGAAGATTACCATGAGTACTCTCTATCACTATGTTCTCATCAGCTGGTATGCTCTCGACAGATTCGATGGTTACCGTACCATCACCAGCCCCGAGCTCCATACCACGATCACCACCCAGGATATCATCGTATCCATCCGGCTTGCCGTGTCCCCACAGGATCGCTTTATCTGGATCAGTGAGCAGCTCTATTGATGCCCCTCCCACACGAAGCGTGGAGATTGTCTCGTCATCCTCTGTTCTCCCGATGATATTACTGAAGAGCACAGGACTGAGTTTATTCAAGTTGGCAGTTGTCTTCAACTTTTCAAGAAATGCGTTCTTTGGATACAAATCCGGGTATACTCTCATTTCACCAGTTTCCTCATCTCGCAGATACGAGGTGGTCGGCAGGAGCTCGCGAACAGAAGTGATTGGCGCCTTTCGTACGTAATCAAAGATACTGTCATACCCATTTTCCTCTGCTTCCTGTTCAAAAACTTTCTCTAACATAAAATCACTCAACTCAACACCAAATTCTCCACCATCCCATGTCAAATAACTTTCTGCAGATCCATCATGTGGCGTCCCTAAAGTAACGAGCTGATCGATATTGCCTCCGCCATTCAGTGTCTCGATATATTCTCGCGCTACCAGACCACCCATGGAGTGAGCGACGATATCGACTCTTGGCCACTTAGTTTGCGTCTTAATCTGGTCAATCTTGGTACGGAGAAGCTTGGCAGTCTCGACATTGCTCACGCGCCATTCATAGGGAAAAAGAAACAGGTCTTGATCTCTGGTATACCCGTTTTCATCCAACGTTTCAACCAATTCATCGTAAACACCCAGAATTGGGTCTAGTTCAAGTTCGCTCCGATCCGTCATCCTCCATGACCCCATAATCCCAGGGATCACCACAACTGGGTCTTTGAAAAATGCGGTACGCGCCCAATCAGTAAAGTTCACCCCGCCAACCAGTTTCTCATAGGGTCTCGGATTATCATCACATACGGTGATGCAAGGAGAGGGGCCGGAAGCATCTCCCCACCAGTTATAGCGGATATCTGCTTTGCTTTGGGTACTTTGGTTAGCAAAATCGACGACATTATCAATAAATTTTGAACGCCAAACTTTGACCTTTGAGAACGAGGAAGAATCGGTATACACCGCCACTCGATTGTCATGAAAATGTATGTTCTCGATATCAAGAGTGCTCGCATTCTGTGCATGAAATGCACCTCGATAAAACCAATAGGCGTACACTCGCTGAAATAGTGATGGTTTCATAACCGGAAAAGCCTCGTAGGAATTTCCTCCACCAGATACCTCAGCATTCCTCACGAAGATTTTACCGCCCGAAATCGCTTTGATGCTATAGATATCATCGATATCACTATCACTTTTTTTAAATACCACAGGCCGTTCTGGCGTTCCATTGACATTGAGGGTGCCCAAGACGTCAATACCCGAAAGATTGTCGAATTGTATGATTACGCCCTTTGCGATGTTCAGCGTGGCACCAGGACGAACCGAAACCAAGCCAGAAACAGTTCGATTCTGATCCCAGACCACGGTTCCCGTAATATCTTCCACGGGAATATCTTCACTCTCCACGTTTGGAGTAGTAATGAAATAGGAAAAGTTAATTGGCGAAACTACAAGAGAGAAAGCAATGAAAAATACCAATGAGTACCTTTTATTGTCTTTTCTTGTGTACATAAAACATAATGAGAATTATGTTAATAATCGGCCAAATAACGATATTAAAAGTAGAGATAAAATAAGATGTACTTCCCATAAAATAAAGGAAAGCAATCACATTGAACGAACAAGATAGCCAAATGATAGAAAGCCGACTCTTTTTTCTTATCAGAAAAAGAAAAATGATTATGGCCAGTAATAAAGCTATAAAAATAACTGCGCTCGCAAGAAATCCTCCTAGTCCAATTGAGTCAATCATACACTTTAATTATGCTTATTTTTTATTTAACTACTCTCGTTATAACACAACCGTTCGAAAAGAAAAGACGTCCTACTATTCTCTTATACATTCTCTCGCAGTAAAAGTTAAGTTTTTATGAATATGCAGTTCCTTATGCAAAAAGTATACCACCACTGTCAAATATGGACAATTTGACGTGGTAAACTTCCCCAAAACAAGCAAAACCAGCTTTTGGCTGGCTTTCTGC
>JACCDG011295702.1_pt1 | contig 10653 bp, 11 predicted proteins | sample 7442471 | NCBI WGS metagenome assembly JACCDG01 (sample SAMN15323444, study PRJNA562643) | freshwater metagenome | isolation source: river surface water | place: USA:Blue River Watershed | collected 2017-08-17 | reverse complement strand
GCATCGAGCCTGCCCCCCACAGGATGGCGTTGCCGATCCGGTTACCGGAGAGCGTGAAGTCGCTGAGTCCCGCGCCGAGGGAGATGCCGAAGCCCCACGGCGAGCCGCTGATGTTGTTGTCCGCGATTAGGTTGTTGCTGATGGTCGCGCCGCTCGCCCCGGCCCACATCGTGACGCCGTCGCCCTTGTTGTAGTGGAGGGCCGATCCCGTCAGGAGCAGCCCGCGCACACCCGCGCCAATGCCCACGCCGCCCTGGTTCTGGGCGGCCGAGATGTTCTCGATGCGGACGTTGTTTGCCGACTGGATGAGCACGCCGTAGGCCGTCATGCTCTCAATCGCTGGCGAGTCGTGCAGGGTGAAGCCAGTGACCGCCGATGGCGTCACGGATCCAACGCCAACGCGTACACCGGCACCGCCCTTGATGAGCGTCAGCCGCCCAAGATCGATGGTGTCCGTCTGCGGTAGGACATCGATCCAGACCGCCATGTCGGCAGGCGTCGAGGCTGTGCCGGACAGGTCCGTGATTGAGACATCCGACAGATGGTGCGTGCCGTTGCCGATCTTCACGGCCGTGTTGCTCGACGCCACGCCGTTCCAGCGCAGGCTCCGCAGGGTGTAGATGCCGCGATCAGCCACCGTGGGAGCCACATCGACGCCGATGTAGAGGCCGTGCTCAAACACCAGATTGGCGACCGCGACGTTGAAGCCCGCCGAGGCAAACGAGATGCCGCCGCCGCTGGTCTGCGTCGTCACGGCCGATAGCGTGAAGCTGCCGATCCAGATGTGCGAGCCAGCGATCAGAAACCCGTAGCGATTGCCTTCGACCTGCACCCGCGTCATGGGGCCAGCCCCGGCCAGCACAATGTTCGACGGCACGTTGACCGTCGTGGCAAGGCGATAGGTACCCGGCTCCAACTGCACGACGCAGCCATCCGGACAGGCATCAATCGCCGCCTGAATCGCTGGGGCCGCGTTCGTGGTCGGATTGACGGGAGGCGGCACCGACGCCGCCACAGCAGAAGCCACCAGCCAGCACACGCACGCGAAGACGAATCGCAGCATCAGTAGAGCCTCGATACGATGAGAGACGCAGCCGATCGGGTCGTGGCCGACCCGACGTTGAGCGCACCGCCAGACGTCTGAAAGGCCACCACTTCGTAGTAGTCGCCCGCCGCCGCGGTGTGATGGAAAGATGCCTGGATGGTGTGCAGTTCGGCCCCGGTGTTGTAGGCCGGGAAGATCTGGCTGTGCAGAATCGACGAGCCGTTGAGCCGAATGCCGACGCCGCGGATGCCGGTCGAGTTCAGCGCAAAGCCGACCTGCGCCACGATGGCGTAGTAGCCGCCCTGCCCGGTCGGGATGGTGATCCGGCTGGTGTTCGTGACCGTCGAGTGCATCGCCCCGACGTCCACGCCGTCCGTGTCCAGCGACAGCGGATCCCACGAGTTGTTCGCGAGGCTCTGCGTGGTCGAGTGCAGCGCCCAGCAATGCGGCTGGCCGTCGATCTGCACCGAGCCGCCGAAGATGATCGGGTTGTAGGGCGAGCCGCCCGCGATCATCTGGTCGATCTTGTCGTAGATGGCCTGCAGGGCTGCGTTGTTGAGCAGCGTGCCGTCAGCGTTCGGAGACGCTGCCGATCCGGTGTCGTTCGTCCACGTCGTGCGCGTGATTGTCGAAGCCATCAGTTCACCCGCCGCAAGATGTCATTCACGCGCGACGATGCCGCGCCGGCCGAAATAGATTTGTTCAAGTCCACGGTTGTCCCGATCACCTTCCCGCGTGGCGTCGTGACGACCTGTTGGATCGCGTAGTTGCCGGAGATGGTGAACGGCGAGGTGACCGACGCCGCAATCAGGCGGCCGATCCGAACGTGCCGCTGGCCGGTGTCGTAGTCGATGGTCGACGTCGCCGCGCCGAACTGGGCGACGTCCGCCTCTGCCCGCGCCTTACAGGCCACCAGCGACAGCGCCGAATCCGTGATCCAGTGGGTGATGATGCCGGTTGACGGGCTGCCGAGCACGCTAGCCAGTGCCGTCTGGGCGCTCGTGTCGTTGTAGGTGTAGAGCACCGCTACGCGCTCGCCTTCAGGAATGGCCTCGGTGATGCCAGTCACGCCTGTGATCGTGCCGGGGCCGTAGGTCGTGCCTTCCGTGTTCGACGCGCCGGTATACGCGATCTCGTTGGTGCCCGCGATGGCCTCACCACTCGACGCGCCGATGGTCGACGGCTGGAACCATCCTATTTCCGCCACGCTGAATGATGTTGCGCCTGGTGCGACTGCCGCAGTTACGGTCGTATCGACGCCGACGACCTTGGTCCGCGTGCGTGCCTGCGTCAGATCCTGCGCGTACCTCAGCGCGTGCGCCCCGGTGCTGTTCGCCAGCGCCAGCGAAGCATCTGGATACGACGAGCACAGGTTGACCCGCTTGTCTGGCGTGACTTCCCACCACGCCCCAGAGGGCGGCACTAGCCCGGCCAACTGACTCAAGGCGTCTGGGATCGTCGTGCTCGAAAAGTCCACCGACACCCGGTCATCGTGCGGGCAGTAGCCGGTCGAGAAGTCGCCGTCGGTGTAGTCCGCGATCAGGTGCGCCAGGATGGTATTGATCGATGTGTTCACGAACGAGCGCGTGACCGTGAACTGCCCGAGCAGCCATGAATAGCCGGTCGCTGTGCAGTGCCACAGCACTTCGGACGGGCTGACAATCTGCGCCTCGGCCTGTAGCAGCGTGCCGCCAAACAGGTAGTCGTTCGCCGCCGAGTAGCGGATCTTGACGTCCGCGCCGATTGTTGGCGTGACGTTGTTGAGCGTGAACGTGCAGACCGATGGCGCGTTGAGCCGGTCCGTGATGGCCCAGCCGCCAAGCTGCGTGGCCGTCGTGCGCGTGGTGCCGCCGACGGTGATCACGAACGCCGGATGCGTCCAGCCGCAATAGGTCACGCCCGAGCGGGCGATACCGGACAGCGCCTGCAGATAGGCCATCAGGCCACCAGCCGCTTCTCGCGCCTGAGCGCGTCTGTCACAGCCTTGTTGATCTGCTGCAGCGTCCGGTCACGTCCGGCCGGTGTGTCGAAGGTGCCGTTGTTGACGTTGATCGTGACGCTGGTCGTGCCACCGAGCGCCCCGGCGATGTTCTTCTGCTGGGCTGCGTTCAGCACCAGTTCGCCCGGAGTGAGCATGGCTGGAACGGTGTCCGTGCCACGCGCGAAGCCGCCGACCGCCAGATGCTGCAGACCGAAGGGCAGCACGCGCGCCCCAGTCGAGGCACCCGGCACAGCCTCAGGCTGTTCCATCGGGAAGCCCGGCACGCGCGGGATGTCGAAGATGACCGGGACGTGAATCTCAAAGCCAGAGAACTCATCCTCAATGGCCACCACCGCCGCGCTCGCGCCGTCCTCTGCACTGGCCTTCATCGCCGCTCGCTGCGCTTCCATCTCCGCATCCAGCGCCGCGATCTGCCCGCGTGTCTGCGCTTCGATCACGCCCATGACTTCCTCGGGCGCTTCGTTGGCGATGGATTGCGCGAGGCCGTCGCGCTTCGTCTGCAACGCATCAAGCGCAGCGTTGACACTGTTCGCGCCACTCATGGCCGCGTCGTGTGTCTTGAGCCACGCCTGCGCCGCAAGGTCACCGGCTGCGGCCATCGCCCGCTGCCATGCCAAATAGGCCGCGTTGACCTGGTCCTCGCTGAACTCTGGCACCGCTGAGCGGCCGTCCTTGTACCGCTGCTGCGCGGCGTTCACATAGTCGAGGATCTCCCTGGCGCGTTTCACGTCCGCATTGCGCTGGGTCTGGCTCAATCCGACCGTGTTCTGAACGTCGTTCAGGAAGTTCTGCCCAGTGTTCAGCGCCGACATCAGGTCATTGACACGCGCCTGCGCATCGGCCAGCGTGTGCGCGTTCCGGATGGCATCCTGATACGCCTGAATGACATCTCGGCCGATGTACTTCTGCACATCGTTGGAGTACTGGCCAAGCACGCGACTGGAGTCCATCCACATCTGGACAATTGCGGTGTGGATGTTCTCCTGTCGCTGCGCGTTCTCACCGAGCATCGCAATGATGTTGAAGCCCACTGTGGCCATTGCGGCCGCGCCTTGCTGTCCGGCCGTCATCGCGACTCCGGTGAAGTTCCGGAAAGCCTGTGACGCGAGGTTCATCTGGGCTATCACACTGCCGATGGCTCGCTCCACCTTGCCGAACGCTTCGCCGCCGATCTGCGAGATAAGCGCCAACGCTTCGGACACGCCCTTCAGGCCGCGCTCAAAGTCCAGCGTCTGACCGACCAACTGCGGATTCGGACCGGCCTGCAGCGTGGGGATCTTTGTCAACTGCCGCCCCTGCAACGCGCCGAAGGCTTTGTCGAGGTTCCACACTTCGGTGGCAAGGTTTGCGTGTATACCGGCCGACGCCTGCGCCATCTTGGCTTCCAACGTGAGCGACTGCTCCACCGCTTTGGCCTGCACCGCCGTCAGCCCGTAGACCGTGGCCAACTTGTCGAGCGCGACACCCTGCTGCCGGTAGTAGCGGATGGCATCGACGACAGAACCATCAATCTCGTCGAGCACGTCGCGCCAGTTTCTCGCCGACTGGATGACTTCCTCCACTACGTCGGCGAATTGGGCGTATTCATCGGCCACGCGCTTGGCCGCTGCGGCGTCTTTGTCCTTGAGCGCCTGCGACTCGGCCATCTCGCGGTCGAACGACTTCAGAGCCGACTCGCTGGCCTTGAACTCAGTCTGAATCTGAGCGCCAAAGGCTTCCCGCAGGTTGGGTGCCGCCTTGCTGGCCGCCTCGCTCGCACCCGCCATAGCCCGATCCCATGACTCGACTTCGCGCTTCGCGCTGTTGAAGCCGTAGGTCAACGGGTTCAACCCGTCCTGCACGACGCGGTACAGCTCGACCGCCACGCCCGCCGCCACATTCTTCGAGGTGCGGTAGAAGGCTTGGAAGTCATCGCCCATCTTGTCGAGCGCCTGCGCGGTGTCTTCCGACATCCCCACGGCAGCGTCTCGCACGTCATCGAACCCGCGCTTGAGAGTCGGCAGGACGGACGCGCCAGACTTGCCGAACAGGTCCATCGCGATAGCGACCTGCTGCGCCGGATCTTCGACGCCGCGCAAGGCGTCAGAGATGGCCATGAACTGCTGGTCGGGGGAGAGGTTTTTGATGTCCGCAAAGGACATCCCAAGCTTCTGCAGGGCACCCGTGGCTGACGCATCGCCACCAGCCAAGCGGTTCTGCATCTGGTTGATGGCCGAGGACATCTCCTCGATGCTGTTCCCGGCGTCGTCGCCTGCGACCTGCAGCCGCTGCAGCCCCTGAATGGAAATGCCCGTCTTGTCGGACATCTTCACCAGCGCGTCCGCATCGTCCAGCAGCGCCTTGCCGAAGCCGACAACCGCCGACACGCTCAAGCCGACACCGAACGCGCCGAGCAGGCCGTTGACCGACCCGAGCGCACCCTTCAGGCCGCCGAACGCGCCGTCGACGTTCTTCGTGGCGTCAGCGATCTTCTGGATACCTGGAGGGACATCCATGCCCATCGCCTTGAGCTTCGACGCCGCCTCCTGCGCCTGCGAGGCCACCCGCTTCAGTTCGGATTCGGTCAGCCGCGACACGCCGCCGATCTCGTCAATGGCCTTCGCGGTAAGCGTGGCCTCCTGAATGACCCGCCGACCGCTGAAACTATCGGTCATCCGCGAGAGCGACTTCTCGACCTTGCTCGCGCCCGTCTCAAATGACCGCAGCTGCGCCTGCGCCTTGTCCACCGCCGTGGCAAAGGAGGAGAAGTCAGCTTTGAAGGTCGCGGTGATGGCCATAGGTCAGTCAGGTTTCGGCGTCGATGCGGCGCGCACTTGGTCGAGAATCAGCGCGTATTCGTCACGCGGAAGGTTCCGCACATCCTCCAGCGTCCACCCCGTTACGAAGCGACAGATGGCGAGGTCGGAGAGGACGCCTTCTCGCCACCCGTGTCGTTTTTTCGTGCTTCGATCTCGGCGTCGACACGCGTCTCGTGCTCGTCGATGGCCTTCACGATCTCGCCGAAGGTCTGCGCGTCGAGGCTGTTGATGGCCCCTTCGGTGATCTCCACGGGCTTGCCGTTGTTCTCCAGCGACCACGCCACGAGGTATTCCACGACCTTCGTGAGTCCGACCTGCTCAGGGTCCAGCTGCGCCCGTTCGCCGGCTCGCATGTCCTTGACCAGCCGCCCAAACACGCGGCGATGCTCGCCCGCGTTCAGTTCCTTCTTCACTTCGATCCAGTCGCCGTCCGAGATGTCGAGCCGCACCGTCTGCGGCTTCACGAATCGATTGCGTGCCATCTGGGTGTTACTCCTGCAGGCGGACGGTCGCGGTGATCGTCTGGTCTGCGATGTGCAGCGAGTCAATCGGCCACTCCCACGAGGTGCCGGTCTGGCGTCTGACACGAAACTTCAAGTCCTGCTGCGTGAGCCTGAAGGTGTCGGCCTTGCTGACCTTCGCGGTCAGCGTGCCGGTCGTGCCAGTTGCCGAGAGGGACCAGGACACGACAGACGCCGCGGTGTGGTAGCCCCACACAATCGCGCCGTCGTGTCCGGTCATCGTCAACGCCATGTGCTTACAGCGTGGAGGCCCACGAACCGTTGGCCGCGAAGCTGCCGGTCAGCGTGACCGCCGACGAGACGCCCGTGTCCATCGACAGGTCGAGCCATGCCGGGCCGTACCAGTACTTGGTCGGCGCATCGCTCGACGGGTACAGGTAGAGCTTCACGCCGTCCGTGGACGACGCCGCGGTGAAGGGCTTCGACTCCGAGTCGTTCCAGAAGCCGCCGAACGTGCCCTGAATGTCGGGCAGCCCCTGCACGTAGGTCTTGTTCGCCGACCCGAACGGGGTCACTTCGATCTTGTCGGTCGTCGCGTTGATGCTCCACGCGTTCAGCTGGAGGACGCTCGTCGCGGCTCCGGTGCCGGTCGTGGACATGTAGACCACGCCCTTTTTGCCTGCATATGCGGCCATCGGTTCGATCCTTTCGCGCCGCTACGCTGCGGCTCGCTGCTGGAGAAGTTGCTGGAGGTCACTCGCCACGGTCTTCGCGCGGGTCACCCATGACGCCTCGGCTACTCGAGCCGGTAACGACGCAGCCACCGCCGCCCGTCTCGGCTCATCAGCGAGCCATAGACGAATCAACGCCGCTGCCTCCTGCGGGCTGTTGAAGGTCGGCACATCGGCGCCGAACACCTCAGCCACTTCCGCACGGGGTTCTGACAAATGGAACGAGCCACACGCCGCAAGCTCGTAGGCGCGCGGACTCAGGGATTCGGGCACCAGTCGCCGCCCGTCCGCGTGCGTCAACGGCAACCGCCGACTGCCACGGGTCCGATACAGGTTCAGGCCGATCTTCGCCTTGCGGTAGAGCGCCGAGGCAAACACGTTGTCGACCTGCCCAGCCCGGCACATGTCGCGGACCTGCTTCTTCAGGCCCAGACCCTTCCACGTCCCGTAGATGCCGAGGTCGATGCCAGTCCAGTCGATCGCGTTGAACCACGCCACACGCTCAGGAAAGAACGAGCCGACGAACACGACGTCATGCGCCGGCACTTCCTCTGGGTCGACCGTATCGGCCGCGTGCTTCAGCGGGTGCCAGGCGTGCGGCAGGTAGCCGCTGTGCCGGTTAACCGCTCGGAAGTCCGACAGGCACGCGCGCTCGTTCGTCCAGCAGCCATCGACCATCGTGGCAATCTTCAGTTCTTCGGCATGGTCGTAGGGCGACTCGGTGAAGAGGACGGTCGTCTTCAGCCCGGCCCGCTTCATCATCACGAGGATGTCCGGGTGCAGGAACATGGCTGACACGATCAGCACCACGTCGACCTGCATCCGAAGCGCCATCTCGAGCGCGCCGACACCCGCGTGATACTGGATGTCCGCGATGTTCGGCTTGGGCAGGTCTGGCACGTCCTTCCGCTTCTTCCGCCAGAGGGCGTGGAGCGCGTTGGCCGAGGCTTCGATCCGCGTATCGAGGCGATACGTTTCGACCTGCACGCCAATCTGCCGCAGGCCGTAGGTCAGCCCGTCGAACACGTCCGCCGTGCTCCACGACGCGCCAGGATGCACCGCTAGCACCTTCATACGAAGGCCTCATGCGCCCGAGGCGTCCGCAGCGCCGCCAGCGTTTCGTTGACCGTATGCAACCGACACATGGCCCGGCAGCCCGAGTCGACCGTGAACGTCCGAGGATGCCGCGCCCAGATGTCGGTGAAGGACTCCCGCCGCAAGTCGCCCAGCGCCGAGACGCCGCGCCGCTGCGGGCAGAGCCACACGCGGCCGTCAGGGGTGATCGTCGTGTTCAGCTGGACCCCGTGGCACTGGCTGTAACCGTGATCCGTCCATGCCGCGTAGGCAAGGAACCGATCCACGTCGAGCTCCACATCGGCCGCATTCGACAGGGCCACCAGCGACGGCATCGCCTGCAGCACCCACGACCGATCGCCAGTAGGCACACTCGGCCGGTCCTGCGCCGTCTGGATGGCTGGCCGGAAGGTGACGTAGTGCGCGCCCAGATGGCGGCCCAGCGTCAGCATCTCGTCGGCCCGCTGCCAGTTGTCGGCGTGCAGCAGAAACGACGCGCCCACTGTGGCCTTGGAGCCGATCAGGGCCGTGAGTCCGCTGCACGCAGAATCGAACCGCGCCGCTGGCACGCCCTTCTCGGCCGCATACGTCTCAGCGTCGGCCGCATCGAGCGAAACCACCACCCACGAGGCCATCGACGCCAGCGCACTGGCCGAGGCCGCCGTCAGCAGACCGCCACAGGTATACATCCCCTGCTCGAAGCCACGCATGGCCGCGTATTTGACGATGTCCAACCAGTCTGGATGGGTCGTCGGCTCCCCGCCGCCGCTCCACACGATCGACTTGACGCCCGCGCTGTGCAGGTCGTCCAGCGTCCGCATGACGAGGCCGGTATCAGCCAGATCCCCGGTGCCCTCGAAGGCCATAGGCAGCGTGCGCGGCTTCATCGCCCACGGTCCCCGCACATGCGTGTGCGCGAAGTGGCAATCCTGACAGCCAAGGACGCACCGATTCGACAGATCCCACTCCACGGTGACAGGGGCAGGTGTCTCGCCACGGTCCCACGCCGCGATCCGGTCGATGTGCCTGAGCACCTTGGCGCGAGGGTTGATGAAGCTCACGCCGCGGCCTCCTCAGCGCCACGGCTCACACCACCGCGCGAGAACAGCAGATCCAGCGGCACCGCATAGATCCCGCTGGCGTACAGCGCCGCCATAAAGTCGTAGTCACCTTCGTAGCGCGCCCCGTAACAGTGCGCGTGCGCCCGCCAGACGTCAGCCCTGACGATCGTGCAGTTCAGATCGATCAACCCCATGCGCGGCGGCCACGCGGCCCCGGACGGCCACACGGACCCGTTCTTCTCGGTCTGCACGACGATCAGCGCCGGGAAGCCTTCCGCCTCCGCGTGCGCCTGCACCTGGGCGACCACATCAGGACCGGCCAGCACATCGTCATCGCAGAGGAAGGCCACGTAGCGCCCGTGAACCGCCCCGGTGTAGTGCTGCACCAGGGAGAACATGCCGCCGATCCCGATCCCGACGTGGTCAGGAATGACGATCTGCTCGATGTCGCCGACCACCGTCTGCCCGGCCACGCTGGCAAAGTTCCGGGCTAGTCCACGAGGACGGCGGAACGTCGGCGTGTAGAGCGTCAGGAACGGCGTCACGCTGACACCTCGAAGCCCGCACGGCGCACGATGTCAATAAGCTCCGACTGCAGCCGACGACGAGCCCTGATAGCTTTCGGGATGAAGCGCTCGGCTTCGTCAGGCTGCGGCATCGCACCACGGTTGTAGCCCTTGTCAGTGCGTCTGACCTTGGTGCCACGCTCGAAGATGGACGCGTGCGGCGCACGACTGCGAACCTGCGCCACGACGCTATATGCGCTGCCTTCCGTCCGCACTGTAACGCCCCGCCGAAGGTTGCCTGTTGGTCCCTCTGGATACGCTTGCGCCGCCTCACGCGCCATCGCATCGGCCTGTGCGCGGACAACCGTATCGGCTTCCTGACGCAAGTCCTCCGGCAGGTTTCGTAACGCGGCGCGGAACGCCTCGATGCCGATCAAGTCCACGCGGGCACTCACGCGATCACCTCTTCGCAGACACACCGCAGTTCTCGGTTGCGCTCACCAACGTTCTGCACGCCCTTGACAAACAGTTGGCGCGCCCCGAAGAGGATGCGCGTGTCGATCGTCACCTGGGGGTGATAGCGCATGGTCACGAAGTGGGTTTGCGTGCGGGTGCTATCGGACGTGCCTGGCGCTGCTGGCTCAATGGAGCACCACACAGCAGCTGGTGTCAGGGCTGAGTAGAATCCGTCACTGTCATCTGAGGTCGTCGGCGCCTGAGACAACGTGACTCGATGTCGCAACACGGCGGCCTGCATGCTTCACCACACTTTGAACGGCCACAACAGCGCGTCCACGCCGATCGGGATAGGCATGCCGACATCTCGCGAGACAGCCTCTCGAGATTCAAACCAGTGCCCGATCAGAATCTTCATCGCCGCCCGAATCGACGCTGGCACCGTGGCCGCTGTCGACCCGTAGCCAGAGATGCACCGAACCGTGACGGCATTCATCACGCCGTAGGTCGTCGGATACG
>JACCDG011735641.1_pt1 | contig 10654 bp, 10 predicted proteins | sample 7442471 | NCBI WGS metagenome assembly JACCDG01 (sample SAMN15323444, study PRJNA562643) | freshwater metagenome | isolation source: river surface water | place: USA:Blue River Watershed | collected 2017-08-17 | reverse complement strand
TGCGCGATGGTGTGATGGATGTGTCTTATGTGACAGCCAGCTACACCCCTGCTCGTCACCCCCTGCCACTTTTGGCCGAACTCCCAGGCTCAGGCGGCACCGCTGAAATCAACTCTGTGGCCTTCAGCCGCATTCACTGGAAGCATCTGCACAAGGCGGGTGAGTACAAAGGCGTGAAATTGCTTGGCGTTTTCACGCACGGCCCAGGTCAAATGTTCTTGGTCAAGAAGCCGGTCAATTCTGTCGCGGACATCGCAGGCATGAAGATCCGCAGCGGTGGTGGCATCTCTGAAGCCTCTGCCAAAGCCTTGGGCGCATCGCCGCTGGTCAAGCCCGCCCCAGAATCCTATGAAATTCTGGCTTCTGGTGTGGCAGACGGCACGTTTTTCCCATCTGAATCCATCAAGTCCTTCAACCTGGACAAAGTAGTCAAGCACGCCACCATCTTCCCAGGTGGCTTTTACTCTTCGGCCTTCGGCTTTTTCATGAACGAAGAGAAGTGGAACAAGCTGCCCAAGCAAGACCAAGACGCCATCATGTCCGTGTCGGGTGAAGCCCTGGCTCGCTTGGCAGGCAAGGCTTGGGACGCAGCCGACAAAGGGGGTATGGATGCCCTCAAAGCTGCTGGCGTGAACATTCAGCAAGCCAGCCCAGCCTTTATTTCAGAAGTGCGCGCCCGCACAGAACCTTTGGCCAACAACTGGATTCAGGCTGCCAATGCCAAAGGTCTGGACGGCGCCAAGGTCTTGGCCGAGTTCCGCGAAGAACTCAAGCGTGTGGCTGAAGGCAAATAATTTCAGCATCGGATGACTGATCCCCGCCACGTTCTGACCAGCTGCGCTCTGATTCTTGCTGACGAAAAGCACGAATCAGGGCTGGCGGGGCAAATCACCGCCCGGGGACCGGCTCCGAACACCTATTGGACACTGCCTCTGGGTTTGTCATTCGATGAAGCCACCCAGGCATCGTGGCTGTTGATTGACGATGAAATGCGCTTGCTCGAAGGCGAAGGCGCTCACGGCATCCGCGAGCCCAACCCTGCCACGCGGTTTCATTTGTGGGTGTATCGAAGCCGCCCAGATGTGAATGCCATTGTTCACACGCACCCCCCAGCGGCCTCTGCACTCGCAGCCGCCCAATGCCCGTTGGTTGTGGCGCATATGGACGCCACGCCTTTGTTTGAGGACATGGTTTTTTTGCCCGAGTGGCCCGGTTTGCCCACCGCAGACAAGGAAGGGGAAATCATCTCTGGCGCTCTAGGCCCACACCATGCCATGCTGCTGGCACACCATGGCCTGCTCACAGCGGGACGCAGCGTCCAAGAAGCCGCTTTTTTAGCCGTCTTCATGGAGCGGATGGCACAGCTGCAAATCAATGCGTCAACCCTCGGGGGGGTCCAACCCATCGATCCCACAGAAGCCCGCCGTGCCCGAGATTTCTTGCGCACCGACCGCATCATGAACATCACATTCGACGCCTGGACACGTCGCGCCAACCGCCTCAGGCAAGGACACAAGGGATGAAATTGGCTCAACTTTTGCAGAAGACTCTGGGGCTGTTTGCGGCCATCGTGCTGTTCCTGATGATGACCATCACCGCAGTGGATGTGGTGGGACGGTATTTTTTCAACAAGCCCCTGGCAGGCGGCTTCGAAATCACAGAAATTGGATTGGCTTTGCTCATTTACTGCGCCCTGCCTTTGGTCAGCGCCCGCCGAGAACACATCGTCATCGACACCTTTGATGTCTTCATGAGTTCAGGGGTTAAAACATTCCTCAACCGACTGTCCGATGTCATTTGCTTCATTGCACTGGCAGGTGTGGGCTACATCCTCTTCAAACGGGCCATGCGTGTCGCGGAATACGGCGATACAACTAACGTCTTGCTGCTGCCACTGGCGCCTGTGGTGTACACCATGAGCGGCATGATTGTGATTGCCGGCCTCATGCACCTGGTGCTGATTTTTGTGCCTCACGCCGATCAGGCCGACTCCGACTCCAAAGAAGTAACACCATGACAGAAGCAAGTATCGGTCTGCTGGCCATGTTGATCCTGGCATTTGCCCGGGTCCCTCTGGCCATTGCCATGGGCCTGGTGGGATTTGCCGGTTTGTGGTGGATGAGAGGAATGAACCCCGCCTTGGCTTCAGTCACCTCCACCGTGTATGAAGCAGGGTTTGAATACACGCTGTCGGTCGTACCCTTGTTCATCTTGATGGGCAACTTCGTCACACGCGCAGGCATGTCCCGAGAGCTTTACCGTGCTGCTTTCACACTGGTCGGCCATTTCCGGGGCGGTCTGGCCATGGCCACAGTGATGGCCTGCGCAGGATTTGGCAGCGTGTGCGGTTCATCCATCGCCACGGCCGCCACCATGACCAAAGTGGCTTACCCGTCCATGAGGGACCATGGCTATTCGGGCCAGTTGGCTGCTGGCGCCATTGCTGCCGGGGGCACCTTGGGCATTTTGATCCCGCCCTCCACCATTTTGGTGATCTATGGCTTGGTGACAGAAACCAGCATCGGCAAACTCTTTGCAGCGGGCATGGTTCCTGGCTTGCTGGCTGTTGTCATGATGTGTCTGACCATCTCGAATCTGACTTGGCGTGACCCCTCATCCGGCCCTGCAGCCGAACGCTCGGGCTGGGCCGAACGCATGGATGCGATGAAAGATGTTTGGGCTGTGGGTGTGTTGTTTGTGATCGTGATGGGCGGCATTTACGGCGGCGTCTTCACCACCACAGAAGGTGCAGGCATCGGTGCTTTTGGCGCCTTCATCATTGCCCTTTTGCGCAAATCGCTGAACTGGTCTGTCACCTTGGACATCTTGGTTGAAAGTGCACGCACTACGGGCATGCTGTTCATGATCCTGGTGGGCGCGCTGGTGTTTGCCAATTTCGTGAACTTCACCACCTTACCCACTGACCTGAAAAATCTGGTCTCGACACACAACATCAGCCCAGTGGCTGTGATGATCGCCATTTGTGCCATCTATGTCGTTTTGGGGGCCGCCATGGAAGAGTTGTCCATGGTGTTGCTGACGCTGCCCGTGTTTTTTCCATTGGTGGTGAGTCTGGGATTTGACCCGGTGTGGTTTGGCATCATCATCGTTTTGGTGGTCATGATCGGATTGATCAGCCCGCCCGTGGGCATGAACATGTTTGTGGTGCGCAACATGCTGCCCGAGTTGAGCACAGCCACGATCTTCAAAGGCGTCTTGCCCTTTGTGTACACCTTGGTCGCAGTGCTGGCTCTGATGGTGGCCTTCCCGCAAATCGCCCTGTTCCTGCCACAAATGCTCAAACTCTGACGCGCAGGTTGCCGCGTCGAAAGCTCACCCATGAAACTGGCTTTTTGCGGACTAGGCTTGATGGGCGAGCCCATGGTCAAGCGTCTCTTGGCTGCAGGGCACACGGTCAATGTCTGGAACCGCACACCCGCCAAAGCCCAAGCCTTGCTTGAGTTGGGAGCGCAGTGGTGCGACACCCCTGCCAAAGCGGCCAGCGGTGTGGATGGCGTTTTCATGTGCCTGTTGAACACCCAAGCTGTTGAACAGGTGGTGTTTGGCCCTGACGGCATTGTCCATGCACGCCCATTGCGATGGCTGGTGGACCACTCCAGCGTGCCCCCCGAACAGACTCGCGCGTGGAGTCAACGACTTTTTGAAGCTTGTCAGGCAGATTGGCTGGATGCCCCCGTATCGGGTGGCGTGGCCGGCGTGGAAGCTGGAACTCTGGCGGTGATGGTGGGCGGCTCCTTCAGCGCCCTGGACAGCGCAAGCCCAGCCATGCAAGCCTATGCCAGCAACATCACCCACATGGGCGACAGCGGTGCGGGCCAAGCCACCAAACTCTGCAACCAGACCATTGTGGCGAGCACGGTGGCGGCCATTGCAGAAGCCGTGGGCCTGGCCCACCGCAACGGCATCGACCTCAAACAACTGGCCAAAGCACTGCAAGGCGGCTGGGCCGACTCCAAGCCCTTGCAAGTGTTTGTGCCGCGCATGGTCACACCCACCCAACCCTCGATTGGGGCTTTGTCCACCATGCTCAAAGATGTGGACACCGTGATGCAGGTGGCGCAAAGCAGTGACGCCCCCATGCCGGTCATGGCCACCGTTCAACAACAACTGCGAGCAGCCCAAGCAGCGGGCTTGGGTGAGGCGGAACTGTCAGCCTTGATCTGTCTGGTCTGGCCAGAACAACGCCAAAACTTTTAAAGCCACAAACCCGCTCAAGCCTGATCCGGCTTGGCCGCACCCACCATGTGCATCACACGCTGCGGGTACGGGATCTCGATCTTGTGCTCACGCAGCGCGGCCAAGATCAGCATGTTGATCGTTGAGCGCAGGGCCAGTTGGCCGTTGTCCGGATCACCGATCCAGTAACTCACGGTGAACTCCAGACCGTCCGCGCCAAACTGGCTCAAAAAAGCATTGGGCGCGGGGTCTTTGAGCACCCGATCCTGACTCTCGCAGGCTTCAATCAAAAGCCGCCGCACCAGCTCCACATCGCTGTCATAAGCCACCGAAACAAGGGTGGTCTGGGACAGCTTGGGGTCCATCAGGGTGAAGTTTTCCACCCGATTGATGATCAAAAACTCATTGGGCACAATGGATTCGCGGCCATTGAGCGCACGGATCACGGTGTAACGCGCCTTGATGTCAACGATACGGCCTTCAAAACCGTCCACCAGCACCATGTCCCCGATGCGCATGCTGCGCTCGGCCAGGATCACAAAACCGCTGACGTAGTTGGAGGCCAGCTTTTGCAGGCCAAAACCAATGCCCACGCCCACCGCACCGCCCAGCACCGACAAGGCCGTCAAATCAATGCCCACCGATGACAGCGCCAACAGCAAGCCCACAAACATGAGCAAAGCCCGCACCGTGTTGCTGATGACCTTGCGCAGCGACAAATCGCTGCCCGTGGCGGACTTGAGCAAACGCGCCTCGATGGCCGCAGACACCCACAGCGCCACAATCAGCACCGCCCCTGCCGTCAAGGCTCCCTCGATCAAGGTGCGCACCGACAACACGCTGCCACCGATCTTCCAGCTGATCTGGTCCAGCTCGTTGAGGACCAAAGGCAAAATGCCCGTGACCCACAACACCACCGCACCCCAAGCCAACCAGGAAATCGTGCGCTCCAGCACGCGCACAAAAGGGGCATTGGAGAAAGCCACCTGCAGCACCTTCACGCCCAAGCGGATCACCGCCAGCGAAATGCACACCGGCAACAAAATCCCAAACAAGGGTGCGGGTTGCTGTTGGGTCAACACAATGCGCGCCACAAAAGTCAGCCCGAGCAGCAGCACCGGAAACAGCACCCCATCCACCAGCTGGCGACCCAGCAAGATGGCCATGTCTTGACCATTGAACACACGGCGCACGCCCCAGGCCATCAGCCAGGCCAGCACCAAACAAGTGCCAAAAGCGCCCAAGGCCATCAAAGAATCTGGCCGCGCCAAGCCGAGCAACAAACCCATCGGATCAACCACCGCCATGTTGCTCATGCCCGCCATGAAGGTGTCCTCTTTTCGATGAAGGCCTGCACGCCCTCTTGCGCCACCTCGTGCACCATGTTGCAAGCCATGGTTTGGCCTGCCAGCTGGTAAGCCGCTTCAATGCCCATTTCGCGCTGTTGGTAAAACAAGGCCTTCCCTACCCGCACAGCCTCACGCGGTTTGGCCAGAATGGCGTTCACCAAATCGTCGATCTGCACATCCAGTTCGGCCGCCGCGCACACGCGGTTGACCAGCCCACGGCTTTGTGCTTCGGCCGCTGAAATAAAGCCCCCTGTCAGCAGCATCTCCATGGCCTGCTTGGCGTGCATATTGCGCACCAGCGGCACACTGGGCGTGGCACAAAACAAACCCACATCGATGCCATTCACCCCAAACGTGGCGCTGTCGACCGACACCGCCAAATCGCACTGCGCCACCAACTGGCAACCTGCTGCCGTGGCCAAGCCCTGCACCCGGGCGATGACGGGCACAGGCAGCTTCTGGACCGTCATCATCATGCGGCTGCATTGCGCAAAAAGCTGGTGGTAATAGGCCAGTTCGGGCTGAGCCCGCATTTCCTTGAGGTTATGCCCTGCGCAAAAAGCCTTGCCCGCCGCGCCCAGCACCACCACGCGGGCCTGCTCGTCCTGCGCAATCGCGTTCAAGGCTTTTTGCAGCGCGGTCAGCATCGCCTCGCTCAAGGTGTTGAAGCTGGCGGGGCTGTTGAGCGTCAAGCGGTGCACACCACGCGCGTCGCGCTCGTGCAGCAGCAGCTCGGGGGTGTTGGGGGTGTTTGAATCGGTCATGGCTTCGATTGTGCCAAACCCACATCACCAGCCGTTTTTAAACGTCGGCCAGCACGCGCAAGTGCGCTTCCACACTGCGCCCCAGCGCACTCAGGTTGTAGCCACCCTCCAGACAACTCACAATGCGGCCTTTGGCATGGCGCAGCGCCACCTCTTTGATGCGCTGGGTGATCCAGGCGTAGTCCTGCTCTACCAGGCCCATCTGGCCCATATCGTCTTCGCGGTGGGCATCAAAGCCCGCGCTGATGAAGATCAGCTGGGGCTTGTGCGCCTCCAGGCGCGGCAACCACATCATGTCCACCAACTCGCGAATGTCCATGCCCCGCGTGTAGGCCGGCACCGGCAAATTGACCAAGTTGGCCGCAGTCGATGTGGAGCCACCTTCCGGGTAAAAAGGATGCTGAAAAAAGCTCACCATCAAGATGCGCTCGTCCCCCGCCACGATGTCTTCAGTGCCATTGCCGTGGTGCACATCAAAATCCACGATCGCCACCCTCTTGAGCCCATGGCGCTCCAGCGCGTACTTGGCCGCGATGGCCACGTTGTTGAAAAAACAAAAACCCATGGCCTTGTCGCGGCAAGCGTGGTGGCCGGGCGGACGCACAGCGCAAAAGGCATTTTCAAGATCACCCGCCAGCACGGCGTCGGTCGCATCGAGCGCAGCACCCGCCGCGACCAAAGCCGCGTCCCAGGTGTGAGCGTTGATGAGGGTGTCCGGGTCCAAGCTGGTGTGGGTGGGGCCGCCCGCGGCCATGTCTTCGCGCAAGGCATCGCCCAAGCCACGCAAGGCCGCCACATGCATGCGGCCATGGGCCAGCTCGATGTCGGCCAAAGAAGCGGGACTGGCCTCTCGCCTTTGCAGAGCCATGTCCAACCCGCTGATCAGCAAGCGGTCTTCGATGGCTCCCAAGCGCTCTGGACACTCTGGATGACCCGCTCCCATCTCGTGCTTCCCACAAGTGGGGTGGGTGAAATAACCTGTCGCGCCCATGAATGTGTCTTCCCGATGCATCACAGCCAACAAGACTGTTGTTTTTGAAGAATTGACCAAATTTTCAGGGTTCCAGCTTAGCACGGGCACCCGCGCCCGGCGTTTAAACTCATGGCGATGCATGTGATCAAAACCCATCTCAAGTCCAGCCACCGCCCCCCCATACAGGGCTTGGCCTCCATGGGTCTGGCTCTGGTTATGGGCGCTCTGACCGCATGGGCCGCGGCCATCACACCCGTTCACGCTCAAACGGCCCAAGGCGCGGAGTCCCAACAGGCCAAGAGGCCAGCCAAACCCAAGGCCCAGCCCGCCCAAGCCAAAACGCAGCAGCGCAAAAAAAATGCGGCCCCCAAAAAACAAGCGCCCCGCCCTGCTCGCCAGGCCGCCGTGATGGGTATGCCACTGGCCAGCTCCGCGCAAACCCAGGCCTGGATACAAGATGCCGCGCAGCGCCTGCAACTGGACCCGATCTGGGTCCAAAACACCTTGGCACAGGCGCAGCGCCTGCCCTCGGTCGAGCGGCTGGTGCTGCCCCCCAGCAGCCCCGCCGCCAAAAACTGGGCGGCCTACCGCGCCCGCTTCATTGAACCCATCCGAATCCAGACGGGCCTGCGATTTTGGCAAAACAACCGCAGCGCTTTGGAGCGGGCCGAGCGTGAATACGGTGTACCCGCATCGGTGATCGTCGGCATCATTGGGGTGGAAACTTTGTACGGCCAAAACACCGGCAACTTTCGCATTCTTGACGCCCTGGCCACACTGGCCTTCCACTTTCCCAGTGCACACCCCAGAGCCGCTGCCCGCCAGGCCTTTTTCCAAAGCGAGCTGGAGCAATTTTTGCTGCTCACCTCACGCAGCGGGGCCGACCCTCTCAATGTCCGAGGCAGCTACGCCGGGGCCATGGGCCTGCCGCAATTCATGCCGTCGAGCTGGGCCAAATTTGCCGTGGACTTTGATGGTGATGGCCGCATCGACCTGTTTGGCAGCCCCCACGACGCCATTGGCTCGGTGGCCAACTACTTCAAGGCCTTTGACTGGCGCCCCGGCTTGCCCACGCATTACCCGGTCACCCTGACACCGGGCCAATCCAACATGGACAGCCTGCTCGCCCCCGACATCCTGCCCACCTTCAGTGTCGCGAGCTTTGTCGCCAAAGGGGCCGCCCTGGAAGGCGCAGCGCTGCAACACACGGGCCCACTGGCACTGATTGAACTGCGCAACGGCAGCAACCCACCCAGCTACGTGGCCGGCACAGAAAACTTCTACGCCATCACCCGCTACAACTGGAGTAGCTACTATGCGATGGCAGTGATTGAGTTGGCAGAGGCTGTGGCGCGGGAAGCAAAAAGAAGCTTTTGATTTGACGAATAAATTTTGGCATTCGTATCAAATACTTTTAACATAACAATTTTGACCAAGCGGTCGGCAGGATCTTGACTGTTGTAGCTGAATGAACTTGGACAAGACCCTGATAGTTTTGTTAAATCCAGCCCAACCACTTTGCCATGTGCCAAACAGCGTAAGCGAGAACTCCATATTTAAGACCACTCCAAATCGCCGAACTGGCTCGCCGAGTTGGTTCTAAATCGGTTGTGTTTTGCTCATCTTTCATCAATACCCCTTATTTAAGAAAAGCAATTAAATTAATTATTAATCTTCGTTAACGATTAATTTAGAACTATTTGCATCAATGTCAACCTCAAGTGTTCTAAAAAAATAATCGTTAGTATCAATGAGCGCATTGGCCAAAGGACCGATCGCAACTTGCATCAGAGTCTTCCACCAGGGTAAGTCTCCCTTGTAACCATATTCAGCAAGGAACTTACCTTTGACGCCTTTTTTGTACTCCCACTTCCATTCGCCGTTTTTAAGTTTGCTCAATCTTTTATCTGTAGCCAACAACTTCTGAGTCTCTTGCTCGAAGTCCGGGGCAGTAGAGAGGACAGTTTGCGCAATCTTTGCCTGCTGCTTTTCCGAAACACCTCCACATCCTGACAACATCAACAGAAAAAACACCAAAGTCATGAAACGGAGGCAGTTCAAAGATGGTGCTGAACGCGCTGAAGTGATGAAGTTAGTCATATATTTCCTTGTTTCAAAAATTTCATCAATTTTATATTTTATTATAAATATAAAATTTGTCATCTTGGGTGATTGACATCCATTGCATCCCAAAAAATCAGTAGACAAATAATGCTGAGCGGATGCGGTTTTCTACAATCGAGTGCAACGCCACAAACATCTCGATCAACACAATCCCAGCAGTGCGAGCGCCTGCATCAATCTGCGCTATGAAAAATGTCTAGAATTTTTGAGTAATACCCGTTATCAACGCTGCCCGTCGATGATGCGGGCTTACTTCTTGGGCGTCAACTTCACGGCCTACGCAAGAGATAAATAACTGACGATCCCCCACCAGAATACGATCAAAGGGGCGACTGCATTCGCAATAACGCTGCAAGCATCGCTGCCGTACCTGATCAAAAGGCTCACAGCCGGCTATAAGGTCAAGTGTGAATTGCGAACAGGTGACTGAAAACTGGCATTCATTGCTGATAAAAGGACGAATCAGCACTCGATAAGAGCGAACGCCCATGACCAGTAGCTGCCGATAGACCCGCTCCCATGCAGGCTTAGGTGAGCAAGAAAAGTACGCCTGCAGCAAGCGATAAAGCAGGCGGGTCAATTCTTCAGTTTGATCATTGTGCCCCAGACGCGCACTTCAAAAATCGTGACGGTTTGGTCCTGGAAGCAAACTTTCTTGGTACCAACTGCCGAACGCTCATTGAAACCGACATGGATGACGCCATCAGCACCGTTTTTCTTGGCGTGATCAACCAAAAAAGCCAAGGCACCTTGGTAATCAAAATCGCCTTCACCGCTTTTATAGGCAGTGATGAGATCCAAGCACTCATAGGGCTCGCAGATGTCACCGGCAGATGTGATGAAATTAGCCATAAAAATCCTTACAGGTTAACCACATCAATATTATCATTTTTAACAATAATCAATGGCAGATTCGAGCATACCGGTCAGCTAAAACAACAGATCAGGCCCCATGCGCCTTCATCGCCTTCCCTACCTCCAGCGCCCCCTGCTCTGAACCCGAACGCGGCACCAACTCTGCCTGACGGTCAGTCACCTGTGCCATGGCGGCGGCCAGGCGCTCTGCGGTGTCGGGGCCGGTGCCCAGGTGCACACCTTGGGTCAGGGTGATGTGGGCCGCTTCAAAGCTGCCTGCGCCTGCGCAAATGATGGTGCGGTTGGGCGCATCGTCACTGGCCATGACGAGCATCGCAGGAACCACAGCGCTGGGGTCCAGGGCTTGCAGCACAGCCTCGGGCATCAGGCCT
>JACCDG011493909.1_pt1 | contig 10654 bp, 8 predicted proteins | sample 7442471 | NCBI WGS metagenome assembly JACCDG01 (sample SAMN15323444, study PRJNA562643) | freshwater metagenome | isolation source: river surface water | place: USA:Blue River Watershed | collected 2017-08-17 | reverse complement strand
GATAATTTGCAGGGAATTATTGATTTAGAAAATGTGATAAAAAATGATCACAGATCAATATTTCGCGAGCTTGAAGATAAAAATAAATTTAGATACGGTTCTGTGGTCTAACGGCCTCGATATTGCTCCAGAATTTCTTTATAACTTGCTTAAAAAACAAGGAATATAGTTTTAATTTTAATTAATTTTTAAAATAATGTCAGTATTAATAAATAAAAACACAAAAGTTATCTGCCAAGGATTCACCGGCGCTCAAGGCACTTTTCACTCAGAGCAAGCTGTTGCTTATGGCACTAAAATGGTTGGCGGTGTTACACCAGGCAAAGGCGGCACACAACATCTGGGCCTTCCTGTTTATGACACAGTTTTTGACGCGCGCAAAGCAACTGATTGCAACGCTTCAGTTATTTATGTGCCACCTCCCTTCGCTGCTGACGCTATTCTTGAGGCAATTGATGCACAAATTGAGCTTATTGTGTGCATCACAGAAGGCATTCCGGTTATTGACATGGTTCGCGTTAAAAAAGCTTTAAGCGGATCACGCTCTCGCTTAATTGGGCCAAACTGCCCAGGTGTTATCACCCCAGGTGAATGCAAAATTGGTATCATGCCCGGACACATTCACAAAAAAGGTTCAATTGGTATTGTTTCGCGCTCTGGCACGCTAACTTATGAAGCAGTGCACCAAACAACCAAAGCAGGATTAGGCCAAACCACTTGTATTGGCATTGGCGGCGACCCCGTTAACGGCACAAATTTCATTGACTGCCTTGACATGTTCTTGTCAGATGCTGAAACTCAAGCCATGATTATGATTGGCGAAATTGGCGGTTCTGACGAAGAAGAAGCTGCAGAATTCTTAAAAATTGAAGCTAAAAAAGGTCGCAAAAAACCTTGCGTTGGCTTTATTGCAGGCAGAACGGCACCTCCAGGCCGCAGAATGGGCCATGCTGGTGCGATTATTTCTGGCGGTAAAGGTGGTGCTGAAGATAAAATTGCAGCAATGAAAGAAGCTGGCATTATGGTGGCTGACAGCCCGTCATTGCTTGGCGAAACTATGTTAAAATTGCTTGGTAAGTAGTTTTACTTGAAATATTTTATATAAAAAGGGCGATTTTCTTAACGGGAGATCGCTCTTTTTTTTGGTTAGAATTAATTTACTTTGTTGATTAACAAGTTCTGCTTTCTTCTCCAGAGGCTATGTCTGAAAATAGCAACTTTTGATATAAAAAATATAATAATCTAAATTTAAACAAAACTAAATTATTCATTATAAATTATAGCAATTTTTTACTTTCTGCTTTACATTTACATTCAACCCCAATAAAATAAACACAGGTAATTTTCACCAATTTTACCATAATTTATTAATTAATTTTTTAAAAATATGAACGACCGCAAAAAAGCCCTCGACGCAGCATTATCGCAAATTGATAAGCAATTTGGCAAAGGCTCTGTAATGACATTTGGCCAAAAAGCAGTAACCGATGTTGAAGTTATTCCTTCTGGCTCTTTAGCACTTGATTTAGCGCTTGGCGTTGGCGGATATCCGCGTGGCAGAATCATCGAAATTTATGGTCCAGAATCATCTGGTAAAACCACTCTTACACTTCACGCAATTGCTGAAGCGCAAAAAAAAGGCCTATCTTGCGCCTTTGTTGACGCCGAGCACGCGTTTGATCCATCTTACGCTAAAGCTCTTGGCATCAACCTTGACGATTTAATCATCTCGCAACCCGATAACGGCGAAGCAGCTCTTGAAATCACCGACACTTTGGTGCGTTCTGGCGCAGTTGATTTAGTAATTATCGACTCTGTTGCTGCATTGGTGCCACAAGTTGAGCTTGAAGGCGGCATGGCAGATAACCAAATGGGCTTGCAAGCGCGTTTAATGAGTAAAGCTTTGCGCAAACTTACATCAACTGTTTCAAAAAGCAATTCTACCATCATTTTCATCAACCAAATTCGTATGAAAATTGGTGTTATGTTTGGCTCACCTGAAACTACATCTGGTGGCAACTCGCTTAAATTTTATGCGTCAGTGCGCTTAGATATTCGTCGCGGCTCGCCAATTAAAGATCAGGAAGAAGTTCTTGGTAACGAAACTCGCGTGAAAGTTGTGAAAAATAAAGTTGCTCCGCCTTTCAAAACTGCAGATTTTGAAATCATTTACGGCGAAGGCATTTCTAGAAGCGGCGAAGTAATTGATCTTGCAACCAAACACGAAATTATCGAAAAATCTGGTTCTTGGTATGCTTATAAAGGCGCTAAAATTGGCCAAGGCAAAGAAAATGTTAAAGCTTATTTGAAAGAAAATCCGCAAGTTTTAGTTGAACTTGAAGAAGCTTTAAAGAAAAAATTAGGAATTGGCGTTAAAAAAGGTGCGGCTAATGCTGCAGCTGCTGCAGAGAAATCTGAAGAAGCTAAAGAAGAAGCTCCGGCTAAACGCAAGAAAGCTTAAGATTAGTGGTTGCGGGTGGGTTTGAAACCCGCCCCTACTGCCATAAGGGTGCACAGATAAATTCACCCCTACAAAAAACAATTTTTGCCTATCAAACAAAATCTCTTGCTTTTTTTTGCAATTAGAGTATAATTGTTTTTTGTTTGTTACACATGCTAAACTTGTAGCTCAATTTGGGTTATGAGAGTTCTGGCTTTAGCCTGATAAAACGCGAAAGCGTTTTAAACAAATAACGAGAAAAATCTATGATTTTTCTCTGGCACAACTTGTCTTCGAGGCTTTGCCGAGAAAAGCAACGCCGCGTATCACACATAAGCACTCGTAGCTCAATTGGATAGAGCATCTGACTACGGATCAGAAGGTTGTAGGTTCAAATCCCGCCGAGTGCGCCAAATCTTAAGAATAATCAGCAAAAATTATCTTAAAAATTTACAACCGCTCTTAGATTTTTTATGCAACTTAATTTACTAAAAAAATCCTGATTTTTTCTAAAATATAATGGGCTAGTTTAAATTGTAAAAACCAATTTCACATAAATTTTTTAAGTGTTTTATGTGAAATTGGTTTAGGTTGTAGAGTTGTTATATTTTACGAACTGCTGCTGCAACAAAAGCACCTTTACCAGTTGGCTCTTCAGGATTTGTTGATGGATTACCGTCTGTTGAAGATTCTCCCACCTGTAAATATTCGCCATCAAACCCAAATCCTTCAGTAGAACTATGTGCGCTGCCATCATGAACACTGCCCTTTTCAGCACCTTCAATACTTTTAAATGCTATGCTGCCAACACCTTTACCAGCATTTGGAGTATTATAAAATCCTTGTTCTGAAGACGAAAAATCAACGCTGGTTTGATTTTTTTGCTTACTCTTTTTATCCACAACAGAATAAACATCTGCCCCTCTGTTAATGCCTCTTCTTTCATCTTCTTCGGAGGTTTTTAGTGAAATTTGGGTATAATCTCTGCCTACATCATATAATACTTCTTGAGCATTTCTTGTGGATGCAAAAACCATAGCTGATTTTGCGCTTTCATCTTTAGGAAAATCATTTTTAATTTTTCCATCACCTAAGGTCGGATATAATGGCTGCATAGCAATGCCACCACTAGCTGCAGAACCAAGCTCATAAACTGGCTCTTCAACTTCAGTTACAACGGCATATTGCGAGCCTTGCGCAAAACCATCCGCAGAATCATATTCTGGTAATTGATTTTTTTTGGCAACTCTATTACCACCAGAAGCAACTTCCCCCAAGGCTGCCCTTAATTTACTTGTAGTTTCATACATAACGCCAGCATCAACACCTGTAGAAGGTTGCGCTTCTTGATTTGTCTGACGAGGACCATTGCTAATATTCATCAAAACATCCTCAGCAATTTTCTGAAGTTCCTCACGAGTATAATATTCTAAAACCTCTTGATCAGGGCTTATGGCCAATTCTCCATCACTTAAATTACCATAATTTACAACATCTATTCTTGACTCTTGCACTTGCGGCACATCATAAAGGTGATCTCCTTCCCTAACAGGACCACGCGGATTACTATAGCCTGTAACGCTATCTTGAGGAAGATCGTAACTATGTTGAATAGGCAAATCTGCAACTTTCAATTTCTTAGTTTCTGTTACATTATGAGCATTTACTGCATTTCTAAAAAATTCCTCACCTATAATCCCAGAATTCTTATCGCTAAAAAAACCGTGTAAAATATTTCTAAAATCAGAAAATTTCATCATCAATTGCTTTTTATTAGCCTTTTGCCTTAGAAACTTCTTAAATTCATCACTTCCTCTTATTAAAGCAGCAGCAACATAAAAGTTATTAACAAAGTTTTCTTTATCTTTTTTTTCACCATCAATTTTATGTCCAATTGCTAAAAGTTGTGTGGCTATTTCGCGCGCTGCAGATTTTATATTTTCTTTAGATTCTTCTTCAAATATTCCTAGCGCAATTAATTGATCATCTGTTACGGTTACTGTAATTGTTTGTGGTTGAAACGGATTTTCAAAAGAAAGTTGAACTTCTCCTCTTGGTGCTAAAGGATTTTCAGCTGCAGCAACTCTAAATTTTCTCTTAACTGCCAAAGCAAGCATACCAAAAAAGAATAGAGCACCTGCAGCACCGCCAGCTGCGATAGCGGCTGTATTATTTTTTCCACCACCAACATTTGGATTAGATGGATTATCGGTTGAAGCTATCTGAGTTGTTGAGCTAGCACTAGTTGTGGCTGTGCTATTAATTAATGGTGTTGTTGTGCTAGCACTAGTTTTAGCTGTTGAAGACGAGCCCTCTATGCCTGTTGTAGTGCTTGTTGTAGTTGTTGTTCCATCTGGCTTGGTGGTTGTGGTGGTGGTTGTAGTCTCTTTTTCTGTAGTCGTTGTTGTAGGAGTTTGTGTGGTGGTAGTGGTTGTAGCAGTAACATTAAGACTAGTTGTTGGAAGAGAGCCCGTAGTTGTTGATGTTGAAGCTGTAGTGGTCGTTTCAGTTGTAGTAGTGGTTGTAGTTTTTGTAGTTGGATTTATTGTAGTTGTTGTAGCTGTTGTAGTTGTTGTATCGGTAACCGTTGTTGTATCTGGCGCCCCAGTTGAAGATTTAGTGGTAGTAATTGTTGTAGTCGTTGGTGTAGTAGAAAATGTGGTTGAGGTGGTGGTAGTAGTTGATTTAGTGGTAGTAGGAGCACTTTGAGAAGTTGTAGTGCTTACAGTAGTAATTCCAGGAGGCATATGTTTTTAAAAAAAAATTAAAAAAAATTAAAAAATAAACATTATTATTCCAAACTTACATCTTATATTTTTTATAATCAAGATTTTTTATAAAATAAGCTTGATTAAAAAAAATCTTGCAATATATTATTAAAATCACCATCTAACTAAATTTTATTAGTGTTTAGATAATAATTTAAAATATAATTAGAATTATGAAAAAATTATTTGCTACATTGTTTATAATCTGTACTGCAAATTCTTCTTACGCACTAGCTAAAGATGGTTTTTTTGTTGGTGGCAATATAAATCGTTCTCACTCTAAACACACCATCGGAGTAGTAACAGCCTCTGATGTTGAGAATTATGAAACCTATAGATCATTTCCTGAAAATAAAACAGATAAGAAAGCTATTAACTTCGGACTTGATGCTGGATATAAATATTCTTATGATAATGTTTTTTTAGCTCCAGAAATTTTCTTTGATTATTTAAACAATAATGCTGAAGATCCTTATGCAAATGATAGCGACAGATCTTTATACAAACAAGATGTTCTGACACTTAATTATCGCTATGGCGCTAAATTAAATGTTGGTTATGTTTTTGCACAAAAATATAATGTTTTTGTAAATTTCGGGTTGGCTAACACCGATTATCAAATAGATTGGAACAGTAATTCAACAGGATCAACTCGCTTTCACAGTTATAATGGCGCTAAACTCTCTGCGCTTTATGGAGTTGGATTTGCTTATGATTTAACTAAAAATTTATCGCTTAAAGCTACTTATGATCAACAATCTTACAATATAAGATATGGTCTTAATGGCTGGCGCAGTAAAGCTAGACTAGATGTGCTAAAAGTTGGTTTTGATTACCATTTCTAATAAAAAAGCGGGATGATTTTTTTATTAAATCATCCCGCAAATCTCTCAAAAAAATAATCTGGTTAAAATAAATTATAATTCCTGAATTTCATCTCTTCTTCCGCCGTCAAGCCTTTGGGCGCCTCCTCTATTTGCACCTCCAGCAACAGCAACACTATTCAATTCTACAGCTGGTCCAAGATCGCCACTAATTGCATAAACCTTATTTTTTGAACGCGCAAGCGCAGCAACAGCAGTAACTATACCGGCAACAGCAATAGCACCAAATAAAATACCAATAATTTCAGGAGTTCCAAAACCAGCATTATTATTTGTGCTTGCCTGAGTTGGACTAAATGTTGTAGTTGTATTAGTTGTTGTTGAATCTGGTGCAGTTGTTGAAGTTGTTGTTGTAGTTAACAATGTTGTGGCTGCAGTTGTTAAAGCTTTAGTAGTTGTGTTAACAATTTCTGAAATTGTTGCGGTTAAAGTTGTTGAAGTTGTGCTAGGACTAGTGCTTGGTGAAGTTGTTGTAGTAGTTGGCGTTGTTGTGGTGGTGCTTTGCGTTGTTGTAGAGCCTCCTCTACCCTCACCTTGCGCATCAACAACTCCAAGAAGAGCGGGCACAAGAGCATATAAAAAACTTTGGCTTAAACTTTGCAATTGTTTAAATAAATCAACATTACCGCTTGCTTTTGCAATTCTAGAAACTTCTTCTTTATTTGTCTGAAGTTGATGCTCAACAAAGCCACTCAACATTGCACCAAAATTATCTTTATTAACTTTGCCATTAACAGATTTAACATATTGAGGAAAGCCTTCTAGAAATTTATTATCAACATCTATACCTTTTTCACCAAAAGCAAAAGCTAATTTTTCAGCATCTTTTTTACTGCTAACTAAAACATTTGTTGTTAAAAAATCAACCCATTTAGCTTCAATTCTATGAATCTCTTGCGCTCTTTGTTCTTTTCTGGCTTTGTCTCTTGCATTTTGTGCTAGTTGTTCTGGGTCTTTATTTAAAGCTTCAAAAGGATTAGGCATATTTTTATTATTAATTGTTAATAAACTTAAAATATCTTTTAAGTTAGATTATATCGCATTTTCAAATATAAGTCAAATAATTATTTGCAATTTATTAAAAAACAATTATTATTTTTAGCAATTAATATTTTTTACGCTAAAAAATAAAAAACCCCTTAAAGCCTGCAAAATAAGGCTAAGGCAGCCAATTTATAATATAAAATCATGAAAAAGTTTTTTGCATTATTGCTAAGTTTCACAATTTTGTCTTTAGAGGCAAATGCTTCGCGCAAAAGCCGCATCTATATTGGCGCCGATTATTTAAACACCGAAGCCAAACACCAATATTTTGAAAAAGTAAAAGGTGTTATACCCACAAGCCCCGCCAGACAAGACGCCTCTAGCCATGCAACCGGTTTTGGCTTTAATGTTGGCTTTAAATCTTACTTAAACCGAGTTTTTGTGGCACCAGAAATATTTTTTGATCAACTAAACTCATCAACTCGCGATTTTTACGCCCCGCAACCATCAAAAGTAAAAGACAGTGATCAACTACTGCCAGACTTTTTTGCACAAGACGAACTAGCCGTTAACTTTCGCTATGGCGTGCGCTTAAATGTTGGGGTTAATGTTTATCGCAACTTAAATCTTTTTGCAAATATTGGCATCGCCAGTGTAGATTACGACATCAGATGGAAAAATCTCACTTCAGATAACCCTCAATTTAGCTTAAGAAGCCACAGCGGTCACGACATCACCCCAATTTATGGCGCGGGCATTTCTTACGACATTAACAAGCATTTTGCAATAAAAGCCTCGCAAGATTTTCAAAGAATTACCGCAACTTATGTTTTAAACGGCTTAACTGATCAAGTAGATTTAATGGTTACAAGAGTTGGTGCAGCTTACAGTTTCTAAGGCATAAATTCTATCAAATTAATTATTTGCACTTAAAATAAATAAGTGCGAATAATGCTAATCTAGATATTCAAAAACATCATCAATTTTGGTTTTATAATCCATTTTAAATACGGTTTTAATCAAGCCATCATTAAGCCCATAAACCCAGCCATGAATTGTTGGTCTTTTTTCACTTTTCCAAGTTTTTTGAATTATCGAAGTTTTCGACAAATTTAAAACTTGCTCAATCACATTTAACTCAACTAAACGATTTGTTCTAGCATTTTCGTCTTCAATTGAATCAAGCTCTGCTTTGTGAATGCGTCTTATGTCTTTAATATTTAGCAACCATTTGTTAATAACGCCAAAATCTTGCTTGGTCATAGCCGCTTTTACGCCGCCGCAGCCATAGTGTCCGCACACAATAATGTGTTTAACTTCAAGATATTTTACCGCATATTCAAGCACCGTTAGCAGGTTTAAGTCGGTGTTTACAACCATGTTGGCAACATTGCGATGCACAAAAATTTCTCCCGGTTCGGTGCCAGTAATTTCGTTTGCAGGCACGCGGCTATCAGAACAGCCAATCCATAAAAAATCGGGGCGCTGAATTTCAGATAAGCGTTTAAAATAATTAGGATCGTCAGTGGTTTTTTCTGCGGCCCATGCTTTGTTTTCTAGCAATAATTTTTCGATACTATCCATATTATTTTATTAATTTATGTAAGTTGTTAAAATTATTTTTCTTTATTTCTACTCTAATTTTTTTCAGAGCGGCATTTTTTAAGAAGTCGTTTATCACTTCAATAACATCTTTATCAATAAAATCAGATTTGCTCACATCAATCAAGATATAAGAGCGCTTCGGAAAATTATCTAAAGTTTTTTTCAGCATCGCTTTATTTAAAAACGACACATCTTTGCGAAATCTTAGCAAATAATGATTTTCTTTTTGCACAATAATTATCGAAGAATTAAAATTGCTACGCAAGATAAAAATGATGCTAATAACAATTCCTACAAATATTCCCATCAATAAATTTGTGAATAAAATGGCTAAAACAGTGATTATAAAGGGGATTAATTGATCAAACCCTAATTTATATAAATCTTTGAAGATGCTTGGCTTTGCTAGCTTAAAGCCAGTTACAATTAAAATTGCCGCTAGTGCTGAGTAAGGAATTTTATTTAGCAAATTAGGGATATAAATAACAGCAAGCGCTAACCATAATCCGTGCAAAATGGTTGATGCTTTGCTTTGCGCACCAGCGTTAACATTGGCCGAGGAGCGCACAATAACCGAAGTGATTGGCAAGCCGCCAACAAAACCCGAAATTAAATTACCAACGCCTTGCGCTTTTAATTCGCGGTCTCCTGAAGTGCGGCGCTTTAGTTTGTCTAGCTTGTCGGTTGCTTCAATGCATAAAAGTGTTTCAATGCTTGCAACAATTGCAATTGTAAAAGCAATATACCAAACATCAAGATTATAAATTTTGCTAAAATCGGGGAAAATAAGGCTAGACTTGATTTCGTCAAAGTTGCTAAGCGAGCTTAAAAAAACTAAATGCTCTTGTTTTAGCGCAAAATCGGGGTTATATTTTGTAAAATATTCATTGATAAGAGCGCCCACAACCACCGCAATTAAAGGTGCTGGAATAAATTTAAAAAATTTATTTTTCTTGAAAAATTTTAATTCAAAAACAATTAAAATAATCACTGAAAGCACGCCAATTGTGGTTGCAAGCAATGATATATCTTCAAAAATTTCAGATGCATTAAATAAACTTGTGGCGTGATCAGCTTCTTGCATTGAGTCTTCGTCAATTTCTGGAGCATTGCTATGGCCAAAAAAATGCGGTAATTGTTTGATGATTAAGATGATGCCAATTGCAGCCAGCATGCCTTTAATTACCGAGTTTGGCACAAAATCGCCAAGCGAGCCAAAGCGCAAATATCCAAAAATAATTTGAATGCCACCAGCAAGCAAGCTGGCTAAAAGAAAGGCCTCAAACGAGCCAAGTTTTTGCAAACTTAAAATTACAATTGCAATTAAACCCGCCGCAGGCCCACTAACACTAAGCGAAGAGCCGCTAAGCGCGCCAATTGCAATGCCGCCAACAACGCCAGCAATAATGCCAGAAAAAAGTGGTGCCTGCGAGCCCAAGGCAATGCCCAAGCACAAAGGAAGCGCCACCAAAAACACCACAATTGATGCCGAAAAATCTGCTAGAAAAATTTTTGTTTTTTTGTTCATTTTTGCCAAAAATTATTAACTATGAATCGCTCTTTTATCAACTGCTAAAGCAGCTTCTTTAACCGCTTCGTTGTAGGTTGGATGAGCATGGCATGTGCGAGCAATATCTTCTGCCGATCCGCCAAATTCCATTGCAACAACAACTTCGTGAATTGTGTTGCCAGCTTCGCGCGCAATAATGTGAGCGCCCAAAACGCGATCGGTTTTAGCATCAGCTAAAATTTTCACAAAGCCTTGATCGTCAAATGTGGCGCGTGCTCTTGAGTTTGCCATCATCATAAATTTTCCTACTTTATAAGAAACTCCGGCAGCTTTTAATTCTTCTTCTGTTTTGCCAACTGAAGCCACTTCAGGATAAGTGTAAATTACATTAGGAATCACATCATAATTAACATGCCCTGCTTGGCCTGCAATAACTTCGGCAACCATCATGCCTTCATCTTCG
>JACCDG010119105.1_pt1 | contig 10655 bp, 18 predicted proteins | sample 7442471 | NCBI WGS metagenome assembly JACCDG01 (sample SAMN15323444, study PRJNA562643) | freshwater metagenome | isolation source: river surface water | place: USA:Blue River Watershed | collected 2017-08-17 | reverse complement strand
CGGCCACGCGCCCCACCGCGTCGTGCTTGGGTGCCTCGCCGCGCCGGTCGTAGCGCCGCGTCGTCTTCAGGTCTGCATGCCCCACCAGGCCCGCCACCACGGAGATGTCCACCCCCGCGCTCAGCAGATCTGACACGGAGGTGCGGCGCAGGTCGTGCGGGGTCGTGCGCCCGATGCCCGCCTCCTTCGCTCGCTGCGCCAGCATCTTCGCCAGCCCCTCGTCCGACAGGCGCCGGCCTGGGTAGACCCGCCCCCCGCGGCGGACGTGGCACACGAGCGGCCCCGGCGCACCCCCCCGGATGGCGAGCCACGCCCGCAGTGCGTCGAGGCCGTTCCCCTTGAGGTAGGCCGTGCGCTCCTTGCGCCCCTTGCCCCGCACGATGCGCAGCTCCGCCTGGGCCGGGCGCACGGTCAGGTGGTCCATGTCGATGGTGACCACCTCCGCGCGCCGCATCCCCGAGGGGTAGCACAGCGCCAGGATCGCCGCATCCCGGGCGCCCTTCTCCGGGGTGGGGTCTGCTGCGCAGGCGTCGTAGAGCGCGGCCAGGTCCTCTAGGGGGAGCGCCCGGCCCGAGGGGAGCACTTCATGGCGAAGCGCCGGCACGTCGCAGGCCCGCTCCATGGCGTCCCGGTCGAGGAGGCCAAGGCGCCACGCTGCGCGGAGCACCCCCCGCACCGCGCACAAGATCCGGTTGACGGTGCCGGGGCACAGGTCGAGCGCAAGGAGGGCCTGCGGGAGCCCCCCGGTGTGCTCATGGCGCAGGTGCTCCCAGGGGACTTCTTCGGGCTCGCGGGTGGCGTCTCCAGTGAGGACGCGGCCGGCAAGGCGAAGGGCGGAGTGCTGGGCGGGGTAGGAGCCCGGTGCGAGGCGGCCAAGGTACGCCTTCACGGGGTCCCGCGGGCGCTCAGGCAGGGGTAGGGCCCGCAGCACCACGCCAGGGGCGGGGACGAGGGCGGTCTCCTCCTTGGGAGGTGCGGGGGTGGGGGGCTTCTTCTTGGCCATGGCGGATCAGGTGCGGGCGACCCGCTCCCGCTCCCGCTGCAGCCCCAGGTCCTGCGCGGCTTCGCCCTTGCCCTCATCCAGGGTGGGCGCGGGGGTCATGGCCTCGAATAGGCCCGCAAAGAGCGACATGGCCGGCTGCAGGTGTTTCAGTGCAAACTTCGTCCCCTCTCGGGTGGCGATGGTGGCGGCGCGGGCCGCGAACTCATCCGCCACGGCCTGGGCGGTGGTCCCTCCCTTGCCGACAAAGTCCGCCACGAGCGGAGCCCCCGCAGAGATAGCGCCTGCGATGGCCACCTGCCCGGCCGGGGTGGAGAAGAACCACAGGAGGAACTTGCGGACGGCGGCCTTGTCGGTGCGGCTGCCGCGGAAGCCGGCGAGGAGCTGCTTCACCAGCAGGGCCTGCCCCTTCTCCAGGGCGAGTTCCACGGGGGCGCGCTTGGCGCCCTCGCGGACAGCGTCCTTCAGGCGGCGGGAGATGGTCTTGGGCGCGGCGGAGTCCGGGATTGTGGATGCCATGGCGATGCTCTCCTGCTGTGGGGCTGGGGTTGTGGCGGGTTTGGGCGTGATCAGGGTCTTGTCGTATGCGGCGCGCACCTTCGCCGCTGCGGCGGGGTCGCCACACGCGAGGAAGTGCTCCGTGAGCCGCGCGGCCAGCTCGGCGCTGCGCTCCAGGGGGAACCGGATCTGGCCAGAGGGGACCCGCAGCGTGAGTGCGCGGAAATTTACCGTGCCAAGAAGGGCCCCGCGGGCATAGGCGGAGGGGACGCCGCACGCGAGCAGAACATCTCGCAGGGCCCGGCCGGTGGGCAATTCATCTGGGTCAGGGCCCAGCTTGTCGGGCTCCGACTCTTCTTTCCAGTGATGCCATGGGCGCACAGGGATGGAGGGTCCGCCCTCCGCGGGAATTTGCTCCTCCCCCCACGCAATGGGCGCCTCCCAACTCATACCGCGCTCTCTGCCGCAGCAGCCCGGTACGCCTCATCGCCCGGCGCCAGCGCCAGCGCATAGCCGGTGTGCCGGCTCCCGCCGCCAAGCGGCGAGGGCTCCAGAATGGCCCGCCACTGGGGCAACCACCCCGCTGCGCGGAGGATCTGGTTTACCTCCGCGATGACGTTGCCCCGCACCTCGCTCGTGGCGTAGTCCACCCCGCGACGCTCCATGCGCTCGCGGACGTGGGCCTCGATCTGGGCGAGCAGGGCCGCAGCGGCGACTTGCTCCTCCTGGGACAGCCGCGCGCCGGGCAGGCGGAGTGCTTCGGCTGCCGGGATCATGGCGAGGTCTCCTTTTTGGCGTAGCCCGTCCCGGCGCACCCGCTGCAGGCGTAGGCCAGGGGCTCCCAGGTGGAGCAGCGGGTGCAGGGGGTGTAGGCGCCGGAGCGCCGGCGCAGCGCCCGCCGCAGCCGCCGCACCGCCTTCGTGACGGGCTGGAGCCACCCCGCGAGGCGCATGTACAGCACCAGCAGGAACACCACGATGCTCTCCCTCATGGCAAGAGGCCCATGGCGCGCAGCGCGGTCTGCGCGGGGCATGGGTGGGGCGGCGCCACAATGTCAAGGACCCACGGCGGCCCGATCAACTCGCCGAAGCGGCGGTCAAACTCCGGGTAGCGGTCCCCGAGGAGACGCCGCACCTCCTCGCCCATCGCCAGGTCCTCCTCGCTCGGCGGCGCCGGGTAGCCCCCCTCGTCGAGGCGCTGGGCCAGGTCCTGCAGGGCGCTCACTGGGCCCCCTCCGCCTTGCGCGGCGCCTTCTTGGTGGGCGGGCGCATCGGGACGGGCCGGGGGGCCGGCGGGGCGGGGGGCTTCGCCTCCTCCGCGGCGGCCTCGGCCTCCATCTCGCGGCGCATCTGCGCGGCGAGCGCGTCGGCGTCCACCGCCCCGCCTTCGGGGCCGGGCTCGCCCTCCTCGGGCTCCAGGGCGGGGGGCGGCGGCGCGGCGGGGGCGGGGGCCGGCGCAGCGGCCTCCTTCTCCACCAGCTTCCGTGCCTCAGTCAGGAGGCGGACCACCCGCGACTGGCCCCGGGCGAGCAGCACCAGCCATCCGAGCGCCGACTCCATCCACACGGACATCATGCGCATCTCGGTGGACAGGGCCGGGTCCTCGGCCGCGCGGTGGAACAGGTCCACCAGCTTCTCCGGGGGGATCTTGGGCAGGGCGGGGGCCTTGTTCGCGGGGGTCATGGCGTCGTCTTTTCCTTCTGGGCGACGGGCTGGCTCTGGGCTTGCGCCTTCGCTGCCTGCCGCAGTCCAATGAGTTCGATGAGGGCCGTGGCGGTGCCATCGGTCATGAGGGGCTGGGCCGTGGCGATCTGGGCCGGGGTGAGGGCCCGCGGATCGCCGGAGTCGGGGAGGAGCACGTCCAGGGCCTCGGGCGGGAGGATGAGGTTGCGCACCCCCATGAGCACCGCGAACTGCTCCTTGGAGAAGATGCCCTCCTTGGTCTGGTGGAGCCGCCCCTCCTTCTCCTCCCAGTCGCCGAAGAGCTGGATGGAGATCTCGGTCTCGTCGCAGTCGTTCAGGAAGTTGTCCACGAGCACCTGCTCCCGCGAGGCGCGGATGCGCGGCGGCGCCGCCCCGGCGCCCATCTGCGGCTGGCCGGCCCCTTGGATCTGGGGCTGGGGCTCGGCGCCTGCGTACTGCCCAAAGATGGCGGGGATGAGGTTGCGCGCGGTGCGGACGCCGTCCCGGGCGATGCCCATCCACAGCTCCGCCTTCTTGCGAGCGAGGTCCCGGTCGAGGCGCCGGTCCTCCGACTCCTGCAGGGCGGAGAAGAAGCCCATCACCTGGCCCATGAGCTTCTGCTCAAAGTCGCGGTGCTCGTGGATGATGCTGCGCTGGAGCCCGAGCAGGTCGCCGATCACGGCGTCCGCGCGCTGCTTCTCGTACTGGATCTGCGAGAAGAAGCGGTCCGTGTAGGCGAGGCCCAGGTTCCGGCCGTGGCTGCGGTACTCCTCCTCCTCGTCATCATCCCCGCCGCCACCGCTTGCCCCCTCCCCGGCCCGGACGAGGTAGCTTTGCTGGGGGGTGATGGGCCCGAGGCGCCGCACAAGCGGCACCGCGCGCCGGTTCTTGTCGATGATGGCGATCTCGTATAGGCTCTTGCGCCCGACGCTGTCCGCGTCGATCTGGGCCGTCGCGATGATCTCGTTGGCGAGGTGGGTGCACATCTCCACGTCAAGCCGCGTGTTGGCGCGGTAGGTGCGGTGCAGGATCATCTTGCCCCGATCCTGGCCGTTTCGCCCGAAGGACTGGAAGACCTGCACCTCCTCGGGGTAGTCCTCGCGGGCCCACAGGCTGTGCAGCCAGTCCGTCAGGCTCGCGTCGGCCGGCGAGACGCTGCCTGTGCGTGGCTCGCCGCGGTCTCCGTCCCGGTGCTTGTCCTTTTTGTCGCTCACGAACACCCTCTAGTTCGGGCCGAAGCCCTTCTTTTTCTTCTTGTTGCTGCCGTCCTCGGAGCGCTCCCGGGGCTGCCGCTCTGGCAGGTCCACGGGCGCCTCATCGAGGGCCCCGCAGTCCACGAAGCGGTTCGTCTCCATGCGGAACAGCGCCTTGCGCCCCAGCGGACACAGGCGGGACTTCCCCTCGAACTGCAGGATCCGCCGGGGGTCCTTCGGGTCCGCCTCACCGCCCCCGTGGCGAAAGACGAGCGTCCCGTCCAGCCAGTGGATCACCCGCGACCCGCCCGCGATCTTGCCGTCCTTGTTGACGTGGCCGATGGCGAAGATCGTCATCTCGTTTTGCCCCGCCAGGCGCTTCAGCTCCATGCCCACGTGGGCGACCGCGGCGGCGTGGCCGTGGGCCATGGAGTAGCCCTCATCGTCCGTGATGGACGTGACCGCCTGGAGCGAGTCCACCACCACCACCTTGGCGCGGCTCTTCTCGATGGCCGCCACGATCTCGTCGCGCCGCGTGGCGTGGTGCAGGATCATGTGCTTCTGCGGGAAGGGCGCCAGCCACGAGAACTGCTGCCCGAGGTCCTTCAGCGACTGCTCCGCGGAGATGTACAGGCCGCCGATGCCGCGCGCCGCCAGGGCCTTGAGCAGCACCATCATGAGCGTGCTCTTGCCGGTGCCTGGCTCCGCCGCGAGAAGCACCGCGGCGCCCATCTCCGGGAGGCCGCCGTGGCAGATGTAGTCGAGGCCCACAAGCCCCGTCTCGTAGCGCTTGATCTCCGGGCCTACGATCTTCATCAGGTCGCCCGCGGAGATGGGCTCCCCCTCCTCCAGGACGCCCATCTCCGCGTCCTCCACATCCCCCTCGGCCACGTGGATCCGGTTGGCGCGGTAGTAGCCCTTGCAGTTCGGGCAAGCGCCCTCCCAGGGGTGGGGCAGCGGGGGCCCCTTGCACCACCGGCACTGGTACGCGACCGGCACGCCTACGCCTCCACCGCCGGCCGCAGGGTGAGGCCCTGCACGCGCCACAGGACCCGCTCGCCATCGTCAAAGCAGACGTACATCGGGCGCATGCACGCGGCGCGCAGGAGGGCGAGGGCGGGGCGGATCTGGGGCTCGGCCGCATCCCCCACCAGGCCCTGCTCAAAGGCGGTCCCGTCCAGCAGGGAGGCGCTCCAGTGCGTGATGCCGGACAGGGGGCGCATGTGTCGCACATTCACCTGCACAAACCCCGCAGGGTTGTCCGTGAGCTGCTGCAGCACCGCCTGGTGCATCCAGGGCTCGCAAGCCCGCGCGAACGCCTGGGCGGCCCAGTCAAAGGGCTCGGGGCTGCCGGTCGGGCTCCAGGTCTGGAGGAACCGCGCGGAGGTCCCCCGGCCGCTCCACCCAAGGGCCAGCGCCACCTTTTGCTGCACCTCTTCGTGGCTGGCGGCGTCGCTGCGCAGGATGCCGCGGGGCTGGGAGGTCATGGGCGCTCTCCAAGCTGGACGCCCACCTGTGCAAGGGCCGCCTCAATGCCCGGGGCCACGTCATAGACATAGGCCCCCTTGCCCCGACGGCCCGGGGCGGGGCGCTCCCCGCGAAAACGGACGAGGTCACGCTCCCGCAGGAAGCGCACCAGGCCTTCCGCGGCCTCGCGGGAACAGCCGAGGCGATCGGCAAACTCTTGGATGGTCACCGCGTGGCCTCCTTGTGGGCTCCAATGTCCGTCGCGCTGCGCGCCCTCACTCAAACCACTCCCGCATCCGCTCCAGAGAGAACCTCCCCAGGAGCCCCCGCTCGCCTTCCTTTTTGGCGAGGGCTTCCTTGAAGCGCCCCAGGAGCCGATCGCGGTCGGCCTCCGGGGCGGTCGCCAGGATCTCCTCCGCGCGCCGCCGCCGCTCGTCCCGCAGGTGCTCGGGGCCCTTGTGGATGTACTCGACCAGCAGGGCCGGGAGGTCTTCCCCCTGCGGGGCCCCCACGTTCACCACCACGGGGGGGGCGGCGGGCTCCGGGAGGCCCATGTCCTCCGGGGGCTCGTCGCGCTCGCGCCGCAGGCCGAGCCCCATGCCCAGGCCCGGCGCTCGCTCTGGGCGCCGCGGCGCCTCGCTCTTTTCGCGCCGCTTCCCGTCGTCGGCGCGCATCTTCGCCTCCTCCTGCTCGACGCGCGTCATGACCGCATCGCGGATGAACGCCTGCTTGGTGGCGCCCTGGTGCCGGAGGACCTTCTCCATCCGCTTCACCTGATCTGGGGTGAGCCGAAGCGGCTGCTGCTTGCGCTCAGGAATCATCTGCGGTTCACGCTACGCACGCCCAAACGAGCCGTAAACCCCCCATGCACGAAGATGGCAGATTGTTATCGGTTTTATATCACTCCCGTCGGTGAGCGCGTTGCGAGTTCGCAATGAAATCTTCCCAGTTGTCACCGGTGCGAACAAGCAACGGGGGCCGTATCATGAAGGACATGGCATCCGCATTGACCCTCCTCAAACACGGAACCGCTCGCATGGATCTCGGTCACGGCCTCGTGGGCTGGGGCCTCAATGCGGGCATCGGCTTTGGCGCAGGCTACACCCTGGGCCAGATCCACCACCGCCACGCCGACAAGTGGTACGGCAAGCACGCCTCCCGCCTGGCCGCGATCAGCGGCAAGCTCGGCGCCGTGGCGCTGCAGCTGGCGACCGGCGGCCACAGCATCGCGTCGGGCGCGGTGGACGCGCTCGGGCAGGCCGGCCTCACCATGATGGGCTGCGAGATGGGCCTGGAGCACGCCCGCAAGGCCACCGGCACCAAGCTGGCGCTGGCCCCCGGGTCCGCAGCGCTCCCGGCCGGCTGGCGGGAAGTGACCCGCATCGGCGGCGACGTGGAGATCGGCCAGACGGAGATCGGCGCGCTCGGCATGGCCCCTGAGGGCCGCGGGCTCGACTACGCGCAGATCGAAGAGCTGGCGGCAGCCTACTAGTCCCACCACCGGCGCGCGAGGCGCCGGTACCTGCCCAGGGAGGCGCACGAGGCGCGGCCCGCGGGAACCCAAGGCGCGAGGTCCTCGGGGAAGACAAGCGACCCATGTTCTGTGCCGTGGTGGCATGGGGCGGGGTCAACGGACCGACAACGCGAACCTTGGGCACGCCACCGGTGTGTCCTGAAAGTGACGGATCATGAGCTGGGATGATGATGATGTTTCCCTGGGCGGGGATGTGGAGATCGGCGAGAGCCTGCGCGGCCTGAACGCCCTGGTGGGCGCCCTGCAGCGGCGCCAGGCGCAGAAGGGCGGCATCGGCAACGCCGCCGCGGCGCGCTTTGGCGCCCACATGCCGCTCAAGCGGCAGATGCGGTCCCCCTACCGGGACGGCACCCAGATCTCCATCAAGTGCGAGGGCACCTTCACCCCCGCCAACTGGGAGGCGGCCTCGCTGCCCACGGTGTCGGGCCTGACCCGCGTCTATAAGGCGTTCAAGCCGGAGAAGGCGATCCTCACCGAGCTGGTGATCGCCACCTTCACCAGCGACTCCCTGGGCACCCGCACCAAGAGCCGCTCTGTGGACCAGGCCGCGGACCTCGTGATGACGAGCGCGTTCTCGGGCGCGGACAACTGCTTCCCGAACGCCCCCACGGAGAACAACGGGATCGCCGGCCCCACGTTCGCCAACAACTCCCTGGGCAACGGGATCTCCTGGCCGACCATCAACGGCGGCATCGACATGACGGTGGCCTTCGCCATCGAGGAGACCGTCAAGTACGCGGTGGATCCGCCCTCGGGCTACACCGATGAGGACCTGGTGAGCCTCAAGGTGATCGTCCGCTTCGCCCTGCTCGGGCCCTCGCTGCGCTAAGCGCGGCCCGCAAACCCCTAGCGGCTGTCTCGGAGGGTGGCCCCATGATGCGCGACATTTATCTCGGCGTCCGGCTGCCCTTCGAGACGGCGCTCGACCAGGAGCACAGCGAGGACATCCTCATGTGGCTCCTTGGCACGATTTGCCGCCTGAATCAGCTCTACCTCAAGCGCCACCCCGAGACGAAGCCCCTGTACGACTCGGGCGTGGTCTACGTGCCCCCCGAGCAGCTCACGGCGCCACCGCTGCGCCCGGACAAGCTGAAGAAGCTCGTCGCGCTCCTCAAGGAGATGAACCAGCCGCCGGAGATCGCGCTCGCGGTCCTGCGCCTGGTGAAGGGTGCAGAGACCTTCCTCGACATCCCCACGCTCTACCAGCGCGGCAAGGGCGACTGCAACGAACTGGTGCCGGTTCGCGTGGCGGAACTATGGCGGGCGGGCATCCTCGCCACCCCCTACCTGACCAAGGAGCCAAACGACCGGGGTGGGATCACCTACCATGCCATCGTGGTGTGGCCGGACGGCTCCCATGAGGACCCCTCCTTGATCCTGGGCATGGGCGGGCGGGACCGCGCGAGGGACCGGGCGGAGGAGATCCGCAAGAACAAGGAGCGCTGGGACACGCACATGACGGCGGCGCGCTACCTCATCGAAGCGGAAGGGGCCCCGGCCGACGTGCTGGGGCGCCAGATCGACAGCATGTGCCTGCTGCCAAAGGGCGGCTTCAAGGACGTGGCATGAGCGGCGGCCCGACCCACATCGGCCTCACGCCCGTGACCCAGCGCTACGAGGGCTGGCCCCGGGGGGAGTGCGTGCGCGCCTCCTACGCCGCGCTCCTGGACCTGCCGATCGCGCAGGTGCCGCGCTTTGACCCGGCCTCGCTCGCCATCGGGGAGGAGCAGCGGGACAAGGAGCGCAAGTGGCTCGCCACGCTGGGCCTGCGCCTCATCGAAGTCTCCATGTCCAAGGACCTGGCGCCCATCCCGGCCGAGGTGCTGGAGGTGGTGCCGCCGGTCCTGACGTTGCTCTCGGGCATCTCGCCCCGGGGCTTTGGCCACCGGTGCGTGGGCACGGGCGGCGAGGTGCTGTGGGACCCCCACCCCTCCCGCGCGGGCCTGACGCAGGTGTACGCGATTGGATTTTTGGTGCCGCATGGATGAGTCCCGGGAAGCCCACTGCGACTACTGCTACGCGCCGACGTTCCTCATCAAGAAGCCTGGCGGCTGGCGCCTGGCAATGCACTGGCGCAACAACGATCCCGCCCGCGGCGAGTGCGAGGGGACCGGCAAGCCCTTCGTGGGCCCTGGCGAGGCCGTGCGGCGGCGCCGCGGGCGCATTCGCCGCATCGTGGACCGGGCCAAGGAGGCGGTGCACAAGTGGACGTCGTAGCTACAGTGCCTGCGCGCCGCGCGCCGCGCTTCCGCTCCTCTCAGCCCAGCCCCCTTGCAGGGGTAACCGATGCGGCGTGGAAGCGGTTCGTGGACGCGCTGGACGTGCAGGCCATCAAAGCGGTGTCGGCCTCGGAGGGCCTGGGGGCCTACGACATCCGCCCTCGGCGCCTTGTGGAGCTGGGCTACGCGCGGCGCCTGTGCCGCACCCGCACCCCGGCGGGCCGGCAGGTCTACACCTGCGAGTTCGTGCCGCCGTGGACGAGGGACCGGTTCCTTGGGGACGCCATGGCCCAGTACGCCGCGCTGTGCCGGTCCATGGTGCTGTACGCGCAGGACCTGGCCGCCGGCAAGCTGGTGCGGCCCGAGGGCCTGAGCCTTGCGGGCGCGCTCGCCATCTTGCACCGCGGAGGCCGCGGCGCGCTGGCCGACTGGCCCGCCCTTTTTGATGACACGCGCGCCCTCTACGAGGCGGCGCAGGGAGCGTTTTAACGATGCCAAATTCGCGAAGCAAGCAGTCGATGTTGGCGGTTCTCAAGCAAAGAGCCGCTGCGCAGGTGGCGATGTACCCCCAGTACAACGGGCACTTTCGCTCCTACGTGCTGTGCCGAATCAGGGCGGACCTAAAGACCAAGATGGGCCTCGCGTTCAAGGAAGGCGAGGTGGCCATCTGCGATCCGCAGGTTGGATTTGGTGGCTCGCCCTCATTCCGCAACGTGTGGTCCATGCGAAACGCGGTCGATACAAGCGTCCCCTCCTCCTTGGTCGAGGTAATCGGAGCCAAGGGGCGGAGGCGGAGGTAGGTCATGAAGAAACGGCAAGCCAAGAAGGTGTTCCGCGGGACCAACAGCGCCGAGCGCAGGCTGCGCAACCCCCGCGACAAGAAGGGCCTCATCCGCGGCCCCTGGAAGAAGACCACCGCCTCCAAGGCGGCGGGTCTGACCATCGCCATGGAGCGGATGGAGGCGGCGGCCAAGAGCGTGAAGGCTGCCCTCAAGAAGCTAGCGCCGAAGGCGCGCAAGGCTGCCAAGCGGAGGCGGAGGTAGGCCCATGTCTATGACAAAT
>JACCDG010615955.1_pt1 | contig 10656 bp, 6 predicted proteins | sample 7442471 | NCBI WGS metagenome assembly JACCDG01 (sample SAMN15323444, study PRJNA562643) | freshwater metagenome | isolation source: river surface water | place: USA:Blue River Watershed | collected 2017-08-17 | reverse complement strand
GTCGATCATGTAAGCGCCGCGATCTCGCTCGTAATACCAACGAGTCGGAGCCGAACCATCTCCCCGGACAGGAGTGTAGACCGAACGAGAAAGCTTCTCCAATTCGACATGGTAGGGCTGGTTGGCGCTCAGGTCGGTGACCTTCACGGCATTCTGGCTGTTGAAATACCTCGAAATGGCCGAGACGAGTTCGACCATGGTCTCGGATGAGAGCGGCACGGTCAGCTTGAACTGAACACGCAAGCCGGAGACATCACGACCTTCTTTCTTGAAGGCATGGAAGATGGACCCGGAAGTTTGTGCTCCGTTGACGATCTGTAGCTCGGTTATCTTCTCAATCTGGCACTGGCCTGACTGATTGAGCCCGCTGATCTGCACAGATTTGGCGGTGAGAGAAAGGCCGTTGTTATAGGCCAGGAATCGGCCAGGGCTATCCTTGATGGTGGTTTGTATGCCTGAATTAACCTTACCACGAGCCTGCAGGTACATGCGTACGTTCTGCTCGATCAACCGCGAGGAATGCTTCGCATACATCTCAGCAAGGATGGCGCCGGAAATGAAGCCGACATAGCAGATATAGCCTCCTTTTGGCTCCAGCATCTTCATGGCCGGCAGGGTTCCGCCGTGCTCCTCCTTGAAGTCGATCACGATCTCCTCTCGCTCGGAACCGGAGATCATCTGCTTGTGCAGGCGCTCGATATCCCAGAATTGAGGGGTGTAAGTAATTCCGTCGATATCCTTGGAATAAACGCTGACACGGTCACACTCGCCGTCCGTGAAGACGAACACGCTGACGGCAGTGATGAATGATCTGGCGAGATGAATGGCTTTGGCAGCCGCGTGGGGAGCCAATGCCTCGTCGAGTTCCTCGTGGAAGGGGGCGGCCGTACCGGCGACGGACCGTTTATAGAAACGATAAGCCTTGTCGAAGGCGGACTTGACGTCGGTGCTGCTAACCTTGGCACCCACGGAATCGGCCTTTACGACCGCGAAGAGATGCAGCTCCGAGTTATCTTCAGAAAGATAATAGCCGTTGATTGATACCTCGCCTTGGCCGGCACTGGCCTCAGAGAAATACGAGCAGGGTTCGAAATCGAGCAAACCGATGTCGGCTTCCTTAAGGTATTCGAAGAAGAGCTGTGCGACGGCGGCGCAATGAAAAGCCTCCGGTGCGTCGCCAGCTAGGCTCATCTTATCTGCCTCGACCTGGACTTGGGCTTCGAAGCTATTGATGAACTGCTCTTTCCTCATTTGCGGGATGACAAAGATTCAAGAACGACGGCTTCTGTGACTTGAAACGGACCGCAAGAACCTGCGTCGATTTCGTAGGAAACTTTCCCCAAGCCTGGAGGCAACTGGCTTTCGATGATCCGGGGGAAGCCTTCCTTGACGTCATAGACGAAGCGTTCGCGGATAGCGTACTCTTCACCCTGATAATGTGGCTCGTGGTGGTCGTGATACCCCACGCGTGTGAGGAGGTTATTGAACTCGAGGAGCACAAGCGGGGTGGGCGCAAGCTGCGAGCGCAACTTGGCTACGGCCTGAGGGAGCGTTACGCCTTGGGCAGGCTTTTCGTCGATGGAGAATAGGGTCAGGAAAAGCCGGTTAACGGTCCGGGTCTCCAACTGACGCTCGCTTGAGATCTTGATGCGTTGCGGCAAAGAGGCCCTAGTGGCCTTGACCTCGATGGCGCAGCCTTCTGCCTGGAAGTCCTGGGGCGCAGCCTTCGGTCCGGTCCAAGCCTTGACGGCGGACTCAGCCCCAAGAGTACTGATCAGCCAATCCTTCAGGACAGCTAACTCGGCGAAGAGCCCAAGGCGCGACTCAGGCCCCAGCGGGCCACCGTTATTGCTGAAGAGGTTCTGAAGCTTGATGATGGCGGCGATGATGGCTTCGGCTGTCTGACGCTCCCCTGCCCCTTTCGGAGCTTCTTCGGCGACAAGGAGTAAGACCGCTTCGGCTATCTTAGCCATGTCAGTCCCATGGGGGTCGACAACTGAGATCGCGATGTAGTCAACGCCGTTGAAGAACACCGTCTTGGCCTCGAATCCACGAAGGGTGGGCAACTTGCCGCCCTTAGGCTGATTGGCGGGTGAGCACGGAACCAGCAAATGTGCCCGTAAATCCTCGGAGGAAACCGCACAAATCGTGTGGCACTCCGGATCCAACGATGAATTACGGATGATGTAACCCGAAGATACGCCCTTGGAACGTATGTCTTCGCGGATGATTTCGAACATGTTCATGGATTAGTCCTGGAGCTGGGCAGTGGGGACCTCATCGTCCTCGTAATAACCTTCGTCGATGTCGGCACCGCCGAGCATGTCTCTCTCAAAGACCGAGTTGGTGAAGTACTCGACTGCTGCCACGTTGTGGGAAGCGGCAAAACTGACGGCGAGACCAACCACAGGTTTGGCTACGCTTTGGTCATTCCCCTTAATGGTGGGAACGAACGGATATACGATCAGCAAGGCTTCATCTTCCGCCCTAACCAGACGACAATCGGCCCCGTTAGCCCTGGAAGGCTTCTCTTCGCCCTCCTTCGTCTTTTTAGCCGTAAGAGCTAGAGCGAGTTCTCCACGAGTCTTGCCCACGTTGTCGTCGATAAGGTCATGATAGGCCTCAAGCCCCTTCTTCGCTTTCAGGCTTAGCGCGACGTCAGGCGTTATTTCATCCAGATTGATGTCGATAGACTGGTCCCCCGGGTTCAGCAGGTTATGCTTGTTCGGTGAGAATTCAGGCTGCTGGAAGTTGTCGTCCTCGACCTGACGGCGGAGAGGCGCAACTTGGTGCCCGGAAAGCGCGAAGCGATGGGATGTGGCCTTCTCCGGATCATTCGAGGCGCATACGATCGTCCACCTCTCGGCATATCCAGAATTAGCAACCTGTTGCCTATCCAAGAAAGACAGGAAGGCCTGCTTGGTGAACAGGTTGGTTCCATAGGGAATCGAAAGCTTGGCGATGAAATCCCTGATGGTGGCCCTACCTACCCCGCGTTTGATGAGGTAATTCTTCTGCTTAGGATGATGATTCCAACCTCCCAAGCCTTCTGCGAACCTTTCCAGGCAAAGGAAATTTTCGGCGATAGCCGCCTGCTCGAATTTAGTCGTCTGGACCAGCTGGGATGCAAAGGTAAGCATACGCTTAGTGCCTCTTCGCATCTTCGAAAGAGCAGTGATACGTAGACCCTGCGGATGACTACGAACCTTGAGCCCGTATTCGATAGGCGTCTGCTTGGCGGCGAACATCTTGACGAACTCCATACGAAGTTCACGGTCAGCCAAGGCGATGTGCTTATACCACGAGATGAGCGTTCCCGAGGTGTAAATACGACAAAGATCGACATAGCCATCCTTGTAACCAAACCAACGGCCCATCTGCATGAGCGTGTCGTACATCTTGGACGTACGCAGGAAATAGCTCACCGAGAGCGACTCGAGCGTGAGTCCTCGGGAAAGCTTGTCACCGCCGATGGCGATCACGCAAAGGCCGTTCTCTCGCTGCTTATCATAGTCCAAGAACTCGCCGCTTTTTCCATGGATATTGCGGACGACGACCTTACGGAGGACGTGCGCCAACTCATCTACGACGGAATCCCAACCGACGTCGACGCCACGATCCGGGACTGGCATCTTGGCAAAGGTAGGCAAGAAATCGTCCTCCCACGCCTTCTTAAAACCCTGCAGGATCGAAACGGACCCGGTCCTGACACCTGCCTCTAGGTTATCCTTCTCCGCCTGGAGCAAGACGTGAAAACGGTCCATCACCTCGGTGAACCTGGAAAGGTGGACAAGCATAGAGTCATGCTTGGACATGGGTTCGGTTCGGCGGCGGACGTTACGGACCGCACAAGTGATGATAAAGGCCTTGATCGCCACCTTGAGCGATTCCGGCAGCGCCTCAGGCACGAAGTCGATCTTATGCTTCGGCGGTACGATCAGCTCAAAGTCCTTATCGATGACGTTCAGGTTGCGGACGATCGGCAAGCCCACGGTTCCTTCGATACCGCTGTCGGGATCGTCGTCGTTACCAAAGACCTTGGAAACGCCGACATAATTGTCGGGAGCAGGAATATTGACGATGAAGTTGCGCGGGAAGATGTTCTCGGCGTCATCGGGATCCGCGAAAAGATTGGCGTAAGGGGTGGCGGTGTAACCGACATAGCTCGATTGCTGGAATGCCGTCAGCAGCTCGACCATGGCGTTGTTGATAGCCGTGCGCTCCGTCTTACTGGTGTTGATGCTGGCGTGGTCTGCCTCGTCATCGATGAGCAGCATCGGACAACCCGCGATCCACTTCTCGTCACCATCCTTGCGGTTCGGCCTTCTCAGTTCCGCAGGCTTAGGCGATTCTGCGACGCGCATCACCCACTTCCTAAGGTTCTTCAGGATGGAAGAATGCTTCTTGACCACCAGAACGACGGGGTCGCTGCCGATGGAAACGTTCTGACCTTGCAGGGCATTGGCGCTAAAATCTTCGTCGTATGTGGTGAGCTGGTGGAGCACCGAAGCGCTTCCGTAGGCTCCGACTCCGAACATCGTCCCCGTCGTAGCTCCCGGCCTTGTATCCTTACCGACCACTCCCTGGTCGATACGTCCTTGGGTCTGTGTGCGAAGATTATCATGCACACCCGCAACCACGATGATGAGTTTATAGCCTGCATCGACAGCCTTGTTGATGAGACCGCAGTAGTTTGCGGTCTTGCCAGACTGTACGCTGCCGACGACGAGGCCTCGGACCGTCCACATGCCCCTGCGGGCAGGATCTTCAAGCAGGCCAAGAATCTGGTCGGTGACAGTATTGACCTTGGCGACGACGGGATCCGGCAGGCCATCCTCGTCCAGCATGAACTGTCGATAACGATTCCAATGCGACCAATCGATCTCTGGACGTCGCTTATATAGCCATTCGATGTGGGACTTGTGATCTCCGGTCAGCACCAAGGGGTCGCCGACCAACCGGGAGTAGCTATGGAAAAGATAAGCCGTGACAGCCTTCTTCACCCTTTCGTCGATGAGAGCAGCCGCCTCAGGGTCGCCGAGCTCGACCATCTTGATGGCAGTTTCGACCGCAGTGATGACTTCAAGCTCGGTCGGAACCTTGATCTCACGGTTTTTAAGCAATCGATCGAGTACGACACGTGCGTTGGTCTTCAGGGCCGGGGTAGGATCATTTTCCATGATTAGATTTGAGCGATGGTTTCGGGGAAATGGCTAAATGGGTAGGTTTTCTGGAGCATGTCCTTTGCTTCGGCATCGTCGTCACACATGGTCCTATAGACCGCGAAGGCCTCCCGGAATTTCTTCAGGCGCTCCTCGTCGGTATCGCCCTCAAAGGCACTCGCGACGGAATCAGGCTTATTACTGTTCGCCAGGCCGATGTCTGCGGTCGGCAAGGTCTGCTCCAAGAGATTCATCAGAAGGTCCAACGCCTTCTTGTCTTTCACGCTTTCGCGCACGCGTTTATAAAGATGGTGCTGCTTGTTGACCAAGAAGTAGGTAAGGCCGCCCTCAGCTTTCTCCATCTTAGTCCATGCAAACTCGATGTCGCCTTCAACGGTCGAAGCCAACGCCTTACGACCGCGATGGCGGTAGATCATATAGGCACGCTCACGCAGTGCTTCCGCCGCCTTTTTGAGGCGCTCCTTGACGCCATCAGGCAGGGAGACATTCGTCTTCGTGACGCTCACCCCAAGGTCGAGATCCAGGGTGTTAGGAACCTCTACGGCGATTCGGGCGAGCTTATAGTGGTCAGCAGGTCGGAGCATGCCCAGCCAGCCGCCGGCGACGATGATACGGTCACGTCGGTAGACATAGAAGCCCTGCTGGGCATACCAGCCGGCCGGACCTCCGACCAACTCTGCAGCCTGCTGAGAAAGCCGCTTGGGATGCGGCATGATACCGCAGGTGACCTTAATGACTTCACCCTTATACTTAAAGCTATCGGCAGGAACAAGCTCAGGAGAAGGCTTGGACGTTAAGGGATTCCAAGCGACGACCTTCACCTTACCCACACCGATCGAAACGTTCTTTTTCTCGATGAAACGATGGAAGACCATACCGATATGGTTAAGTGCTTCGTTGAAGCTAGCGTTGAAAGCGGTCTCCGAACGCGGATTACCATCAACACCGCCAGAAAGAAGCGTGTCCATCTTCTCCCATACGACGATCGTGCCTGACTCACGCTCCTGAAGCTCATCGCACAAATCGTCGATGAGACGGCCTTCGCCACGGGACAAGATCCATCGATCGCGATCAGAAATGGTATCGACGTCCCAGCATCGAGCGACGACCGCAGAGCCTTTCGCCTTGGTGATGACCGTCACCCGACGGCAGGCCCAGATCGAAGCAGTCTTGAGACCGAGGCCGAAACGACCGAGATCTTTTTCTGCACGCTTTTCCTTGGGACTCTTGCTACCGAATCGCATGGCGTTGACCAGCTCATCTTCGGTCATACCTAAACCGTCATCGGAGACCGCCAAGGTGGACGTTACGCCGGACCAGTTCACCCTGATGTCGATGTTCTTGGCCTCAGCGGTGATGCTGTTGTCGATCAGATCGGCCAATGCGGACGGCAGCCCATAATCGAAGGCGCGGAGGCTCTCGACACTGGCTTTGGCGGAAGGGGGCAGCTCCTGCTCGGACATCTCTGCGTTATGCCAGGACCGACCCTAGCCCGCCAACCTAAACCTTATTTTTCTTATAAATATTATCCACGGAGCGCCACCCAGACCCGCTGGCCAATCTGATAAGCCAGGTAAGGGGGCACGGCATTGCCGACCTGATGGTACTGCTGCGTCCGGTTACCCATGAAGAAGTAATCGTCCGGGAAGGTCTGAATCCGGGCGGCCTCGCGGACCGAGAAGCTGCGGGCCTGGGCCGGGTCATAGTGGATGTAATAGTGCCCGTCCTTGGAGATATGCGAAGTCACCGTACCGCTCGGCTTGTCGGCCAGCTGTACCTTGAAACGATCTGCGAAGACCATCGGGCTATCGTCATGGACGTTCTGATGCTTAGGCAGGAGTGCCTTGGGCACGTTGTCATGAAGGGTCGGGCTTTTGCCGGTCTTCTTGGCTTCGGCTGCCCACCAAGCGTAGCGCTCCAAGTCCTCCTTCATGTGGGAGCGGGCCTGGTGATTCAACAAGACGTCGTCCAACTGGCTGGACAACGGCGAAAGGAAGGCAAACAGGCTGTTAGGGAGGCATTCACGCAATCCCGTGGCCTTCGTCATAGGCTTACCGGTCTGCTTGAGGCTGTAGTCCTTGCGATCCTCTCCGGAATCCAAGCCCTTGAGGGAAGGCAAGTCCCCGATTGCTTCGGCCACAGTGACAAGTTTGCGGGCAAGCAGAGGCTCGGGGGTCACTTTCAAGTCCTTGCGGATACCGACGATGATTACGCGGTGCCTGGTCTGCGGTACGCCGTGGCGCTCAGCCTGGATCAGGAAGTCGTCGGAGCCCATGCCTGGCAAGGCGCCCTCCTCTGCTTCCAGCGAATGGAGCTCATATCCCTTGCTGCCGGCGCCCCGCAGGTCCTTGAGGATGGCAGGCAGAATAGGCTTACCGGCGACCTTAGCCGTATTGAGTCCCTTGACGTTCTCCATGACGAAGATTGCGGGCTCAAACTTCTCGATGATGGCGAGGTACTCCTTGTAGAGGAAGTGACGGTGGTCAGCCTTAAGGCCATCGTGGTTCTGCATGCGCGAACGACCCACAAGTGAATATGCCTGACAAGGTGGACCGCCGATCAGCACCCAGGTCTTAGCCTTACCCAAACGCTCCTTGATCAGGGAGTGTATCAACAGGTTGTCCTTCCCCAACTCCAGATGGCAGGCCTCTTCCTGGGCCTCCGTCCATTCAGGAAGCTTGGCCAGTTCCGCTAATGCAGACTGCTTGGCATCGAGGGTATCGGAGGCGAGCAGATCCAAATAGGCCGGTGGAACCTTACGGTGATGGCGCATCCATGCCCGGTAGAAGGCTCTTAGCCTGAGCGTCTCGATCGCATGGGGGTCCTTCTCGATCGAGATGATGGTCCGGAAGGCCTTGCCATCCTCCACGCGCGAGAACCCCTCCCCCAGCCCGCCAGGGCCGGCAAAGAGGTCTACCACGGGGATGGGGTTAGCTGACATGCTAAGACAGATAACAAAAACTCATAGGCATTCCAGGCATAAAAAATAAAAGCGCAGGTATCCCCAAGAATAAAGAAACGGCCTGCCAATCTACCTAAAGCTAAAGAATAACGCCATCCCACCAACTAGAAGGGGGCACTCACTTGAACCGAACCTGAAGAGAAAGACGAATATAGTACCCGCCATCCACATCCTTTCGAAGAGTGCATAACTTATTCTCACCATCTCCAGACGAAGGTGTTTCAAAACGGCAACTGTCATAGAGATAGTTTCTAAAATCTGTGTCTTTATCGGTACATAGACAGACTACTTCGCCGTCGGGCTGAACAATTAGCGCCCCACCGGTTACATCGTTTGACCCATGCCACGGTTTACCTGGCTGCATGCCAAGTGCTGATTGCTTTAAAAAGTCCTTAAACTTAAAAATAAAAAAATCGGCATCATCGCGGTAGCCAGAAATCTCACCAAGCTTGGATATAAAGGTGGGATCTCTGACAACATCAGGAAAGTGGCCACCCCTAGCCCTATAAGAGCAAAACAAGGCATTCGCTATCATCGGCTCAAACAAAGAATCAATCATCCTAAGATTCTCCCTGAAAGTTAAGTTTTCAACGGCTACAAAATTGAAGTCGAAGCCTGGCAGTTGAAATAACTTTCCGATGAGTCGCTTACCAGAGAGTCGACCTAATTCAGGATCAGCAAGCAATTCAACCGAGCTGCAAGTTACTTTATACCTAAAAACAGTGGCGCCAGCATTCGTGAGACTTGGAGCACCCGACAGCATCGACTTAACCGTAAACCCAGCGTCCCTCACGCCGCTGACCGAAAAAGGATCCACGATACGCATCTCTATATCTGACTTCTCCCCATTCCTCGCCTTTAATGCACGAAGGGATAACGCGCTCAGCACAGACTCAGCCGAAGGGCAAAAAAAAGACAAACTATTCTCCCTGCGCTCTGGCTCACGCGCGATTGATAGTATCTCAGTTAAGAGAGAGCCAGCCAGCCCACTCAACTGACCATAAGCTCTTGGCTCAGTTGGGGCATCATTAACTATGCAGCGGTAGCCGTTTTCCTCCCTCTGAATATACACAATCTCGTCATTTCTTTCGACCCTACGAATGCCGTTTATACAGATAAATGCGCCAGACTTCTCTCCGGAACTGCTAATCACTGGAACCTTCCCATCTGCTACCAACTTAGCAACCACGTAAGGTTCGCTGAATTCGCCAGTATTACCAGTTATCCGCCCAGTGGCCTTTGACATGCAAACTTGATAGCAACTAAAGGCAATCAATCCAATGCTTTAATAATCGCCTCTCCCCAGGCCTGAACAGCCGTAACAGCCACGGAGTTCCCCAGCTGCTTCATGCGCGCAGCACGGGCTACTTCAGCGGGAAATTCATATTCTTCAGGGAATCCGTTGAGAAGAAGACCGTGCTTTTCATTTATCTTCAAGACCTCAGGCTCACGGGAGCCTTTCTTCCGAACAAAGTAATGCTCCCAGTTTCGCCGATCTTCGATCTTAGAGCCCTTCCCTCCGCATCTTAGCGTAAAGCCAATGGGCTTACGCTTCGTGCAAGCTTCATCGAAAAACACTTCACCGCCCAGGATCTCACCTAGGCGCAGTTCGTCTAACTCCTGTCGGGCCGGCACGACAAACGCATCAGCGTCCTTCTTACTCTTGAAACCGATGATGAAGACCCGAGGGCGATGTTGCGGAACGCCGAAGTCGCTCGCTTTAACGTAAAAATACCCAGGGGTACCCTTGGCCTTATGGTACCCAAGGCCGCCGGATTTCTTGTCGCCGAAGAGGTGATTCAAGATGGTCTCCATAGTCTTTCCGATACCAGGAACCGTTTCGCTAGGGCCACCATGGGTGATCAGTCCACGCACGTTCTCTAAAAAGAAAGCGGCGGGTTGCTTGACCCTGATGATTTCCTCTACGTTGAAAAATAGCGTACCGCGTGTATCGGAAAATCCCTTCTTTTTCCCAGCCTGGCTAAAGGGCTGGCACGGGAAGCCTCCGCAAAGGATATCAAAAGCAGGGATGCCTGTCTTAGGGTCCACCTTGGTGATATCCCCTTGGAAATACTTATCGTCGTTTGCGAACAGCGCCTTATCGGCACCGTGATTGAAGTTGTGCCGGTAGGTCTTTCGGGCGGCAGGATCCCACTCGCTGGCAAATACGCACTGCGCTCGCTTGGTATTGTTGAAAGCGACATGGAACCCTCCGATACCTGCGAAAAGATCAATGAACTTGTAGGTGGGCTTCTTGGCCATGCCCAACCCAAGCACATCTTAAGCCGATTTAAAAGCCATAAGTGGACACCTGTTCACCCCGGAGAATTGAAGTTTAATCCCCCAGTTTCTGACTAATCCTTGAGCTTTAACTTAAGTGCCTCGAAGTCGCAGTCAGGGATTCGATGGACCGCGCGATGGCAGCTGGGGCAGAGCATGATGAGGTCCGAAATCTCGGTCACCCTGCCCTCTTCAGACTTGGACAAAGGGATACGATGATGGGCCTCGATC
>JACCDG011819085.1_pt1 | contig 10657 bp, 17 predicted proteins | sample 7442471 | NCBI WGS metagenome assembly JACCDG01 (sample SAMN15323444, study PRJNA562643) | freshwater metagenome | isolation source: river surface water | place: USA:Blue River Watershed | collected 2017-08-17 | reverse complement strand
TTCGTGCATCCTCAAGTCCTACAAACTCCCATTTGGGTTCTTTGTCTAATAAAGATGTGTCCACAAACTCAAGTTGAGTATTCTCAAAAGATGTAGTGAAAGCATTTTTAGTGCGTAAGTTCATATCGTCTTCGGGATGAAGGTATGCAAGAACTCCCCATTGATTTTGAAACTTTTGTTCTTTTTCGCAATGGTAAAGAGCATATTCTACATAACGAATATTCAACAATAGATGATTTCCCTTTTCATCGTAGTAAATGGAAGGATTTGTTAAGGCTAATCCTTGAGTCTTAAAAGAAGGGATAATAAGGTTGGCGATAGAACCTTTTGACTCTATCGCCATTTTTGCGAAATTGTTTATCATTACTTTTTGGTTTGTAAACCAAAAGTAGCAATAAAATTATATATCTCCTATCCTTGAAACACTAAACGCAGTTGGTGCGCCTAAATCGGCAGGGAATGGTGCGTTAGCCGAAGGATTAAGACGAGGTTGCATATAGAAAGGTAAAGAAGTTACACGCACCAAGAAACTACTATTTTGAATTTGATTCGTATTGGTGCCTTCATACCTCATTAATCCAATAATTGTCAAGAATGTCCAAGTTGTACCATTGGTAGAAGTGTATAGAGTAGTCGATAAAGTCATATTTGAACCCAAGTCAAATAAGTGCGCCCTCACATTAACATTGTAAACACCCGTGTATAAAAATTGAACACTCGCATTTCCCGTTGATAAATTAGCAGATGTTAACCCTGCACCATAACTGAATGCAGAACTATTAAAAGGAATTTGGTTATCAGTAGAATTAGTAAGGTTAAAATAACCCGAAGTCCACGCTAATTGAATATTAGAATCCAAAGGTGCTAAAGTTCTTGCGACTTGAGCAATATTTGCAAAAGCACTTGCTCCCGAAGGAATTGGTGAACTTGCTGAAATCGTACCAAGACTTAAATCAGTATCATCAACTATGAATGCAAATTGAATTGTATCTCCTGCGTTGAATGCTTGAGTAAATTCTATTGTTGCATTTTCCCAACCCGAAGGAGCGACTTTAGTTCTTACTGATGTACCTACTTGAGCCGTAGAATTTATTAAAGCATAAATAGTACCCGTTGTTGTATTTGTTACATCGGTATTTCTCCATTGAACTTCAAGTTGTACTTTGTAAACCGCACCTTCATTTATTCTGAATAAATTACCACCCGATATACTAACACTATTAGAACCATACGAGTTGGCAAAACTTATAATTGTTTCAGTATTTATTGCACCTGCGGTTTGACCCGTTACATCGTATGCTGAATAGTAATAACCAACTACACCACTATCCCCTTGAATCCCTTGAATCCCTTGAACGCCTTGAATACCTTGAATCCCTTGAGTTCCTGCACCCGTAATACCTTGAATCCCTTGAGTTCCCGTTGAACCTTGAGAACCCGTAATACCTTGAATACCTTGAATACCTTGCGCTCCCGTATTACCCGTAGCACCACTTGTGCCTTGAACGCCTTGTGAACCTTGCGTTCCCGTAGTTCCTTGTGAACCCGTTGTGCCTTGAATCCCTTGAACGCCTTGAACACCTTGAACACCTTGAATACCTTGAATACCTTGTGAACCCGTAGTTCCTTGAACGCCTTGAGTTCCTTGAACTGCGTAAGTAACTTGAAAAGCATTCAAAATAATAGAAGGAACGGCAGGATAAGGTGAAACCGCACTTTCGTAATTTAGAATAATATCAGTATTGTCAACTGAATAAGCAACTTCAATAAAGTCACCTGCCGTTAGGTCTAATAAGAAATCTAAAGAAGGAACGACATATCTAAAGTTTGATTGAACTACATAGTGAGTAGTAGTATCTGCTATATCTATACCATTTTTACGCAACCATACCCAAAAATTATCTCCACCACCCGAATTTATTTTATCAAGTTGGATTGAAAAATTGAAGGCATATCTTCCCGTATTTGCAAAAGTAATTCGTGATGAAGAAACTATACTTACTCCATTACTTAATGCAGTATTGTTAAATGTAGCAACATTTAAAGTATTGACTGCAACGGCATTTTGGTCTTGAGTAGAATAAAATGAACCATAATAACCAACTGCTCCTCCTGCTCCTTGAATACCTTGTGTACCTTGCAATCCTTGTAATCCCGTAGCACCGCCTGCTCCTACAAGTCCTTGAATACCTTGAATACCTTGAATACCCTGCGCTACAAAAGCACCATCAAGACCTTGAACGCCTTGAACGCCTTGAATCCCTTGAATCCCTTGAATCCCTTGAATCCCTTGCGTTCCCGTTGCACCCTGCGAACCCGTTGCGCCTTGCGTTCCATCAGCACCTTGAATGCCTTGAACGCCTTGTGAACCCTGCGTTCCCGTTGCTCCTTGAGTTCCATCAGTTCCTTGAATGCCTTGAATACCTTGATTGCCAACCGAACCCTGCGTTCCCGTTGCTCCTTGCGTTCCATCAGTTCCTTGAACGCCTTGAATACCTTGAATGCCTTGATTACCAACTGAACCTTGAGTTCCCGTTGCTCCTTGCGAACCCGTTGTGCCTTGAACGCCTTGAACGCCTTGAATACCTTGAATACCCTGCGCTACAAAAGCACCATCAAGACCTTGAACGCCTTGAATACCTTGAATACCTTGAATACCTTGAGTAGCGACTCCTCCACCGCCTCCATTTGAGCCAAATGCACTAATAAATCCATCTACCATTTTCGTAATTTTTTAGGTCGAAATAACTTCTGCTGACATACTTGAACCACTTAAAAGAATATCGGGCAAAATAAAACCCGTATTTGCAGATAGCGATAAAGTTTGACCCGTTGTTAAAACCACTTGATTTGTACCTCCATCAACGGAAATATTCAAAGGTTGGGCAGACCCATTTAAAACGCTAAATGTATTTAAGCCACTCAATGTTGTTGGTGACGTTGTGTATGTTTTTACTACGACTCTTTGTATCTCGTCTGACATAGCCAAAAATTTAATTCATATCGCCAAACAAGTAATCAAACGTGATTGGCTTAATTGGTTTAACACCTTCAAAAAAATATAGGTTTGGCGTTGTTTGCTCTTCTTTTTGCTTGTAGATTAATACGCTTACATCTTCGTAACCGCATCCTTGTTCTCTACGCAACTTTCTCAAAGAACTTGAGATAAAAGGAGTTGCAATCAATTCTCGCCCTAAAAAATCAAGTTTTACGTTCAAAATCTGATTAAACGTAACGTCTTTTTTTACTTTGTTGTCCACCAAAACTCTATAAGTTGGTGTACATTGTTCATCTGATGCTTTAATCATCAGTTGAGTTTGAGTTTCTGCTACGCCATATTCTTTCGAAAAATTCTTAATGGCATTGAGCATAATGTCTGAAGTCGTTTTTTGGATGTCCATAATTTACGTGGTTTGTAGCGTAAATTTAGATAAAATCCTTGACTTTGTATGTATATGAATATGGTATTCTATTGAAACGTAGGATTCCTTTTTTGAAACCAAAATATCCACGTTGTTCAATCGTACTATTTTGAACTGATGCGAGAAGACCGCCTGCAATATTACCCGAAAGGAATTTTGTAGGGTCAATAACCACTTTAATTGGAAAATAACTTTTACCTCCATTCGCACGAAGGAATTGATTTAAAGATGCGTTTTGAACAACCGCTACTTTATCACCATTTAGAAAAATATCAAAATAGTAATTTGTCAATGTAGCACTTATTGCCGAATCATTAACTACTTCAACATCAATTTGTAGTTCTACTTCTTTAGTAGTTACCTTTTTGATTATAACACCTAAAATTTTGTACTTGTAGTTGTACAAAATAGCACCTTGAGTTAGGTAGTATTGATAGATACCATAACCTAAACCAATCGCACCAATAGCAATAAATACCTTTTTCATTCTATTTTCTTTTTTTGTAAATGTAGTAACCGCCACCGACTACTACCGCACCAATTAACAACCAATGCCAATTACGACCAAACCATCCACCGCCATAAACGGAACGATTCTCTTCACCCGTTGGAGCAGATTCTCCCGTTGGAGCAGTTTCAGTTCTTAATTGTTTTGATGCTCTACGTTCTTGTCGTCTTGCTTTGGCTTTTTTACCAATAAAATCGTCAAATCCCGTATTGCCATCCAAATCACCCATAAAATCAAAAGAAGGGTCTTCACCCACTTCAATTACACTTGGTCGGTTTCCCGTAAAGTCAAAAGAAGGGTCTTCACCTACTTCAACAATACTTGGGCGATTTCCCGTGAAATCAAATTCACGGCTTAATTCATCTTGAGTGATAATATCACGCTCATCGTTATTCACGAAATTGCTACATCCACACATACTTTTACTTTTTCTTTTTAAACAATAAATAACCAATACCTAACAAAGCAATAACTCCAACACCAATCCAAATGTATTTTTTGTTGTCAGTTTCGTTTAATTGATTTTTTAACTCTTCTTCAGCCTTTAGAATTGCTTGTTTTTCTTCTTCTGAAAGATTCTCAAAATCTTTTTGACCTTCTTCTTCAGCAGATGCAATAGCCTCACGTTGTTGTTTGCCAATTTGACCTTGCTTTACGATACCACTTAAAGAACTGATGACTACGCCTGCCAAACTTAATAACCCAACAATTACACTTGTACTAATAGGCTCTACATTATAGAAGTTTTTCATATCCAAAACTTCTTTCCTGCATTTTGCGCCACAAACAAATGGTTTTTTTGCTTTGCCTTTATTAACGGCATCAACTAACTCATTCCAATCACCCCATTTTCTCCACTTTTCTTTAAGTTGATTTAAGAGTTTGGTATTCGTACCCGTGATGATAGCATTAAGTTTATAAGCAAAACCTCTAAAGTTCAACTTAACTAAACTCAAATAAGCCTCTCTACGAGCAGGTTTGCTTGTTGGTATTTTGTTACGAGCCGTTTTTCTTGCCTCTTTATTAGATGCTCCACCTGCTTTTTCTTGTTGCTTGACTTGTCTTCTTGCTTTGGCTTTTTTACCAATTAAATTATCAAAGTCTTCGTCACCCCCAACGAACTCAAAGCCTTCAGAAAGAGGCTTTAGAGGCTTCCAAGCACCATTAACATCGGTAGTGCTTTCTTCAGTTGCTTTGTAGTATTTCATATTAGTCTAAATTACCTTCAAAATCAAGATTTCCACTTGTTGCTTCGATGTTGCCATCAAAAGTTAAGAAATTGCTTCTGCCTAAACTTGCGTTAATTCGATTAGATAAATCTAATTGAGGATTAGTTGAAGTTGCAGGTCTTGGACTTCCAAATAGATTTGGTAATCCTGCACCTATTGAAGTATTATAAGGTCGTGCTGAACTTACACTTGGTGTATTAATACTCAAAGGGCGTAAAGTTCCTTGAGATGCAGTAGATGTAGCAGAAGGAGTTGCAACTACAACGGGTTGACTTGTTTGCATTACTGCACCGCCACCATTTTCTTGAGCAATAGCACCGCCACCTACACCGCCTAAACCTGCGCCTGCGCTACGCTCTTCGGCATCCGTACTTTTTCGACTGCGTAAGTAAAGAATAGTTCCTAACAATACTGCTCCGCCAATTAATAAATTTTTGTTTTTCATTTTTAATCAATTATGTTCGTGTCTAAATCTAAACCTTTTCTTGCAGGTGCATCTAAATCCGCTTTCAAGTTTCCATTAAAAGCATAAGTTGGATTGACACCTCCAATGGGTTGTTTCTCATCGAAACCTTTTTCTAATTCTTGATAGACGTTGTATGCCGTATCGTAGTAGTTAGAACCATTAAATTGTTTAGTTCCAACTTGAATGAATTTGCCACTATTCCACCATTTAACTTCACTCAAGATTCGTTTACCACCTTTTGTAAAATTTACTTTTCCACTACCATAGTAGTAAGCAAAAACATCTTGTTTATTGATTGAACCTAAAAGCGAAGTAATAAGCACAACCTTTCCTTCAGCATTGTTTGTAATCAAACCTTTTGTTGGATAGTTTTGCCAAGTAGAAAGTAAAACGGAAGGAATTGCACTACCTTTAGCCTTTTTCCAATTTTTGTTTGCAGACTTGTACAATTCACCATATTTACCAAACGCTTTACGAATAGTTGTATTATCGTATTCACCCGTAACATCTAAATCAATTTCTTCAGAATAACTTGGATAGTAACGATTCAACCAAATCCTAAACAAATCACCTTGAACCTTATTTGTAAAAGGAGTTTTTTCGTGAGAATTGTCATTACCCGTACCTTGCGAAAAAGGCGGTGGTGGTGGCGGTGGTGGCGGTGTATTATTTTCATCTCGCCTTTTTTTAATGGCTTTATAGATAAAATAACCTGCCGTTCCAACTACGCCAATAGTTGCAATACCGATTGCTATTTTAAGTCCTTTGTTCATTACTTTGAATTATTTATTCACCTGCTTTTGCTTCACGAGCATTTTTGATGCTCTTAAAAATTGCGTAGCCGATTGCTCCTACGGCAATCACACCAACTACTGCTAAAAGTGCGTTTCTTTTCATCTCAATTATTTTTTAGAGTCCTTCAGCCGTTTCTTCTTCAATGGTATTTTCAGATGCGGTAACTGATGGTTTTGGTTTACCACTTGTTGGAGGCGGTGCTAATTCTTTACCACTACCTGCGCTTGTTGATTTCATTCTTGTGTAAAGGAGGTAAGCACCAACGGCAACTGCACCCCATAAAAGCCAATTTTTCTTCATTTTTCTTTTTTTATTTTAAACCTAAACTACTTAAACGATTCATAGATGGTTCGTAAACATTTCCTGCCAAAACATCATTCCATTCATCGTCTAATGCTACATATAGTGAAACACCACCATTTTTAGTCTTATATGCTTGTGCCATTTTTTTAAGTTTGGCATCGGTTAAACTCATTATTCGACCATTCACTTCCGTAGGGTACACAAAGAAGTTCACTCCTGCAATTTTGCTATAAATGTAATTTACGTCTGCCGTTGGATTGTATCTTTTTGCTTCCGCTTCTTCATTTGGAGTCAATAGCGTATCACCACTTCCTTCTTCTCCTCCTTCACCACTTGAGGCGGTTTCATCTTCTTTCTTGGCTTGAACTTTATTTAAAATTGCTCTACCAACAAAAAATAAACCTGCCGTAATCAGCAAAATGCTTGCGCCCGTAATTAATGTTTTTTTAGTTGAATCAGTCATATTAAAACTTTTTTAAGTTGCGTAAATAAGCATCAATAGTAACCCAATTTTCACTTTCAAGAAAACTATCCAAATACGCATATAAATTACGATTGTAGGTCTTTTCAAAGTTGTAAGCAATGTAACTAACATTTACCAAAGAACCTGCACCCGTAATAGCACTAACGGCTTGGTCTTCTTTATCTGAAAGACCAAAATTTCCACCCCATTTAGCGTTCCAAATATTCAATGCCGATGTATTTGCTTTGGCACTTGAAATGGTAACTTTAGTTGGGTTTTCTTTATAAAGCAAATCACTTAAAACTTGCTCCTTTTGAATATTTTCTTTGTCGTCATCCGCTTCTCTATCGGTAGCATCTTTAGTTATTCCTAATTGATTCAAAATAGGCTTAATGATGCCAAAATATGCAACGGCAAGAACGGCAACACCTACAACGCCAAAAACGATGTATTTTGCAGTTTCTCCCGTATCTACTTTTACATTAGGTGTAGCCATTATCTATGGTTTTTTACAAACTTGTCTAACTTCTCAAATCTCCTCTTATTAGGTTCGGAGGGAGCAGTTTTAAAAACACTCAAGAACACATTGTAAATGTCAATCTTTGGATAACCTAACTTCAAATAAATATTCAGTCCATTAAGGTCTGCTTCGATTTCATTTGAAGGGTTTCTATTGAGGTAAAAATGCGAATACTCGTGTAGCAAAATAGCCATACGCATAGGTATGGTCATTGCTCTGAATTGTTCTGCACTTACTTCTATCCTTCCATTTACTTGCGAAATTCTCGCAGGTGTTTTTAGAACTAATCCGTTGACGTTCCTAATTTGGTCAAAATAGTCTATCCTATATTTCCCATTGTTACTCATATATACATCGCCTTGAGGTGATGATGATAAGTAACCACACTCATCTGAAAATTCTTGTGCGAACTTCACAAACGATTGTGTCTTTTTGCTAAAATTATAGCGAGGCACTTTGTATGGCGCAGGCTTAACTTCAGTAACTCTAAAAGACGAATCATTACGAATCATCCCGTTATTGTCATTAAATACGATTACAACCGCCTCCATTGGTGCTTGTGGCATCAAAACCACAAACTCTTCTTTGCCATCCACAAAACCATACCTTTTGGTATAGTAAGTGTTTTTTCTATTGGCATCCCTCACTTGAATCCATATCTTTTCCTTGAATTTAGTTTCAATAACTATCTTCAGTTTAGTTGGTTGTTCGTTAAGGGTTACTTTTGTTACCATCCGTTCTTATTCAGCACTTGTTCGTGTCAAACCATAAATAACAAGAGCCAAACCTACAAAACCAAGAAGATTTACCATTCCTAATTTTGTTTTAGCATCTTGAGTTGTAGTTTTTCTACTTGAGTTATTACTTTCAACTACTTCGTTATCTGATTCAATCAAGTTATACATCTTTTCGTGATTTTGAAGAATACCCTTTTCTTGAGTTTCTTTCAACCACTCTTTGAATGGCAACGTAGTTTTGCTTTGCTTATAAAGTTGGTTTGCGCTAATCATTTTAACTTGCTTTGAAAATAAATCTTCCCAAAATAATACCTATCAATCCGCTTACAATGAGATTTTTTCTCATAGCGATGCCAACGAGTAAACCAATACCACCTCCAAGTAAAGCACCTTTTGTATTATCCTCCATTTTTGTTTTAACTTCAGATACAATGCTTTCAGCACCCAAAGAGTTAATCTTATGGGCGTTTCTTGTTAATGTTTTTTTATCGGTTTTAGTCACTTGGCTTATTTTTTAACTTGCTTGTAAACAAGAAAAGTCAACAATCCAATGATAATCAAATTGTGTACATTTTGTCCACCAAGAAATGTGTCGGGGTTTTTAATATCAAACATTTTTTTTGTTTTTAAGATTAAACTACTTATTTGTTATTTTTTCTTTGTCGCAAAGTAAGCAATAGCACCTACGATTGCAATAGCACCTACGATTGCTAATCCTTTGTTTCTTTCAAACCAAGTTGGTTCATAATCATTGCCCGAAGGCGGTAATTGTCCTCCCGTTGTAGGGATTTGTCCACCTGCTTGAAGGCTATTGTAAACACTTGTACCTACTTGACCGATTGTTTCACGATTTTTACTAAACCAATCTTTGAATTTATTCCATCCACTTGGTTCGGTAGTAGACTTTGCCGTTCCTGCTTTATCAGCACTACGTTTTGCAAAGAAATTACCGATGCCTTTTAACCAACCTCCCTTTTCAGTACCTTGAAGTTGTTGAGTACCTTGAGCAAGACCTTGAAGACCTGCCGAACCGCTTAAAGTCGGTAGAGGTGCTAAAGGGTCATCACCATTGGCATTCAAAAAATTCATATTTTGAGCATTCAAAGTAATCAAAACCGCCAAGTTTTCACTTAACTTACGATTACGCTTGTTTGCTACAATTAAACGAACTAAATCCTTACGAGAAGGCTTACGAGATACACGAACACCTGCATCTTTCAACGCACTTGCAACGGCTTGAGGTTCGTTTCGAACTACTTTTCCTAATTCACCTAAAACAATAGCATTACGGCTACTGCCATTAGCGTTTGAATAAGTATCTACAAAATTATATTTGTGGTAAATCATTTTTTCATAATTAATGCGATTCCTACTAAAATAAACCCACCAAAAATCATCATTTTAGCAAGGTTAATTTGTTCCGCTTGACTATCGGAAATATTGGAATTGCCGTTAGCATTGGAGAAATTCTCTTTCTTTTCAACTGATTTGCTTTTTTTGCAATCACAAACCATTGTGACAAGTTCTTTGTCGGGATGAATCTCGGCTAATTTTAGTAAGCCACGTTCACCATTTTTGTTGACATAATCCTTCAACTGACCTTCTAATTCTTCGGGAGAATTAGGTCGTTTGTAATTACCTTCTTTGCTCAATAAGTCATAAGCATCTGAAGGGCAATTATTTGCGTAATATTCGTAAATCGTTATCTTTTTCATATCGCTTTTAAAAAAGAAAGGGTTAGCCAAAATAAATCGCCAACCCTTTCGAATGAAAGACACCTTTTTATTTAGGTGGACAAACCGAAAAGGTTTATCTAATACAATGTTGCTTTAAGCAGACTTTGATTAACGACCACGTAAGGCTTGAACCGCCTTAGATGATAGAACAACTTTATCAGACTTAACGATGTTTGGATTACCATATCCTGCAACTGCACGCTGACCCGTAAGAGTACGAGAAATTGATGAAGTTTCGGCAGGGTAGAAGTAAATCTTCGCAGTCGCACTTGCCAACAAACGGCTCAATACTACTGACGTAAATCCATCAATTTTATATGTGAATTTAACGGCAATAATAGTTGATTGTTGCTGATAAGGGTCAATGGTAGGTACGAGGGTCTTTTGACTTTCGTTACCATTAACATCTTGCTGAATAAGAGTCAAAGTTTCAAGAACTTGGTTAGCAGTAGATGACTGCAAATAGGTTAACCCTACT
>JACCDG010072487.1_pt1 | contig 10657 bp, 13 predicted proteins | sample 7442471 | NCBI WGS metagenome assembly JACCDG01 (sample SAMN15323444, study PRJNA562643) | freshwater metagenome | isolation source: river surface water | place: USA:Blue River Watershed | collected 2017-08-17 | reverse complement strand
GGCATTCTTCTCGAACCTTGACGTAATCAGTACCGCAGCGGTCAATCAGAACGACCGCAACCAGGCCGCAAGTGCGGACCTTTGGAAAGAGGTCATCAACTACCGGCTGACCAAGACTATTCCGTGGTTCCTGACCCTTGTTGGAGCTATGCAGGACTGCATGACTGTAGGGGTTGCGTGCTCCTATCAGTATTGGCGATATGAAGCAAAGTCGGTTATGGAATACGAGACCATGACTGACGAATTCGGCAATCCGTTCATTGGTGCTGACGGCCAGCCGATGCTGGTCGAGCGCCCCCGCATGGTGGTCAAAAAGGACCAGCCCTGCATCGAACTGATGCCGGTCGAGAACATCCGAATCGACCCAGGCGCCTCGTGGATCAACCCGATTGAGTCCAGCCCATACGTGATTCGATTGGTCCCGATGTACGTCTGCGATGTCAAGGCGATGATGAACAACCTTGACCAAAAGACAAACGCGCCGAAGTGGAAGACCCTGACTGACGGACAGATCAAGTCCGCCATGAAGAACGATAACGACTCCACTGCCCAGACCCGCGAGCAGAACAGGCAGGACAGCAAAGACCCCGGCAACACGGCCATTGGGGATTACGAGATTGTCTGGGTGCATGAAAACTTCATGCGCGTGAATGGTGAAGAAATGGTGTTCTACACCCTCGGCACCGAATTCATGCTGACCGATGCGAAACCATTGGCCGAAGTGTATTTCACCGGGGACCGCCCGATTGTGATGGGCTGCTGTGTGGTCGAGACCCACAAGGTCATGCCGGACTCCCCTGTGATGCTCGGGGAACAGTTGCAGCGCGAGGCGAACGAGGTCGTGAATCAGCGCCTGGACAACGTGAAACTGGTGCTGAACAAACGCTACATCGTCAAGCGCGGCGCGCAGGTCGACATCAAGTCGCTGGTGCGGAACGTGCCGGGGTCGGTGACACTGGCGAACGATGTGCAGAACGACGTAAATGCGCTGGAATTCCAGGACGTAACATCATCGTCCTACCAAGAGCAGGACCGCATCAACGTCGATTATGACGAGCTGACGGGGAATTTCTCGCAGGGCTCGATCATGACGAACCGCAAGATGAACGAGACCGTCGGCGGCATGGGGATGATCTCCAACGCCGCGAACCAGATCACGGAATACACCCTGCGCACCTTCACAGAGACATGGGTGGAGCCTGTCCTTCGCCAATTGGTCAAGATGGAGCAGAAGTACGAGACCGACGAGGTTATCCTGGCCATCGCTGCATCGCAGGCCAAGCTGATCGAAACCTATGGTGTGAGCGAGATCAACGACGAACTTCTCGGGCAGGAACTGACCCTGTCGGTCAATGTCGGAATGGGCGCCACCAACCCGGACCAGAAACTCGGCCGGTTCATGGGCGCCATGCAAGCCTATTCCGCTGTCGCTCAGATGGAACTGCCTGGCCTGGACATGAAGGAGATCGGCAAGGAGGTATTTGGCCTGGCTGGATACCGTGACGGCGGCCGGTTTATGGTCGATGACGACACCAATGCGCAGATCGAAAAGGTCATCAAGGGCGCCACTCAGATGGTCGAAGAGGCCAAGGCCGAGGTCATGCAGCGCGAACAGGCGATTCAGGACGAGGGCCGGAACCTAGAAAAGATGCTGGCTGATCTGAAGATGCAGAGCGCGAAGTTGGTCGCCGATGAAGAGGCCATGCAGGCCCGAGGGGTAGCCGAGGACGAGTCTTTGCGACTCCGACAAGAATTGCTGGTCACCAAGACCAACGCCGCCGCCAATGAAGCAACGGCCAAGATCAACGCCGCAGCCCTTCAACTCGAGGCAGCCATGGCCGGGATCATGGCGAAACTCCAATCGGTCGAAGTCCCTGACGATGGATCCGCCGACGGTGAAGCGAACAAGATCGCCGAACTGTTTGCAGGAGTGACCCAGGCTCAACAGGAGGCGCTGTCGATCTTCTCCGGGGCATTGATCGAACAAGCTGGAAAGCAACAGGACAGCGCATCGTCACAGACCGCCATTCTTGAGGCAATTCAGAAATCAATGGAGCTTCAGTTGCGGCCGAAGATCGGGACCCTGTCCAACGGCAAGCAGATCCGCATCGAACAAATCTAAGGAGAATCACTATGAGCATGTCCGATACCACCGAAATCGCAGCCCTTGCAGCCTTCCTGCAAGGCACTGATCCCGCTTACCGCGCTGGTGCCACGCAATACCTTGCGTTGTTCGAGGGCGACCCCGGCGAGTCAGCATCTCTGGCGCAAGAGTCCAACTATACGTCCTATGCTCGCGTCGCGTTGACTAAGGCGACGGCATGGACTGGCGCGGGTAATCCATTCACCAACGCAGACCTGATCCAATTCCCGGCCTGTACCGGATCGACTTCGGCCATCACGCACTTTGCTGTAGTGGATACCGGCCCGGCCCGTTCGACTGCGGTGAATATGATGATTTCCGGTGCGCTGTCGGCAACGCTGAACGTGTCCTCCGGCATCCAGCCGCAGTTCGCTATCGGTGCATTGAGCGTAACGGCAACCTAAGATGGCCGGATTTGCAACCGTCAGTGAGTTTGCGAGGGCCGATGAACTAGGCCAGTGCTGGCTCACGCAATTTAGAAAGACGGTCGCATCTGCCGCGACGACCACAAGTGCATGGATTGACTACTCGTACTTCGCGGGTAGTCCTCCTGCCAATTTCTACGCCTCGACGCCTGCTGAAGCGGCATTGGTTGAGAGTGACAAGGGGCTTCGTGTTCCACAAGTCACTCCGATGACGCAGCACTTGCAACGGTTCACGGTGATGACTGCGAACACTGCAACAGCGGTGAATGCAAGGCAGCGATTGATCCTGTGCGACTATCTGCTCTACTACCCGTTCATCGACACCGATGCTATCGGGGAAGAACAGACGCTCTACAACACAGCGGACAATGCTCTGCTTCCATCCATACCTAGATACACGGCGGGAAAAGTAATTGCTGTTGGACAGTCTGCTGCTTCTGCTATTGGAACATTCACATTCACCTACACCAATCAAGACGGAACAGGTGGCAGGGTAAGCCAAACGCATAGCACATTCGTTGTTGCCGGTGGTGGGCAGATCGTGAGTGCTAAAGGCGGTGGCGCTTCATACAATCCGTTCCTTGAACTGCAACTTGGTGATACCGGCGTTCAGTCGATTCAGTCCGTGACATTCACTGGCGCTGGTGGTGGGCTGATGGCGCTAGTTATTGTGAAGCCACTATTCTTCGGATATGTGACTCAGGAGTGCCGAACGACGACTGGCGTTGCCTATGGCGCTGCCAATGAGTTCATGTCCGTGATTCACGGGGCTGGTGCTCCGAAGATCATTGATGGTGCTGTACTGAATTTCATCGCGCAAGGTACGGCGGGGTCGCTTGCGTCCTCGCAACTTGTTGGAACAATCGAAACATTTTGGAACTGAGGGAGTAACGACATGGGCTGGACTTCTCAAGACGATCTAATCACACAACTGACCGTCAATGGCAAGGGTGATACGGTCACAACCACCAAGACTCTGAATGCGGCGCAGACAGCCGGAACATGGACGCTGCTTGCCGGAATGGCTGGTTATCCGCCTGCTGCTACCTTTGCGGGCTCAGACCTGACTTACGTCCCAACGGACGATACGTGGTCGGAGGGAACGATCTACACTGGCGGTGATGTCTCGACGGCAACCAAGCACTTCTTGACCGCTGGCGGGTGCGCAGTCGCTGCTGCCGGTGCTCCGTGGTACATCATGGCGATTGACCTTGTCGGCTTTGTTCCGCTCTCCGGTACAAACGTGAGCACCACCGGCACGAAGACCGTAACCATGACGGCTATCGGTTCCGGCGCTGGCAAGGGTGATCGATACGCCAATGGTGCGGGGCTTCGGATGTTCGTCGCGGTGGATACGATCATGGGCGCCAATGCCCCGACCTGCATCATCAACTACCTTGACACAGGCGGCGCGGCCGGAGCGACAACGACATTCACTTCAACAGCATCACTAGGCGTCGGGCAACTGCTCAACACGGGCGCGGCAGCGAACAAGTACAACCCGTTCCTCCCTCTCGCGGCAGGCGATACCGGCGTGTCCGACATCGTATCCCTCGTTTGGGCAGGCACAGCCCATGCCTCCGGTTCAGTCATCATCGGCCTGTGCAAGCCACTCTGGTCGATCCCACTCCCGGCAACTGGTCTGTATTCCAAGATGGATTTGGTCAATGCGTTCCCATCGATGCGGCAGATCAAGGACGGTGCAAATATCCAATTCCTTCTGTTTCAGACAGGAGCGACGACTTCGGCGGGTACGGTCAATGTCGACTTTGACTACGGCTACGGCGGCTAATCATGGACAAGCGAATCCTTGATCTTGTAAATGACTTCAATCAGTGGAAGGGCAACAGCTTCACCCTTGCCAATCTGATTGTGGAAGCGCAGAAAGAGGTCGACCGCGAGAAACTAATCGAAGCAGGATTTACTGAAGCAGCAGAGGCAATCTGATGGCCCTGAGAAGCAACGGAAATACGTTTAGTTCAACAGGGGTTCAGCACTTTGGAGTGACTGCTGCGTTGAGCGCGTATCCGCATGTGCTTAATCAGAACTTCGCACAGACGAATCGCATTCGGAACCTGACCGCAGGGGAAGGGATCACGGACGATAAAGTCGGCCTGCCAATGGGGTACGTCGACAAGGGTTGGATGATGCCGCAGAAGGCTGGCATGATTAGTTCCCGTGGAGCTAATTTTGGCTTCACCGATACGGGAACAATTCTCGGTGGCAAGGCACTGGAAACTACCCCGCCAGAACCTTCATTTGGATTCACCGCTGTTGCTACGGGCGGGCTTGTATCAACTGTCCCTGCTGCGGGTGCGCCAGCTACGTTTGGATTCTCGACCAATGCGCCACTGCTTACCGCATCACTTAGCGGCGATGGATCAGCGACCTTCGGATTCTCTTTTGCCAATGCACTTCTAGGCGCTTTGGGCGGAATGACCGTCACCGCAGAATTTGGCATGGATGGAACACTGACGAGTCACGCCATCGGGATCATGGAAGGCACAACAGCGGAATCTGGAGTGACGATTGACAACATTGTGACGGCGCTCGAAACCGCAGTGCTCCCGGTCAATATAGTCAAGGTCAATGACTACGACGTAACTGGCAACGGTCAGTCTGGAACGGAGTGGGGGCCGGCGTAATGGCATCCTCATGGGGCAGCAGTTGGCTTGACGCATTTGGGAACAGTTGGGGCGAGGTAACAGTCGACCCCAATGCAATGGTCGGTAGCGGCACGTTTGGTTTCTCGGCAACAGGTACTTTAACGGCAGCAGTGGTTCCTGACGATGTACCGATGATGGGTGGCGGCGGCGGAAAGAAGAACAAGCGCAACAGGGTACTGAAAAAGACGATCTACGGGACAGTAATATCGGTCTGGCAGGAGAATAACCACGAGCGGCCCCCGGTCGTTGTTGCCGAGGAAATCACCGAACAGGTAGCCGAGACCTACCGGGACATCGAGGCCGAGATTGCCGAAGTCGAAATGCGAACCCTGATCGTGAGATTGATGGCCAGAGCAGTTGAAGAAGAGGACGACGAGGCCGCGTTCTTTGCGATGATGTAGGGCTTGTGTCTTGAATGAATAAGTGTATCCTTGCAACTGCTTACAAGCTAACCACTACTGGATAGTCAATGACCGCTGAACTCTACGCCGAGGGAATCATGGGCAGGGACGCCGAGGACTTCATCCAGGGCGAACTCGGTCAATACCTGATTGGCTGCGCGGATCAAGAGATCAAGACTGCCACCGACGCGCTCAAGCGTGTTCATCCGTGGCGCACCCGGCGAATCCGGGAACTTCAAAACGAGATTTGGCGAGCCGAGAGTTTTCAATCTTGGCTATCCGAACTCGTCATCCGCGGCCGCCAGGCCGTCCAGCAACTCGAAACCGACTAAAGGACACATCGATCATGGCACTCGAAAACGCTACCCAACCGGGCGTGGAAACACCAGAAGCAGTCGAAGGCGCCCCCGTTCCGACTGAACGCGAACAGACGATGGCCGAGATCACGGCAAGGGTTCGGCAGGAACGCGACGACGAGATCAAGGCTTCTGGCGGTGATGTGATTGATACGACTTCCGCTACCGTAGCGGACCCCTCTGCTGCCCCGGCCCCGGACCAACCCGGCCCCGCTGCTGACGATGCGACTCCCCCCGCGCCGCCCGCTGCCGATGCCACCCCATCCACCCCCCCGGCCGGGGCAGCACCCATCGAAGACCTCGTCACCATCAAGGTGGACGGGGTCATGCAGCAAGTATCCCGCGACAAGATTTACGAAGCCGGCCTCCGTGCGGTTCAGAAGGAATCGTCCGCTGACCGCCGGCTCGAAGAGGCTACCCGGTTGCTGCGCGAAGTCGAACAACGCATCGCGCCGCCGCCCGTCCAGAACACTCCTCCACCCCAAGCATGGGACGAGGAGATCATCGCCTATGCGCTCGCGCATGGCACCGAGGAACAGAAGGCCGAAGCCGTTCGGCAGATCCGAGGAGGGCGCCAGGAACTGGCCACCCCCGACCAGATCGCCAACAACGTCGAAGCCCGTATCCTCGACAAGGTTGATTTTCAGAGTTCAGCCGAATGGTTCCAGACCAACTACAAGGACATCGTATCCGATCCCTACCTGCTCCAACTTGCAAGCCTCCAGGAAGACCACATGAGGGCCAACGGGGACAAACGTCCTCGGAAGGAACTCTACGCGGAAATCGGGGATGGGCTGCGCAAACTTAAAGGCGGCGGCGTTCCGGTGACGACCTTGGAAGAGAAGCGGACCCAGAAGGCAGGCATCACAAATCTTCCCGCGGCATCTGCCCGGAAGACTACCCCACAAGCACCGGCCGCCAAAACGCCATCGCAGATCATCGAAGAGATGCGGACGAAGCGGGGCCAGGCAGCATAAAGGAGACACATCATGGCTTCACAAGTTTGGGCAGTAAATTCGCTGGGCGGGTATATGTATTCGGACAACCTGTCCGACGAACTCCGCATGGCCGTTCAACCGATGACCAAGTTCCGCCAGTTCTGCGACGTCAAGGACGCGACTCAGCAGGGCAAGAAGAAGGGCGACACCTTCCTCTGGGACGTGTATCAGGACGTTGCGACTCCGGCCGGCGCGACGCTGACGGAAACCAACACGATGCCGGAAACCAACTTCACGATCACCCAGGGCACCCTGACGATCACCGAAGCCGGCAACTCGGTTCCCTACTCCGGCAAACTCGACGACTTGTCGCAGCACCCGGTCAAGACCATCATCAACAAGGTCCTGAAGAACGACGCCTCCAAGTGGTTCGACGCTGCTGCTGCCACGCAGTTCAACGCCACCCCGCTGCGTGTTGTCGGCACTTCCTCGACCACCATCACCCTGACCACGAACGGCACAGCCACCGCGACGAACTCGCAGGCGTTGAATACCGGGCATGTCAAGCTGATCGTCGATGAGATGAAGGAACGCAACATCCCGGCTTATACCGGCGATGACTACTACGCTCTGGCGTGGCCTTCGACCTATCGCTTCTTCAAGAACCAACTGGAGTCGATCCACACCTATACGGATGCGGGTTTCCAGATGATCATGAACGGCGAAATCGGTCGCTACGAGAACGTCCGCTACATCGAGCAGACCAACATCCCGAAGGGCGGCGCGGCGGACTCCACGACCTGGAACGCCTTTACCCGAACGGCGGATGCTTGGAACGGTGACCATTCCGACTGGGTGTATTTCTTCGGCGCCGATACCGTGGCGGAAGCCATCGCGGTGCCCGAGGAAATGCGCGGCAAGATTCCGACCGACTACGGCCGCAGCAAGGGCGTCGCCTGGTACTACTTGGGCGGCTTCGGGATCGTGCATGGCGTCAATGCCGCGACCAACAGCCGTAACGCCCGCATCGTCAAGTGGGACAGCGCGGTTTAATTTCAATTCCGAGCGGATCGGGCCTTCCCCCGCTGCTCACCAACTTGGCTACCGGGAGGCGGTAGTTAAAGGAGACTCAAAATGGCTGTTGCATCCTTGCGTTACGATCACCCCGCCTACACGGTTCCTGTCGTGTTTTCGGGCTCCACCACCGCCGGCGCGAACGGCGTCACCACCAAGTTCTGCGCCTTCACCGCCATGAAGCTGAAGCAGGTTGTCAATGCGCCGAACCTGGCGCTGCCGACCACCGCCGCCGGCTCGCAACCGCTGCTCTACACCCAGAACGGCACGACCACGACCACGACCACGCTGACGGTGCTGACTTCGGCCTCGTACGCGACGGTCACCGACGACATCTCCGACGTCACCCTGGCCGCCGGCAACGCCTTCTGGTTCACGCACGGCACCGACGCCACGACCTCCCGGTCCGTGGCCATCGAAGCCTACGTCATCCCCGGCAGCAACCTGCAGGTGTAATCCCACGCAGTACCCAGGCCGGCTAACCCCCGGTCTGGAGTTCTCCCACAGGAGGCACCATGGACAAGAAAGCATTCAACGGACGCTTCGTCGAGAACGAAGGCATGTCCGCCGCTGACCTCGAGCGCGGATACTCGATGACCGGCGCAATTCCCGAGACCGGCGAAAGCATCAGCAACGCCCAGGCCGAGGCTGACAAGGAAGCGAAAGCGGCTGCGGACTACCGCGCCATGTGCAAGAAGAATGACTGGAGTTGCCCGGCAGACCGCGGCGGCTTCCTTGACGACGACTGCTGCGAATGATGCTCGACCGCTCACAACCATTCGCCCAGACGATGGGGGACAGCGTGGCCAGGTACCATCAGGACGGGCGCGACTTCGACTCCAACGGGGAAGAGATCAACCCTGCACCGGTGGTGACGTTCGTGGAGCCACCGGAGGTCGTTTCGGTGCCGATGTTTGTGTCGGCGGCGCCAGAGCCCGTCAAGCGCAAGCCTGGCCGCCCTGCTAAGGTATCGCAATGACCTGGACCGCTGAAACCTCGCTTGGAAATGAGGCCGGAAAAATCAAATGGGACCTGGTCGAGTACACCAACGGCGTCGGGCTCGACCTCGGTTGCGGCCATTCCAAGGCTTTTCCGCACTTCATTGGGGTCGACAACGGCCACCATTGGGGAACTGCGGGAGCGGACATTGCGGTCAAGACGTGCGAGGATCTGTCGATCTTCGCCAGCCAGTCGATGGACTTTGTGTTCTCGAGCCACCTCCTGGAGCACATCCAGGACACCAAGGCAGCCCTCAAGGAGTGGTGGCGCGTCCTGAAGGTTGGCGGCCGGTTGTGTTTGTACCTGCCGCACAAGGACCTGTACCCGAACTGCGGCCAACCTGGGTCGAACCCTGATCACAAGCACGACTTCATGCCCGACGACATCGAGGGCATCATGAAGGAACTCGGCGGGTGGGACATGGTCCGGAACGAGACCCGCGCCGAGACCAACGAGTATTCGTTCTTCCAGGTCTATCGGAAGCTGGCGAGTGATAAGCACCGCTACTCCTACCGTGAGCCAAAACCGGCCAAAACCGCCTGCGTTGTCAGGTACGGGGCTTTCGGCGACGCCATTCAAACCGCCAGCGTTCTGCCGCTCCTGAAGGCCCAGGGGTACCACGTCACGGTTTATACGACCTCTGTTGGGCATGAAGTCCTGAAGAGCGATCCGCATATTGACAAGTTCGTCCTTCAGGCGAATGACCAGATACCGAATAAAGACCTCGGGGAGTTCTGGGGCAACCTTGCAACCAGGTTCGACAAGTTCGTGAATTTCTCCGAATCGGTCGAGCGGTCCCTTTTGGCCATGCCCGGCTCGACAATTCACAAATGGCCGAAATCGCAGAGGCACAATTTCCTGAACCACAACTACGTCGAGTTCATGCACTCAATCGCTGAACTGCCCTACAAGCCGGCGCCGAAGTTCTACCCGACCGACGACGAGAAGTCGTGGGCCCGCAAGGAAAAGAACAAGATGGGCGGCCAGGTGATTCTCTGGTCCCTCGCTGGATCTGCGGTCCATAAGACTTGGCCGCACCTCGACGCTGCGATTGCCCGGATCATGCTGCGGGACAAAACGACCAAGGTTGTCCTAGTTGGTGATGAACTCTGCCAACTGCTCGAAGCTGGATGGGAGGCCGAACCTCGCGTGATCTGCCGGTCGGGCAAGTGGTCGATTCGTGAATCCCTCGCCTTCGCGCAAGTGGCTGACTTGGTTATCGGGTCCGAGACCGGGGTGCTGAACGCAGTCGGGATGGACACCGTGCCGAAGATCGTCACCCTGTCGCATTCGAGTGTCCAGAACCTGACACGCGACTGGATCAACTGCACAAGCCTTGAGCCGAAAACATCCTGCTATCCATGCCATCAGATGCACTACAACTTCGACCACTGCCGGCGCGACGATGTGACCGGGGTGGCTCAGTGCCAGGCCGACATCACGGTCGATGACATGTGGTCCGCGATCGTCGGGCATCTGGACAAGAGGGAGGCCGCATAGTGGCTACTTCAGGAACTTTTACCTACAGCGCAACGGCCGCCCAAGCCATTCAGGAGGCTTTGGAAATCCTCGGAGTGCTCGAGTCCGGGCGAACCCCGACCACGGCCGACCAGACTTCCTGCCTGACCACGCTGAACATGATGGTCAAGCAGTGG
>JACCDG011578060.1_pt1 | contig 10659 bp, 10 predicted proteins | sample 7442471 | NCBI WGS metagenome assembly JACCDG01 (sample SAMN15323444, study PRJNA562643) | freshwater metagenome | isolation source: river surface water | place: USA:Blue River Watershed | collected 2017-08-17 | reverse complement strand
GGCTGCGAATGAGGTTGCGAGATCCATCTCTAGACGCCATGGTGGACTTCCAGTGGGACATGTCGGAGATCTCGTCAGCGCTCCCTTCACCGCTCACTTCGTCGGTGGATGTGTCATCGGTGCAGATGAGCGCAGTGGTGTGATCGACCCCTATCAACGAGTCTGGAACTATCCGACGCTCCATGTGATCGACGGTTCGACTCTCACCGCAAACCTCGGTGTCAATCCTTCACTGACCATAACGGCTCAGGCAGAGCGTGCTCTCTCACTCTGGCCGAACAAGGGAGAAGTGGATACAAGGCCCTTGCAAGGAGAGCCGTATCGAAGGATGACGCCGATCCCACCAAAGAATCCACTGGTGCCGCGAGGCGCTATCGGAGAGTTACGAGTCCTTTGAATCCTGTTCAGTGAGGCGCTCTGTCATCTCTTTCCTGCGATTGGGCCACCGCGTGATCGGGTAGTCGAGATTGGCATAGAAGTCCTTGATGATTGATTGCGTCAGTCCTCGCTTCTCCTTCACTACGAAGTGAGATGAGCCAGGGACTATGGCGAGGCGTCCAAGAGGCAACGCTTCATACATCGAGAAAGTGTGTTCGCTGGTGAAGGGTTCATCATCTCCGGCAAGGACGAGGGTCGGCACGTTGATTCGCGCAAGATCCTTGAGCGAGAGATTCGGTTCACTCATCCAAACCTCATAGGCCTTTCGTACGATCGTCTCCAAGAGTTCTGGGTCTTGTCCGGAGCGCTCTGCGAAGAGACGCTTCTCTTCCTCTTTCACTTCGATCGTCAGTACATCATGCTCTGCACCACAGTCATGGTGATAGTTCGCACCGATGAGAACCATCGATGAGACCAAGTCAGGGCGTTTGAGGGATACATGGAGCGCGATGATGCCGCCATCGCTCCATCCGATGAGATGTGCCGGACCTTGCACCACATCCTCGAGATATGCGATCGCCTCATCTGTTTGAAAGTCGAAGTGGTAGTAGCCATCACGGATCTTCGTGCGCCCATGTGCCGTTCGATCGTAGGCATAGAGATGGAATCCCTTGACTGCAGGAGAGATAGCATCAATCCAACTTTCGGTAGAACTCAATCCGCCATGGAGAAGGAGGACTTTCTCAGGGTTTCGTTTGAAGAGAGGTTTCTTCTCGATGCTCCAGACCTGATGGCCACGAAGGTCGATATGACTCAAAGTTCGGCGCCATCCATGATGTGTCGATTACCTCGGTCGAATGTGAGGTAATTCCAGGTCCAGTCAGCCATAGTGCCGACCTTGTTGCGGCCACCAAGGAGATAGAAGAGGTGAAGCCAGAGCCACGCGAACCACGCAATAGCCCCAGCAATACGGACACTCTTGGCTTCGACCACTGCCTTATGTCTACCGATCGTCGCCATAGAACCTTTGTCTCGATAGCTGAACTCCTTCAACGAATCGCGGAAGATCTGCTCGGCGAGGAAGCGCGCTTGCTGCATCGCAACCGGTGCCACCATAGGTAGTTTCCGGCCATCCTTTCCGACTACTCCTGCGACATCACCGATCGCCCAGATGTTCTCAAATCCTTCGACTTGAAGCGTCGAGTTGGTCTTTACCCGTCCTTGTTCGACCGGGAGTCGCAACTTTTCGATCGCGCTCTCGCCACGAACTCCCGCTGCCCAGATCGTTACCCGTGATGGAATCTCCGATGAGTCCGAGAGCAAGATTCGATCCGAGTTCACTCGTGCCACTTTGGTTTGAAGAAGGACTTTGACGCCGAGGCGCTCTAAGTCTGACTTGGTCCGTGCCGAAAGTTTTGAATGGAAGGAGGGGAGGAGTCGCTCTCCCGCTTCGATGAGCGAGATCGATATTCGCTTGGCAGCGCCTTCATGATCTCGCCGAAGCGGACCGCGAGCCAATTCCGCTAGCGCTCCTGCCATCTCGACTCCGGTAGGACCTCCGCCGACGATCACGATCTCAAGGAGGCTTCCATCATCGATTCGACAGAGATCCTCGAAGTGACGCATCACCTCGCCTCGGATTCGAAGCGCCTCATGGACGGTCTTCATCCCGAGGGTGTTCTCAACAACTCCTGGGATGCCAAAGTCGGTGGTCTCAGAACCGAGCGCTACGACGAGATGGTCATATTCGAGAAGTTCCGAGCTATCGAGCTTGACCGTGTTGCGCATGGGATCGATGGCGATAGGTGAACCCATTCGAAACGCCACACCAAGACCGCGAAGTGCACCACGGATGGGATGTGCGATGTGGTCAGCAGCAAGTCCGGCACTCGCGACTTGATAGAGAAGCGGCAAGAAGGTCTGATAATTGTGACGATCGATCACAGTGACTGAGGCGCGGTCAGCGAGCTTCTTCGCCAATGTCAGGCCACCGAAACCTGCGCCAAGGATCACGACCTTCGGCTTCATCGATCGACTTCGGGTTTCGGAGTTCACTACCGGAGTCTACTGTTATGCGTATGGCTCAGGCTCGGCGAGTACTTGTCACTGGCGCATCAGGTTACGTCGGTGGTCGACTCGTTCGCGCCCTTCTCGCTGATGGACTTGATGTTCGAGTCCTCGTCCGTGATGCACGAAAGATCCAGGATTTGCCGTGGATTACGCAGGTCGAAGTGGTGCAGGGCAATGCCATGAACCTTGATGATGTGAGGGCTGCACTCAAGGGAGTCCATACCGCCTTCTACCTCCTTCATTCCATCGGAGTAGGACCAGACTTCGATGCCATTGAAGAGAAGATGGCAAAGATCTTTGCCGATGCTGCGGAGCAGGCAGAGATCAGTCAGATCGTCTATCTCGGTGGTATCGCCAATGACAAGAAGATGAGCAAGCATCTCTCTTCGCGTGCGCATACGGGAGAGGTCCTGGCGTCAGGCAAGGTTCCCGTGATGGAACTTCGCGCAGGGATCATCATCGGTTCCGGTTCCGCCTCCTTCGAGATGCTTCGCCATCTCACCCATCGACTACCGATCATGACGACACCGAAATGGGTATCCAATCGCACCCATCCGATCGCGATCCGTGATGTGCTCTGGTACCTGACCCATGCGGCTGAATTGGAGAAGCCAGTCTCTGGGATCTTCGATATCGGTGGCGCAGAAGTGCTCTCCTATGCCGAGATGATGCAGAAGTTCGCCAAACTCTCCGGGCTTCGCAAACGAATCATCATCCGAGTCCCAGTCCTCTCGCCCCGACTATCAAGTCTTTGGATCGGCCTCGTCACACCGGTGCCGACACAACTTGCTCGACCTCTCGTGGGTTCACTGATCAATGAAGTTGTCGCAGATCCAAATAAGTCGATCGATTCGCTCATCCCTCGACCTCCGCAGGGACTGATCGATGTATCGACAGCGATCGAACTCGCTTTGACACGTACCAATGAGAATCAAGTGGAGACGCGTTGGTCTGATGCCACAGCACCGACTGCGCCATGGCAGAAAGCACAAGGTGACCCATCGTGGGCCGGAGAGTCGATGTATTTCGACCGTCGAGAGACGCTCGCTGATGCGCCATTGGAGAAGATCTGGGAATCGATTGAGGAGATCGGTGGCGAGCGCGGTTGGTATGGCGCAGATTTCCTCTGGTACTTGCGCGGTTTGCTCGATCGACTTGTCGGCGGTGTTGGACTTCGCCGCGGGCGACGTGATCCAAAGACCTTACGAGTCGGCGAGAGCCTTGATTTCTGGCGCGTCGAGGCGATTGAGAAGAGTGGTGATGAGCGAAAGCTCCGCCTCTATGCCGAGATGATCCTCCCGGGCAAAGCCTGGTTGGAGTTTCGAATCAAGCGAGTGGGAGATAAGACCGAGATCATCCAAGAGGCTTCTTTCGCACCACGAGGTCTTGGCGGTCAGATCTACTGGTACGGGATCCTTCCCTTCCATGCATTCGTGTTTCCCACCATGCTCCGAAACATCGTTCGAAGTGGTCGAAGGAAAGTCCTCTTCGGTTGAGATTCCCGAGGTTTGTTCTACTTTGGATATAAGGTGAAGGCACTATGGCGGATCCGGCATTGAATATTCCTGCAGGGGATGGGCAATTGAGCGAACTCGAAAGTCGCATCCTGGAGTTTGAACGGCAGTGGTGGCAGTACGCCGGCGCCAAGGAGAGTTCGATCCGTGAGCTCTTCCAGCTATCTCCCTCCCGCTATTACGAGATCCTCAATAACTTGATCGACCGGGAAGAGGCCCTCGCTGCCGCCCCGATGCTGGTCAAGCGTCTTCGCCGGATGCGCGAAGCACGCCTTGCCGAACGCTCAAGAGCGCGTTGATCACGATCGCGAGTTTCATTCTCAAAAGTCAGGTCTAAATCGCGCTGGTACGTCCACGCCAATTGGTGAGTATTGGGTCTGGGTCTGACTTGAGGATCTTCTCAAGCACCGAGGCGTAGACATCTCGGAAATCGGTAGTGACCTCTAGATCGTCATCTTTGAGGCGACGGAGCGAAGGTTGCTCGCCATGGAAACCGCCTTTGATGCTCTCACCGATCAAGAAGACCGGACCAGCCGTTCCATGATCAGTCCCGTCAGAGGCATTCGCGCGTACGCGACGGCCGAATTCGGAATAGACCAAGACGGTGACATCTCTCCGACGCGGTGTGGCCCGGATTTGAGACATGAACTTGGTGATCGAGTTTGAAACTGCTCCCAAGAGAGTCGATTGCGCAGTGTGTTCATCGGCATGTGTGTCGAAGCCGCCAAGTGAGACTGACCAAACCTTGGTCGGTGAACCAGCAGCGATCAGCCGAGCCACTATTGAGAGCTGGCTCTCCAAATTACTTTCGCCGCCAGCGTTACCGCCCACCACTGTCGGTAGATCCGGTGCAGGAGGTTCAGGAGAGGCAAGAATTGGGGCCGTCTCTTCTGAGACAGAGAAGAGTTGTTCCAGAGATCGAGCTGCAAGGGATGAAAAGAGGCTCTCATCGTCACGAGCAGTGCCGAGCTTTCTCAACTCACTTGCTATCGGACCCTTTGGCAATTTGAATCCACCGAGTGGGAGAACCGAACCAGATCGTTTCTCACCGGCGAGGAGTGGTGGTAGCACGGAGCCAAGACTTATCGCCAGAAAGGGATCATCTGTTTGTCGCTCTACCCAACGTCCCAACCATCCCGTTCGGTCAGCCGCGAGTCGAGCACTCTGCCAGATCGCCATTGATGCGAAGTGGGAACGATCAGAGTTCGGATATCCGACACCTCGCACGATAGCGAGGTGACCCTTGTCCCAGAGAGACTTGAAGCCAGTCATCGATCCGTTGAGAGCTAAATCCTCACCGATGGGAATCACCTCATCAGCGGAGTAAGCCAACTGTGAACGAAGAGATTGATAGATCGGATCGGTGTACGGAACCACGGTGTTGAGGCCATCGTTGCCACCATAAAGAGTGACTACTACAAGGATCGGAGTGTTGAGTGGTAGCGGTCGTTTGATCGCTGCTTCGGCGATCGAAGAGAAAGAGAGTGAGTGAGCGGCCGCGGCGACGGATCCTGCACCTGTCAGTTGGATGAACCTTCGTCTCGAGATTGTGTCCATCTCTGCCTCCTAGTTGCTCACTAAGAACTCTGGGCTACAGAGTGCGAGTGTGATGAGTCGCTGTGGTGAATTTCGTGCATCCTGCAGAACTCTTTTGGTCTCTTCCTGCCAGATAGGGACTCCGAGCAGGTCGGCCAATGCATCAACACGCCCACGAGCAGAGATCTCTTCTATCGGCGAGAGATCACCTTCACGCGCGAGAAGTTGCGCTGCCTGAATCTTGGATTGGATCGCTGCTGTCGATAGCCATGCTTCATCGGCCGGCCAACCGCCGACACTCGGGGGTAAGAAGGGTCGCTGACCAAGCTGCTGTAGAAGGTGCAAGAGATAGTCAGGACGGACGAAAGTCGACGGCCGAATATTGAGCGCTCGCATCGATCCGATTAGCCACTCAAGTGGGGACTTCACTTGGGAATGTGCTGGATCGATGAATCCCGAGTCACTAATGAGAGCCTGAAGGGCCTCTTTGATGTTGCGGGAAGCGAAGGCTTCGACGATTCCTGATCTTGCCGGTAGAGGGTGACGAGTGGAGACGAAGCGGTACCAGAGTCGCTCAGGAATGAAGCGCTGACAAGAATCTTGAGCGACCAAGTGGTCAGTCAAGGAGATCGCGTCGAATGCGGCGCTCTTGCCAAGGATCGTGGTCTTTCCCATGAATGATCTGCGGACATTGCGCGAGACTTGACCGCTCGACTTCTTCACCGTGTATCCGGTTAGAGCCAATGCAGCTTGTTTTATATCGTTCTCAGAATATCGATTTACTCCAACCGTGAAGAGCTCGAGCAATTCTCGCGCAAGGTTCTCATTGGGTGAGGCAGCGGTGTTCCGTTGGCCATCAAGCCAGAAGATGAGCGCGCCATCGAGCACCATGTTTCGAGCCATCTCACCGAAGTCACCGAGGGAGTGGTCGCGAAGCTTCGCCACATGTTCGAACATGACTATCGGTTCATCTACTTTTGCGAAGGAGGTGGCCCAGTGTCCATGCCAGAACCAAGTCATTCGTTCTTCGAGTGGGAGATCCGTGGTGGTCATCCGATCCAGCCACCAGAGGCCCATCTCCCGGGTCATGTATCTCTTCTGTTCCGAGTATGTGACCACCTCAGGGGTGTTCGGTCTAGGGCGAGTACCTAGATCCTTCAATCCCAGTTGGTCCTTGATTCCGGCTGGGGTACCGGTCGCAGGTGACGAGATGAACCTTTCAATGACGCCATCGACTCCGAGCGAAAGTAGATCCTGAAACTCCCCTGGCTTAGTGCCGAAACCAAGTCGTTGGGTGAGCCGGGCGACGACTCTCCGCGAGGTCAGTTCGCCGGAGGTCGCCATGGCGCCACCGTAGAGCCCTGTCAGGGGGGAGGCCATGAATAGCCCCTGAACGGTGGCTGTGGATTTGAGCTTCGGGAATACGCCCCCTAGGGTTCGCGTTAGCACTCGACGGGTGGGAGTGATAATCCGCCCGGACCCCTTCAGTTGGTACCTACATCAAGAAGTAGACACGTATAAGAGGAGTGGCACGACTATGGCAAAGATGATTGCCTTCAATGAAGAAGCCCGCCGTGGACTTGAGCGTGGCATGAACACCCTGGCCGATGCGGTGAAGGTGACCCTCGGACCTCGTGGTCGCAATGTGGTCCTAGAGAAGAAGTGGGGCGCCCCGACCATCACCAACGACGGCGTCTCCATCGCCAAGGAGATCGAACTCGATGATCCGTGGGAGAAGATCGGCGCCGAGCTCGTCAAAGAGGTAGCGAAGAAGACCGACGATGTCGCAGGAGATGGCACCACCACCGCGACTGTCTTGGCACAAGCACTCGTCCGTGAAGGACTCCGAAACGTCGCCGCCGGATCGAATCCGATGGCACTCAAGCGCGGTATCGAGAAGGCAGTAGAGGCGATCTCCGCAGAACTCTCCGCGATGGCGAAGAACGTCGAGACAAAGGAGCAGATCGCAGCAACAGCTTCGATCTCTGCTGCTGATGCGACGATCGGCGAGATGATCGCGCAAGCGATGGACAAGGTCGGCAAGGAAGGCGTGATCACCGTCGAAGAGAGCAACACCTTCGGACTCGAACTCGAGATGACAGAAGGTATGCGTTTCGACAAGGGTTACATCTCTCCTTACTTCGTCACCGATACCGATCGCATGGAAGCAGTCCTCGAAGATGCTTACATCTTGATCGCGAATTCCAAGATCTCGAATATCAAGGACCTCGTGCCAATTCTTGAAAAGGTGATGCAGGCAGGCAAGCCGCTTGCCATCATCGCTGAGGATGTCGAGGGTGAGGCGCTCGCAACGCTCGTCGTCAACAAGATCCGTGGCACCTTCCGCTCCGCAGCGGTGAAGGCACCAGGTTTCGGTGATCGTCGTAAGGCGATGTTGCAAGATATCGCGATCCTCACTGGTGCAACCGTCGTCTCTGAAGAGGTCGGTTTGAAGCTCGAGAACGTCTCGGTCGATCTCCTCGGTCGAGCACGTAAGGTCGTCATCACCAAGGATGAGACCACGATCGTCGAAGGTGCAGGGGATGAGGACCAGATCAAGGGCCGCGTCAATCAGATCCGCACCGAGATGGAGAACTCAGATTCCGATTACGACCGCGAGAAGCTCCAAGAGCGTCTTGCAAAGCTTGCCGGTGGCGTAGCCGTCATCAAGGCAGGCGCTGCAACTGAGGTCGAACTCAAGGAGCGAAAGCACCGCATCGAGGATGCTGTCCGTAATGCGAAGGCTGCAGTGGAAGAGGGCATCGTCTCCGGTGGTGGCGTCGCACTCCTTCAGGCATCGAAGAAGGCATTCGAGAAATTGAAGCTCTCCGGTGATGAAGCAACCGGCGCGAAGATCGTCGAGTTCGCAGTCGAAGCACCGTTGAAGCAGATCGCGATCAATGCAGGTCTCGAAGGCGGAGTCATCGTCGAGAAAGTACGCCATCTCGAGCCAGGATTCGGTCTCGATGCTGCGACAGGTGAGTATGTCGACATGATCAAGGCTGGCATCATCGATCCAGCGAAGGTGACTCGTTCGGCGCTTCAGAATGCAGCATCAATCGCAGCACTCTTCCTCACGACCGAAGCTGTGATCGCAGATAAGCCAGAGCCGAAGCCAGCAGTACCTGCCGGCGCAGGTGGCGGAGATATGGACTTCTAGTTCGTCAGCATCTCTTAGTTCTACGGCAAAAGCCCCCGAAAACATCGGGGGCTTTTGCATTTATGATGGGGCAGTGATCAACGACCCATTCGATGCGTCAACTCTTGCGCGTGACGCTGCCGTCGCAGACTCGGGCGCCCTATCGCGCGTCGGTGAATTGATCTCGATCGAGAACGATCAGCCGGAGATCGCCACATACCTCTTTGAGAGCATCTTGCCTGGATATCGAGGTTGGCGTTGGGCAGTGACAGTGAGCAAGATCGAGGGCGACGCACCGACCGTTTGTGATGTCGTGCTCTTGCCAGGACCAGATTCCTTGCTTGCTCCGAAGTGGATTCCCTATGGCGAGCGACTTCAGAAAGGCGACGTCGGTGTCGGGGACATCGTGCCGACCGAACTCGATGATGTGCGGCTAACACCTGGCTATGCATCCCTTCCCGATGATGAGGATCTGGACCTACTTACACCGGAGCTACTCTGGGAGAACGGGATCGGACGAGCACGAGTGCTCTCCATCGAAGGTCGCGATCAAGCGAGCAAGCGTTGGTACGAAGGCGAGCATGGCCCTGATGCGGAGATCGCCAAGGCTGCTCCGCTGCCATGCCACAGTTGTGGTTTCTTCATCCCGATCGCAGGCTCACTCCGCCAAGCCTTTGGCGTTTGTGCTAACGGAATATCACCCGAGGATGGACGCGTCGTCTCGGTCGATCACGGTTGCGGCGCACACTCCGAGGTCTTGGTCTAGCGCAAATCCCGCTTTCGACAATCCCGCTTCCGATAATCCCGCTTCCGGATGGAAGAGGTAGGCGATAAACTCCTCCTCTGCCCGGAAATTCCGGCCACTGGTCGTTCTCTTTAGAGACCAGTCGCTTATGACACCTAACGGACAAGATTTGGAGATCGCTATGCCTACCGGTCGCGTCAAATGGTTCAGTCTGGAAAAGGGATTCGGCTTCATCTCCTCTGATGAGGGGGAGGATGTCTATCTTTCAGCTTCAGCTCTTCCTGATGGTGTCACCACACTCAAGCCAGGGACAAAGTTGGAATTCGGCATCGCTGAAGGTCGTAGAGGACCACAAGCTCTCTCCATCCGTGTGGTGGAAGCGCCCCCATCGATCTCAGGTTCTCGTGGAAATACCGAGGATCTCGCAATTCTCATCGAGGAGTCGATCAAGATGCTCGATCGTGTCGGCAACAACCTTCGACATGGGCGTGCACCGAATGAGGCAGAGGCTTCTCGTGTAGCGAAAGTCTTGCGCGGTATCGCAGGGCAGATCGAGGGAACGAACTAGATCTTCTCGCGCCGTCCACGTCGGATGGTGTAGCGGATGCCTATAAGTCCGAGGATGATTCCGACGAGCGCGGTGTAGATCGCCTTGGAATCCGCGTTGCTAGCCAATGCGAATACCAAGTAGATCGCCCATCCGACGATACCGACCGCGATCACGGTGATTGCTTCTCGCATGCCGTGATTCTAATTGCTGATGAGAGTTCTTCGAGAACGAGGGGATAGGGTGAGCGTGTGGCGACGTTGCGATCCTTCAAACATCGCAACTATCGCATCCTCTACCCAGCCAACGCGGTCAGCAATATCGGAACCTGGGCACAACGAGTGGCTCAAGATTGGCTCGTCCTCGAACTGACTGGATCGAGCTTCTATCTCGGCATCGTCACCGGACTCCAATTCGTTCCCGCACTGCTCTTCTCGATGCAGGGTGGGAAGATGGCCGATCGCTTCAACAAACGACGCGTCTTGATCTATTGCAACCTCGGTGGCTTCGTCTCATCTTTCGCGCTCGGCATCTTGACCCTGACCGACCTCATCCAACTCTGGCATGTCTTCTTCTTTGCCTTCACGCTTGGCCTTGCATCAGCGCTCGATGCCCCGGTACGTCAGGCCTTCACAAGTGAGATCGTCGGCAAGGCCGACCTTCCCAATGCGGTCAGCCTCAATTCAGCTAATTTCAATGCTGCGCGCCTCATAGGTCCAGGGCTCTCCGG
>JACCDG011354207.1_pt1 | contig 10662 bp, 10 predicted proteins | sample 7442471 | NCBI WGS metagenome assembly JACCDG01 (sample SAMN15323444, study PRJNA562643) | freshwater metagenome | isolation source: river surface water | place: USA:Blue River Watershed | collected 2017-08-17 | reverse complement strand
CCTACTCTGGCCCTCCACCCGGCTTTCGCTGCTCAACGTAGGCCAGGGCGATGCCGTGCTCCTGGGAAAGAAGCTGCTGGTGGACGCGGGGCCGCCCGGCTACCTCGGATCTACGGCGCCCGTGGCACGAAGCCTAGAGGCGCTCGGCGTGGCCGAACTCGGCGACGTTCTCCTCTCGCACTTCGATCTGGACCATCGCGGCGGGCTTGATTCGCTCTTGGCCCGCCACCGGATTGGCGGCGCCCTCTGGTTTCGCGAAGAAAACCTATCGGCCAAGCACGCGGAACTCGTGCTGACCGCGGCGGAAAGAGCGCGCCTACCGGTGAGATTCCTTAGGGCGGGCTCGGCACCCGGGGGCCTGCAGTGCTGGCTCTCTCCGTTCACGGAGGGAAACGATTCCTCGCCGCTCTGCCGGGCCGATCTCGGGGGGGAATCGGTTCTGCTCACGGGCGACATGAGTGAAAAGGCCGAGGCCTGGTTCCTCGAAACGCTTCGTCCCTTTCCGCGCGCGAGCATTCTGAAAGTGGCCCACCACGGAAGCCGGAGCTCGTCGCGCGTAGATTTTCTGCGCGCGAGCGGCGCGAAGCTCGCCTTGATTAGCGCCGGCGCGAAGAACCGCTACGGTCATCCGCACCCCGAAGTTCTGGAACGCCTGGAAAACGCCGGCATCCAGGTACGGCGCACCGATCGTGAGGGCACTTTACTTATTTATTGACGGAAGAAATCATGCGGCCCGCTTGCTCGCGAGCATAGCCGGGTAAGCCCGTGCCGGCGAGCCGGGCGTAGGCCGAACCCGCCTGCGTGAAATAGCTGGCGTCATCTTCGCGATTGGCCAGAGTGCGTAGGGTTTCGCGGGCTAGACGTACGGATTTCTCGTGGTAAATGCCGCTACCGACCACCCGAAGACTCAATCGTTCCAGTGCGCCCACGGCCGTGGCGCGGAGAAGAACATGATTGTTCTCGTTGAGCGCGATATCGCTGATCACGCGGAAAAAATCGGCTTCGAACTGCGTTACGGGAACGGTCTCGTCCATACCCTTCACCGCCTCGGCGGCGGCGAGAATATTCCCCACGCTGCCCAAGTGGCGATCGAGCGCGTCGCGTTCCTCGGGAGCGCGTTCCTCGTCCAGAAGCTTCTGCTCCACGCGCACTTTACGGCGAAGGGTGGCGTCGGCGAAGGCGTTGATCAGATCCTCGCGGAGAAGAAGGTCTTCGCCTTCGTCGCGAACAATGCGGAGGGCCGCGCGGGCCACGGGCGCACTACCGATATGGTTGCGCACGAGACAAACACCGGCCTTCGAACGAATCTCCGGATCCCGAGAATCTTGGAGGGCGTGGAGAGCCCCGCCAAGCTCACGGCAATCTTCCCGGCCGGCGTAGACCGCCCGCGAAGAGAACAAAACGATCAAGAGGGCAAAAAAGTAAGGCAAGGTGAACTCCCTGCCGAAAAAGATGCAAAGCCGTTTCCAGGACCAAAGCCGAGATAATTGCGTGATTTCGCGATTCTCCGCGCGGATACAGGGCGAAAAACTTTCGTCGATCTAATGGGCGCTGTAGAGCGCCTGATCAGTCCCCCAGCAAAGTGCCGAAATCAATGGCGAGCAGATCCTCAAGGGGTACCTGCGTGAATGCGATCGCCATTAATAAAACGAGGAAAAAAATCGCCACGCAAAGGAGAAGGTAAGGCGCGAGCACCACCGCGGCCGCCCGGCGCGTGCTCACGCCGAAACGCTCGCGCACGCCCGTAATCGTGAGCACGAGGCCCGCGAGGAAGGCGATAAAACCGCCGAAAATCGGCACAAGAGTAAACCAGCGGGAAACTAGCGCGGCGGCCTGGATGCGCACGGCCCCCCCGAGGGAAACGCGCTCGGGTGCGTCGGGACGCTCCTCAATCAGCAGGCGCGAGAAGAAAAACAGCATCAGGCCCTGCAAGTAGCTCCGGAGCAAAAGAAAAAAAGGCGCGAGCAAAAGTAGGCCCGCGGTAACGAGGAAAGAATTGGCGGAGAGGCCCCACACCGCGAAACCCTCCTCGCTCGCTACGAGCCGCTGCATCCATCGGTCGAGTAGCTTCGAGAGGATGAGGGAATTGAAGGTTTGCACAAAAAAAGCGAGCACGGCGGCGGCCCAGGCACTACCGATGCCGAAGGTGAGCGCTTCGGTGAAGCTCATCTGCGGGAGCTCTACGCGAAAAAATCGCTTCGGCTCGAGCAGGGGGCGAAAACACTGGCCGAGCCAGGTACGCCAAGACCAAGGAGACTTTTCTTCGCCGCTCATTTCAATGATTGTGTCCATCGCGGGCGCCTTTCTAGGGATTTCCGAGGCTCTGGGTATGCACTACGGTTTGGTTGGCAGCTACGTCAAAATCGCTCACGCGCACGGGCAAAAACTGCAGCAGGCCCGCGCCGAGGGCTTTCACTTCGCCCTCGCTCTCCGTGAGGGCAGCTTGGCGGGCGTGGATCACGAAGCGCTGGCGAGCGAGCGTGGCTCCCCCGCCCTTCACTTCGAGCTCCAGCTCGGGCGTGAGCGTTTGGTAAGACTTGGCCTCGGCACTCGAACCACGCGGCGAGAACGACGCCTGAAAGTCGGCGTCGCGCAGGCTATCGAGGAAGGAATTCACGCGCGCCTGCGAAAGTTCGCCCGCGGGCTTATCGCCGCCGACAATCGCCCACGCCTCGCCGTTCTTTTTCATGTGTACGCTCTGCTTTTCGCGCGGAAATTGAAAAATAATTTCGTCGATCTTGGCGCGAGCTTCGTGCTCGAGGAGCGAGCGTTGGCGATATTCGAGAATTCCTTTTTGGAAACGCTCAAAGGCGGCCGCCTCGACGGTAAATACCGGCCCCTCGGCGCCGGTGACGGCCAATAGCTCTTTTTTGCCGAAGGGAAATAGACTGATCTTCTGAGCGGCGCCGGTCTTCTGGGCGGTGCCGGTGCCGGCGCTGAACTGCACCTCCACTATAGGCTTGGCGGCGAGGGCCTTCCTCGCGGCGGGCTCCGTACGATTGGCGGCGAATATGGCTTTGGCGTTCGCGTAGGCCACGGTGCTCACCAGTCCCTCGATCATCACCTGCCCAGCGGCCGCGGCCACGGGTTTCTCTAGCCGCCATTTGCCGGCCGTTTTGAGCGCGCGCGCATCGAGCCGCGGCGTTTTCCACTCGATCCGCGTGATCGCGGCGGCTTCAAGGCCGGGAAAGATCCGCTTGCTTCGCCAGTGGAAAGCGTCCCGATCCAACATGCCGGGAATATAATTCGCCACGAGGTAGAGACGTTGGGGCTCCGAGCTCAGGCTCACGTAAATATTGGGCCCCACCGCCGCCGACTTGCCAAATTTTAAAACGTAGGGTTCGGCGCGCCCTTTCACGCGGATTTCCACGGTAGCCTGCGGCTGGTCGAGGCCGAATTCGTGAGGGTCGGGGGCAGAATCGAAATCCACCTGCTCGCTGGGCTGGAGATTCAGCAAAGTGCCGGCGAGCGTGCCCACGGCGGAAGGATCGGCTTTGTCTTCCGCGGGCTTTTGGAGGAGCCAATCTCCGCTCGAGTCGTAAGCGCAGCCCTCCGCGCTCGCGCAAATCATCTCGGCGCTGGATTTTTTGCCCGTAACGGTGAGTCCCACGAGCTTCGTATCTTTAAGCCAGACCACGCGCTCTGCGCGCTCCTGTTTTTCCTCTTCTTTCTGCTTGGTACCCAGAGGATCGAAGAACGCAAATGAACCCAGCACGATGAAGAGGATCATCAGCACCAAGGATACGCGCGTGTTCACAATTTCGATCTCCGCCACCAAACGCGCGCGGCCGCCCCCACCATGGCCAAGGGAAACACGAAAGCGGTGAAGAGGAGAATGAGGTTAAGCGTAGTGGCGTTAAAGGGCTTCACCGAATCGCCTTCCTCCTTCTCGCGGATGCTGATGAAGCGATCGTCGTTGGCGAGCCAGGCCACGGCGTTGAGAACGAGATCACGGTTACCCACTTTCTCCACCACCCCGTTCGTGGCGAAAATCGCGTTAGCGAACACCACGAGTTTAGGGCCGATGGGGGGCGTCCCTTTGGGCGCTTTAGGATCCGGGCGGGATTCGAGGGCCAGCGCGAGGTCCATCGGCCCCTTCTGGTCACTCGCATCTAGGCGTACTTGTCCCTGGCGGATCGACCCCCAATCGCTTTCCGCCCAGGAACTCGGCGAAGTGAACGCGAGCGTGGTGATCTGGAACGGGCTCTGGTCGTTGTGCGTGAGGTACGTTGTGAGCGGCACGAGAAAGTTGGCGCGGTTTGCGGCTTGCTCGAAATCCCGCGTGATCGGGTGCTCGCGTGAAGCCGAGAAGCCGAGGAGAACCTGGGGCTCGCCGTGAACGTTCTTGGAAATAGGATCCACGAGCATCTCGTTCTTTACCTGGATGCCGTACGAAGAGATCAGCTCCGCGATCTGGCGGCTGCCTTTGGCGAGGCCGCCCTCTTCTAACGATAGGCTCACGGCGATCATGGTATGACCGCCCCCCTTAATCCAATGTCCCAGGGCCTCTAGCTCCTTCGGCGCGAAGGGTTTCTTGGGCCCGCCGATCACCACCACCGACGCGTCGGCCGGTACCTTGCCCTCGTTGTAGAGATTGAGCGGCTTCACGGCGTAACCCTGCTTCTCAAGCAGGGCCTTAAGCGTGGAATACCCCATCGGGTTCTCGGCGGTGTCGAGGCTGTGCTCGTCGTGGCCCTCCGTGAAGTAAACGGCGGTGGTTTTCGTGCGTAGGAGCTTGATGAGACCGTTCGTCACCTGCTCTTCCGTGGCGGAATCCACCATCACTTTCTTGTTCGTTTCGCCAATCTGGAGCACCACGCGCCCCAGGCGATCTACCCCCATCGCCTGCGCACGCGTGGGGAAGCGAGTCACGTCCACGAATTCGTATTTGAAACGCTTGGACTTATCCGCGTAGCGCCGGAAAAGATCGTCTCCCTTTTCCTGCTCGTTGAGATTATTAAAGTAGAAAGCCCTAATATCATCGCCGAGCTCGCCCACGATCTTCTGCGATTGCGGGCTCAAAGTATTGGCGCCAGTACGAGTGAGATCTTTCCGGAAAGCGTGCTGCTTGGCGAGCACATTCACGAACACGAGAATGCCGAGCACGAGAAAAAGAATGAGCGCCACGTTGGCGCCGTAGCGCGTGGATTTTTTGGTGAGGAAGCCCAGCACGGCCTGGCGGTTGAAGTAAAGCCAGAGCACCGCGAGCAACGCCGTGAGCGCCCAGGCTACCTGCGCGAAGAGCTCCCGCACAAAAACCGCCTCGAGCGCGATCGCCGCGCAGAGGGAGAGCAAGGTTAAGAATCCGAGAACCGCGGTACGTAAGTTCATCAGCCGGCCCTCCTTAGTGTGCGTCCACCGATAGGTTCGTGAGAAAAAGCACGAAGCCGGTGAAAGTTACGTAAAAAATCACGTCGCTGGTATCCACCACGCCCTGGGCGAAGCTAGAAAAATGCCCGATGAGGGAAAGATGATTGAGCACGTCGCCGAGGATCGGCCCCGCGCTATGGGCCGCCCAGGAGATCAGCCAGAAAAAAAGCATCGTGCCGAAGGTAAGCATGGCGGCCACCACTTGGCTCTCCGTGCGCGAGCTCCAAAAAAGACCAATGGCCACATAAGTGCAGCTCACGAAGAACAAGCCCAAATAAGAGGCCCACACCACACCCCAGTCTGGGCTCGCCACGGCCTGCAGGATCAGCGGGTACACGAGGGTGGCCGCGCACATTACGGAGAGCATGCCCACTCCCGCCAGGAATTTCCCGATCACGATGTGGATAGAGCGCAGCGGGGCCGTGAGCAATAATTCCAGCGTGCGATCCCGGCGCTCTTCGGCGAGCAGACGCACGGTGATGAAGGGCGCCACGCAGAGCAGAACCACGTTCAAATTACCAAATAAAGGGCGGAGGATGCCTTCCGAGATAGACGGCTTGGGCGCGTTGAATTCCGAGAACTGCCCGGCGCGCATCAGGAAGAAAGAAAAGAGGTTCACGAACATCCAGCCCACGAGCAGCAAGAAGATCGCCACCACGATGTAGGCCACGGGGCTCGCGAAGTAAGAACGAAGGTCTTTGCGGGCGATGAGTAGGGCGGGGCTCATGATAAGGGCATATCCTTGGTTACTTCGTCACTCGTAATCAACTTCACGAAAGCGTCTTCTAAGCTTAGGCTCTCCCGCGTAAGCTCCAGGAGGCCTAAGCCCTCGCTTACACAAAGCTCGGCGAGCTCAGCCCGGGGATCGGAATTCTTCGCGCACTCCACGGTGAGCGCGTGGCCCTCGCTCCGCTTTTCCGAGTTCACGGCCGTTACTCCTTCGAGCTGCGTGAGGCGATGGAGGAGGCGCGCGGGATCCTGACGCAAGAGAAGGGTGAGCCGGGCGTGCGACTGCATGCGGGCCTGGATGCCGGCGAGAGTATCTTCGGCCACTACCCGGCCCTTATCGATCACCACCACGCGCGAGCAGGTGGCCTGCACCTCGGGCAATATATGAGTGGAGAGAATTACCGTGTGCTCGCCGCCCAGGCTCTGGATGAGGTTGCGGATATCAATGATCTGTTTAGGGTCGAGGCCCACCGTGGGCTCGTCGAGAATGAGCACCGGCGGATTGTGCGCGATGGCCTGCGCGAGACCCACGCGCTGTTTGAAACCCTTCGAGAGATTGCCGATCAGGCGGTGGCGCACTTCCCCGATCCCGCATTTTTCCATGGCGTCCGATACGGCTTGCTTCACTCGGTGATGCGGCACGCGGTGCAGGCGCGCGGCGAACTCGAGATAATCCTGCACGGGCATGCCGTTATAAACGGGTGGGGTTTCGGGCAGGTAGCCTAAGCTGGCCTTCGCTTCCACGGGGTTCGCGAACACGTCGAAACCGTTGAGCACAGCGCGGCCCGAGGTGGGGGGCAGGAAGCCGCTCAGAATTTTCATCGTGGTGCTTTTCCCCGCGCCGTTCGGCCCGAGAAATCCCAGGATTTCGCCCTTCTTCACCGAAAAGGAGATGCCATGGAGGGCGTTCCGGCCAGCATAGCTTTTCGTGAGCCGCGAAACTTCGATCATCTAGGGCCTCACGAGTTGGATCTCGCGCTCGTGCATGAGCTTCACGAGCTCGTCCACCGCGAGGGCGCGATGGCTAATTTTGTTTTTATCGGCGGCGGCGAGCTCGGCAAAAGTTTTCGCGCCCCCGCCCGCATCGGGGATGAAAATGGGATCGTACCCGAACCCCCCCGCGCCCGCCTCCTTCTCGGCAATCTTCCCTTCGCATACGCCTTCGGCGCGGAGAAGCACCCCCTCCACCATGAACACGAGCACGCAGCGCATGCGCGCCTTACGATCGGATTGGCCCTTAAGGCTCTCGAGCACTTTGCGGCGGTTGGCGGCATCTTGCGACTCGCGAGCGGAGGCTTTCCCGAAATGCGCGGAATGCACGCCGGGCTCGCCCTTCAAGGCACTAAGCTCGATGCCCGAATCATCGGCGAACGTGGGAAGCTTAGCCGCCTGAAAGGCCGCGTGGCATTTGCGAAAAGCATTCTCGTAGTAAGTGGCGGCGGGCGCGAGCGATTCCACCTGCGCGAGCATCGTGGTATTGCGCACGAAATTCTCAAAGGGCGCAAGCGCGAGCTTATGCTTAGCGAAGAGCTCGGCAAACTCGGCCTGCTTGCCTCCGTTTAGGCTCGCCAGAACTAATCCATTGGTTGCGCGCATGGGCACTCCTTCGTATTCATCGCGCCTCAATATTCGTCGCGCCTCGCGGCGCTCCTCTGAATCGCAAAGAATCACAGTTTTTAATTAAGTAGACGTTAATCCTTGGGGGATTTTTGTCAATGATTTCAAGGGCTCTTTATGCCCGGCGCCGTGCCCTAAACTCTTTTAATCAGATATTCTCTTACAATTGCGAAACCCGTGTAATAACAGCGAAGTTTAGGCATAGGGCCGCTCAAGTGCCTGGGCCTAAGACCGATAGGTAAGGGAATATGGTTTTTCGACGTAAAAAACGGGGCAAGCGCCACCAATTCAGCGTTCGCAAGTGGGATCCCCTCTTCATCATTTTTGAAAAGCATCTCTACGATTTCAACTACGAAAGCCGCGAGTTGTTTTTGAAGGGCGTGGTGGACGAATACATCTCCCACCTCGTGCGCCAAAAAACGGTGATTCCTCCGGCGTGGCGCGCGCACCTGGAGAAGACCATTTTCGAAGAAGTTTCCGATATGCTCGTGCGCAAACTCTACGGCTGCCTGACCGTGGAAGAGTTTAAAGCCAAGACCACCAGCGAAGAGAAAAAAGAAGACATGCTGGCGGTGAAGCGCGAAGTGCGGAAGCGCTACCAGAAACTGGTGGGGTAGTTAGTCGCTCTTTGTGCAAAGTACGCTCCCTGGATCCAATTTATTGCAGCGAAATCCCAAAGCCATTAAACCTTTTGAAAGCGCGCTCTCTAAATTCTTGCCGGGAAACACTAAGTCTTTTAAGTGCGGGTTGGCGCGTACAACTCTTAATAATGAAAACGGAACCTCGCTCACGTTGTGAATGCCGGCGATCAAAGAATAAAGCCCTTTGGTGCCCTTTAACGCTTTGGCAAAATCAACTTTGGAACCGTCTACGTGAAGAACGAGTGTACCGAGCTTCGTTAAGTGGGCAAAGGCGCCTTCGGCCACCGATTCCGCCACTTCAAGTTCTCCGATGCGCAGAGTAGAGAGCTCAGAGTGCGGATCGAACTTCGGAACATTTTGCACCACTAGCAGTGCCAAAAAAGAAAGCTCTGGTACACCCCGTAAAAAGTCCGTCGGTACGGAAGCGAGACGGTCGAAGTAGGAAAAAGTTCTCAGTTGTTCGAGACCCGCCAGGTCACCGGCTCTCAGATTTCGAAAAACACCCTCCCCCATCCACGGATTATAGCGAGCGTGCAACTCGCGAAGAAAGTACAGGTCTTCATTTTTAATGTGGTAGCAAAGCTTCTGAAATTGGTTTTCCAGCGCTTTACGAATCACTATATCGCGGCCGCAAACGTTAGCCCCGTCGAGCCGCAATGAATAAGCATAGTTACTATCGTCTACGCCCATGATGCCCAGGTATTCGTGAAAAGCGAGAAAGTCGCGGCGGTGCGGAGAATCTTTCAGGCGATCCCACGCGGTCCGACTCAATAAGATGCGCGGATTCAATGCGTCCGGATAATTGATCGCGTCTACTTCGTTACCACGTAGAGAGAGTGTCACCCGAGAATTTACTTTTGTTTCTCGGATCGCCTTACGTAAAAGCTCCAGGTCTACTCCATGAATCGGATTTGTCTCGAGAATCTGCGCCACATTTAGGCCGGCCCGGATAAACTCCTTCGCGTATTCATCGCCACCATTGCCTCGTTCATTGCCATCCTTAATGGCCGCGCTTACCGGCAGTGAGAGGAGCGCTAAGATCACAAATAACTTTTTCATGATTGTCCTTTCTTAGAAACGGGGATCAATTGGATATTGAGGTTATAGACTTCGTCGGATTCACCCGCCTCTAGCAGGCGCATAAGGCTCCGGCGAAAATCCCGAATAATGCGCTTAGCCTGAGGTAGCTTTCTGGTATCGATGGCCATCGTTACCGAAGAGATATCGCGATCTTCCACGCGCACTCCCTCTAGGGCCTCGATCGCCTGCTCGAGGCTTTGCCTATGGGAACGCCGCAAAGCCGCGCTCGAAATGTATTGTGACGTGGTGAATCCACCCCGCGCCGGAAGGAGTTTGTTTTCACGCCGCTCCACGATCCCTAAACGAATCAGGCGCTCCAGAGAATCCCGGGCTTCGAGAACCGAAATTCCTAATCGCCGCGCTATCCAGCGTTCGTTCTCCCGAAAATCCTTCGTTTCTAGGAGAGAAAGAATCGCAAAATGTTGCCAATCAGAAATGGCAGAAAATGTTTCCTCTTCGAGAGCAGTCCATTGGCCTTGGGCCATTGGAATAGAGCCCAGCTCCACGGCAATCCTCTTAGCCATTTTCGGCGTGAGGCGGCGCTTTCCCGCGAGCAGCTCAGAAAGACGTCCGGGCTGAATCTTCGTCGCGCGGCTGAAGCTGCGAAGGGAATAGCTTGGGTTCGCGCCCTTCCGGCGCTTGAACTCGCCAAGTAGCCACTCTCTTTCCATTCCTTCGATCATGCTCCGTTTTTATAGCGGGCATTCGGCGAAATCCATCAATTTGAGAACAAAGTGTTCTCATTTTTGGGGAACAATACTTATCCGTCGCGCGACGGATACAGCACATTATCCTCAAATCGATGAAAGAGCCGGTGGTGGAAACTACACAGGGTAATTAAATTATCCAAAGTATCCGCGCCGCCTTCGCTCTTAGGCTGCAAGTGGTGCACGTGAACCCAGCGCCGCTCCCCGCATTGTTTACCTTCGCCATCGAAAGTTTGGCATTTGCCCTCGTCGCGAGCCTTCACGAGCGTAAGCACGGCCGGTTTATGGGCCCGCTCGGCCCTCCGCACGGGGTTATGCTTCTCTACGTACTCTTCCGCCATCGCGCGAATCGTTTCCGCCAAGCTGGGCGCCGCCCCTAGCTTGGAACTGAATAAATCCTGCGCGTAGCGAAGAGCCGAGAGCGTTTCCTGATCCAACGTAATTTCAAGTTTAGTGAGGGTTCCCGAAATCGCGGTGCTACGCTCAGGATGCGCGGCCTGCGGAAACACGCGGGCGAT
>JACCDG010327493.1_pt1 | contig 10662 bp, 7 predicted proteins | sample 7442471 | NCBI WGS metagenome assembly JACCDG01 (sample SAMN15323444, study PRJNA562643) | freshwater metagenome | isolation source: river surface water | place: USA:Blue River Watershed | collected 2017-08-17 | reverse complement strand
TTGCAGCGTGAAGTTGGCCCCCCAGATCACGATCAGGGCCAGCGCGGCCATCAAAGCGGTTTGATCATGGCGGTGCGTGGGCGATCGGTGGGGCATGGGCCATTGTCACCGTGGTCTGCCAGAAGGCTTGTCACGCTTGCAGCAAGGGCCAGATCAGTCTTCGTTAACGACCGGCACGCGCTGGGACAGTGCGCACATCAGCTCGTAGCCCACCGTGCCTGCGGACTGGGCCACCTCGTCGATGCTCAGCACCGCACCATTGGCGGCGCGCCCCCACAAGGTCACGCGGCTGCCCATGCCGGCCTCGGGCAAATCGCTCAAGTCCACCGCCAACATGTCCATGCTCACACGGCCCAGGGTGCGGCTGCGCACGCCATCCACCAGCACCGGCGTGCCGGTGGGGCAAATGCGCGGGTAGCCATCGGCATAACCGCAAGCCACCACGCCGATGCGCATGGGCCGATCAGCGACAAAACTGGAGCCATAGCCGACGCTGTCGCCTGCTTGCAGGTGCTGGACGGCGATGATGTTCGCATGCAGGCTCATGGCGGGCTTCAAGTCCCAATCGGCGGCCGAATGCGCCGGAAAATCCGGCGAGCTGCCATACAGCGCAATGCCTGGACGGATCCAGTCGGCCTTGACGCTGGCCTCCTGGGCATGGCGCAAGGTGGCGGCACTGTTGCTCAAGGAACGTTCCCCGGGCAGATCGCGGGTGGCCTCTTCAAAGCGGGCCATCTGCTCGGCAATGCCTTTGTCGCCATCGGCATCACTGAAATGGGTGATCAGCGAAATCTCGTCCACCTGGGGCAAAGCGTTCAATCGTGTCCAGGCCGAGCGGTAACGCTGCGGGGTGAAACCCAAACGGTTCATGCCGGAGTTCATCTTGAGGAACACCCGGTGCGGCTCGTGCGTCTTGTGCAGCGCCAGCATGTCGATCTGCTCGTCGCAATGCACCGTGTGCCACAGGTGCAGGCGCGAGCACAGCTCCAGATCGCGGGCCTCAAACGCGCCCTCCAGCAACAAGATCGGGCCACGCCAACCCAGGGCACGCACGCGCTCGGCCTCGGCCAGGTCAAGCAAGGCAAAACCATCGGCCCCGCGCAAGCCTTCAAACACCCGCTCGATGCCGTGGCCATAGGCATTGGCCTTGACCACTGCCCAGGCTTGGGCATTGGGCGCGGCTTGCCGGGCGACCCCGAGGTTGTGGCGCAAGGCGGCGGTGTGGATGGTGGCTTGTATCGGACGGGGCATGGGCACAAACGTGAAAAAGGCCAATGAAGTATGCCAGCTTCATCGGCCCCGAAGGTGCGGCGTCCTCACCGGACCCGCCTTGTCATGACCCGACTCAACGGGCTTTCAGAAAATCGCCCACGTCCAGCAAGACCAGCTCGTTGTCGTCGGCCTTGTTCGGGTCGCGGCTGCTGGAAAACGGCAAGTTGTTGTCATTGCCCACCACGATGTGAGTGGCGTCCACCACGTCCACGTTTTCGATGGTGAAGAAGGGGAAGCTCAAAGCGCCGTTGACCAGCGGCTTGCGGGCCAGCTTGTTCGGGTCCTGCATGTTCATCAGGTCGATGTAGCCAATCTTGCGCAGCGGGCCGCCCACGTTGGCTTCGGTCAACTCCACCTTGTACACGCGCTTGAATTGGGGCAGATCGTGGAAGCAGTCGGTGCGCTTGACACCTGCGGGGCAGGCCTTGTCGGGCGTGCCTTCGCCGTTGTCACGCTCAATGATCATGCCCGTGGTCTCGTCGATCATGTTGAAGTCACCGATGGCGTGGTGCTTGGCTTCCATCACGTATTTCCAGTGGCGGCCGGTCCATTTTTCGGCTTTCACATCAAATTCAAGCACGCGCAGGTACGGCTTGCCGTCCAGTGTTTCGGGGGCTTTGGCGGTTTCATCCCACAAAGCACCTTCGAGCAGTGCATACAACTTGCTGCCGTCTTTGGAAGCGGCCATGCCTTCAAAGCCCTTGGAGCGGCGCACCTGGAATTTCACAGCCTGGTCCGGCGCACCGGGAGTGGTCACTGCCGGGTGGTCGGGCGAGCGCACCACTTGGCCGTCCACTTGCGTCTCAAACACCGCCAGCACTTTGCCGTTCAGGTCGGCCTTGACCAGGAACGGGCCAAACTCGTCACCGATCCACAACGCGCCACCGGCGAACTGGAAGCTCTCGGTGTCCAAGTCCGAGCCCGTCAGATAGCGCTGCTTCGTGCCTTCGTGAACGATGCGAAACGGCACTTTTTTGTCTGGGTCGTGCAAGAACACGGTGCGCAGGCGCTTGAACTCGCCTGTCTTGAAATCGACCTTGTACTGGTTCAGGTACAGCATGAAGTCCGGCGAGTTGGCTTTGGCGCCCGCGCCGTTGTCCGTCAGCAGCCAATAGCTGCCGTCGGCCATGCGTTTGATGCCCGAGTGCCCCTGCACGGGCTGGCCCTTGAAGGGCAAAAACACCCCGGTCGGACGACCGGCGGACAGACCTTCAACGCTGCCGACTTTCTCGACCCGCTGACCCGTGGTGAATTTGCCGCTGACCTGCAAGTCGGCCGGGGCGTCTTTGGGCGCGGGGATCAGACTCATGGCGGGCAACACGGCGTGTCCAGCCAAATAGGCGGGGAAAGCCGTTTGCGCTGTCGCCGGCACGGACCAAGCAGAGGTCGTGACCAGCATGATCGCTGCAATGGCGGGATTCAAGGCGGAAAAAGAAATGGTCATGGCAATGTCCTCAAGGAAGCAAGTGCCTGCCAGCTTAAAAAGTCGGCGTGAAACCGCCATGACGCAGCCATGACAAATAGAAGTCCAAAGCCCGAACTGACACCATGGGAAAACCCCGCCAGACCCTGCACCAAAAGGGGCTTGCAAATGAATTACACTGGCCCGCTGCCTACTGGCACCGAGCATTTCGCTCACCCGCCAAGGCGCTGGTTGAACTTTGATATTCGATGGAAGTTTTTCAATTTCTGATGCCCATTTTCACCGAGTACGGCTATTGGGCCGTGTTCGTGATGCTGCTGGTCTGTGGCTTTGGCGTCCCTGTCCCTGAGGACGTGACACTGGTGACTGGCGGCGTGATCGCAGGCCTGGGCCATGCGCATGTACACACCATGTTTGCTGTGGGCATGGCCGGCGTGCTGATTGGCGACGGATTGATGTTCACCCTGGGCCGCCTGTATGGTCAGCGCATCTCGCAACTGCCCGGTTTTCGCAAGATCCTCACACCCGAACGCTTTACCAGCGCACAGGGGGCTTTCCACAAGTACGGCAAATGGGTCATGTTCGTGGCCCGATTTCTGCCGGGTCTGCGCACGCCCGTGTTCTTTTCGGCCGGCATGAGCCACCGCGTGAGTTTTGCCACCTGGTTCCTGATGGACGGTTTTGCTGCCCTGATCAGCGTCCCGATCTGGGTTTACCTGGGCTATTACGGCGCCCAGAACTGGGACTGGATGTTTGGCGTGCTGCGCCAGTTCCAGCATGGCATCTTTGCCCTGCTCGCCCTCGGCCTGGGTTGGGTGGGCTGGCGCTGGTGGAACAAGCACAAAGCTGCCGCCGCCGCATCCAAAGACAGCCACTGAGCCCCACCATGGCTCGCCCCACTGACACAAGCTTGGCTGTGGCCGGGCTGCTGTTCAATGCCTTTGTTTGGGGCATTTGCTGGTGGCCCTTCAAACACCTCGAAGCGTTGGGTCTGCACCCGCTGTGGGCCACCGCGCTGGTTTACGGTTTTGTCACCCTCGTCATCGGTTTGCCCCTCTGGCGCAGCGGCCACCTGCTGGGCTGGCGCGAGCACCCCGGCCTGTGGTGGCTGCTGCTGGCGTCGGGTCTGACCAATGTGGGCTTCAACTGGGCCGTGACCGTGGGCGATGTGGTGCGGGTCGTGCTGCTGTTTTACCTGATGCCCGCCTGGTCGGTTCTGGTGGCCTGGCTGCTGCTGGGCGACAAGCCCCGCCCCATGGCACTGCTGCGGCTGCTCATGGCGCTGGCCGGTCTGGTCATCGTGCTCAAGACGCCCGAAACCCCTTGGCCTGTGCCCGAAAGCCTGGCCGATGTGCTGGCCTTGCTCAGCGGCTTCACCTTTGCCCTGACCAATGCGCTGCTGCTCAAGCTCAAGGACTCCCCCAGCGCCTCGCGCACCCTGGCCATGTTTGGCGGTGGTGCGTTCATGGCCACGGCTGCGGCTCTGATCGGACTGGCCACAGGCGTGGTCAGCACAGGTGCCAGCCCCGCTTGGGGCTGGTTGCCTTTTGTGGCCCTGCTGTGCGTGTCCTTCTTGCTGGGCAACCTGGCGCTGCAATACGGCGCCGCCCGACTGGCGGCCCACACCACGGCCCTGGTCATGTTGTCCGAGGTGCTGTTTGCCAGCGTATCTTCCGTCATACTGGGTGCATCCCAATGGGACAGCCGCACCCTTTGGGGCGGCGCCTTGATCCTGCTGGCGGCGCTGCTGTCTGTGGTGGGTCCTGCACAACACGACTGAATTGGAGCACCCATGAGCCTCTACGACTTTGAAGCCCTCGGCATCGACGGCCAACCCCTGCCCTTAAGCCAATACCAAGGCCAGGTCATGCTGATCGTGAACACCGCCAGCGCCTGCGGTTTCACGCCCCAGTTCACCGGCCTGGAAAAGCTGCATCAACAATACGGCGCGCAGGGCTTGGCCGTGATCGGTTTCCCATGCAACCAATTCGCCAGCCAGGACCCGGGCAACGACGCGCAGATCGCCAACTTCTGCCAGAAGAACTACGGCGTGAGCTTTCAAATGATGAGCAAGGTCTTGGTCAAGGGCAAGGATGCCCATCCGTTGTACCAATGGCTGACTGCCGAAGCCCCAGGTCTTCTGGGCACCAAGGCCATCAAGTGGAACTTCACCAAGTTCCTGGTCGGGCGTGACGGGCACGTGATCAAGCGTTACGCACCACAGGACGCGCCCGAGAAGATGGCCAAGGACATCGAAGCCGCGCTGGCTGCCTGAACGCCATCGACGGCATCCGTCGAATATGCGGAAAGAGGCGAGGTTGATCTCATAAAAATTCAGTTTTTTACGAAGTAATCTTCTTGATTAATCTGCTTTTTCAATTGTCTTTCTGCACTTACCATGCAGCCTATTTTTGAATCACGGAACACCACATGCGTCAAACAACATCCGCCACAAGGGGAACCACTGGCCATGGCTGGTATTGGGCTCCACGGGTGGCCCTTCATTTAGGGGGGTGCCTGGCCCTGCTGGCACACAACGCCATCGCACAAACTGCTCCACAAGCGACAGGCACAGGGGCTGCCATACCCGCCCAAAGTGCAGCAAACGCAACAGCACCGGAATTGGGCGCAGAACAAATCATTGCCACCATCCTGGCTCACAACCCACAGCTGAGGGCCGCACAAAGTGCCCGCAACGCAGTCCGCTCCGGCACCCAGACAGCGCAAGCATTGCCCAACCCCCGCCTCGACTGGAACCAGGGACGCAACACCGCCCGCATCGCGGGCGTGACGCCAGGTCCTGTGCAAAGCTGGAGCATCAGCCAGCCCATCGACAACCCCTACGCCCGCAAGGCGCGCATCGATGCGGCCCGTGCCACTGAACTGGAGAGCACACACCTGATCGGGCAGGCCCGCAATGAACTGGTGAGCCAGGCACGCTTGCGCATCTACCAGGGGCTGCTGCACCAGGCCAAAGCCACGGCCGCAGCGGAAGATGTGCAACTGCTGGAGCAAGTGCGTGAGCGGGTGCGTCTGCGCGTTGAGAGCGGAGAAGCCGCACGCTATGAAATCATCAAGGCCGATGCTGAAATCATCACCGCACGCGAGCGCCTGCAAACCGCTCGCCTGATGGTCGAGCAAAGCAAGATCCAACTGAGCCAGATGGCGGCGGGTCAACTGCCCGGACAGTGGAAACTCCTGGGCGACCTGAGGGATGTTCAGGAATTGCTGGACCTGAACCAACTCCATCAACTGGTGACCCAGCACAACCCTGAACTGAGCCTGCTGCAAGCTGAAGTGAACAAGGCCCGGGCCCTGCTGCGCGGTGCTGAATCTAGCCGCTGGCCCGGCCTGGAATTGCGCTACAGCCAAAGCCAGGACCCGGAATTGCGTCAAGGCCAATGGGGCGTTGGCGTTCAAATTCCGCTGCTGGACACCCGCAGTGGCCCGATCGCACAAGCCAGCGCCGAACTGGAACGTGCCCAAATTCGCCTGGACGGGCGACAAGCCGAACTCAAGCAAGAAATTTTGCTCACCTGGAAATCCCTGGAAATGGCGCGCCTGCGGATTGAAGCTTTGAGTCAAGGCTCCGTGCGCGAAGCCGAAGCAGCCTTGCGCGTGGCACAAGCGGCCTACCGTTTTGGTGAACGCGGCATTCTGGATGTGCTGGATGCGCAACGCGTTTTGCGCAGCGTGCGCGCTGACCTGATCGATGCGCGTTACCAGCTGCAAGAAGCCCGCGTGCTGCTGGATCGCTTGACCGGTCAGCACATTGAGCACTCACCTTCTTGAACTTTCGCAGGACCCAGACATGACAACCCCTTCCCTGACTTTCCAACGTGCCGCGCTGTCCCTGTTGATAGGCTCTTGCGTACTGCTCCTATCCGCTTGTGGTGACAAGAAATCCAAACCTGACGCCACCGCTGCCGCAGCGGCTGCTGCTGATCCGATGGAGGTCGCGATCAAGCCCGAGATGGCCGCCCAATTCAAGATCAGCCAACTGGCCATGCAAGACATCACGCCCTGGCTGGAGATCTCTGGCCGGATTGAAGCGAATGACCGATTGGTCACACGCATCGGTGCCGCCGTGACCGGGCGTGTGACCGAAGTGCTGGCCGAAGTGGGCGACCGGGTGCAACTGGGGCAGGCGCTGGCCCGCGTGGCCAGCAGCGAGCTGACCACCGCCCAAATGGGTTACCTGAAAGCACACTCCGCCGCATCACAAGCCGAACGGGCGGTTGAGCGGGCGCGTCAGCTCATCCTGGCGGACGTGATTGGCTCGGCCGAACTGCAGCGCCGGGAATCCGAATTGGCCATCGCACGCGCCGAGTTTCGCGCCGCAGGCGACCAGCTGCGCCTGATGGGATTGCCCACCGCCGCCATCGAACGCCTGAAAGACCAGGGCACGCTGCACCCGGTCGCCTCGGTCAGCGCCACGCTGGCCGGTGTGGTGATCGAGCGCAAAATCAGCCAGGGACAGGTGGCACAGCCGGGTGACCCTTTGTTCACCGTTGCGGACCTGGGCAATGTGTGGGTGGTGGGCGCACTGCCCGAACAAACCGCACGCTCCGTGCAAGCCGGACAGACCGTGAACATCACCGTGCCTGCCTTGGGCAACCGGTCCTTGTCGGGCAAGATCGTGTACGTTGGCGACACCGTTTCACCAGAAACACGCAGCGTCACCATCCGAACCCAGGTGGACAACGCCCAGCGCGATCTGAAGCCACAAATGCTGGCCACCATGCGCGTGCGCGGCGCCACACAGCAAACACTGGCCTTGCCGGCTCAGGCTGTGGTGCGCGAAAACGACCGCGACCATGTGTTTGTGCGCACCGCAGATTTGCGCTTCAAACTCACGCCCGTTGAACTGGGCCCTGCCCAAGACGAGTTGCGCCCCGTCCTCAAAGGACTGGCGGCCGGTGCCGAAGTGGTCACCGAAGGTGCCTTCCACATGAACAACGAGCGCAAGCGCGCAGAGCTGGAGTAAACCATGCTCACCTCCATGATCCGCGCTGCCCTGAGCCAGCGACTCATCGTTGTGGTGCTGGCCTTGGTGCTGTGTGCCTTTGGTTTGCGTGAAGCCACACGTTTGTCGGTCGATGCTTTTCCAGACGTGACCAACGTGCAGGTCCAGATCGCCACGGAAGCCCCGGGGCGTTCACCCGAAGAAATCGAACGCTTTGTGACCGTGCCGCTGGAAATCGCCATGACCGGCCTGCCCGGTTTGGTGGAGATGCGCTCGCTCAACAAAAGCGGCTTGTCCATCATCACCTTGGTCTTCACCGACAAGACCGATGTGTATTTCGCCAGGCAACTGGTGACCGAGCGCCTGATCGAAGTCACACCACGCATGCCCGCAGGCATTGCGCCGGTGCTGGGGCCTGTCTCCACCGGCTTGGGCGAGGTCTACCAGTACACCCTGGAGCGCCCCGACGATGGCCAGCGGGCTCTCACGCCGCAAGAGCTGACCGAACGCCGCACGGTGCAAGACTGGGTGGTGCGCCCGCTGTTGCGCTCCATTCCGGGCGTGGCCGAGATCAATTCGCAAGGCGGTTACGTCAAACAATACCAGGCCCAAGTTGACCCCGGACGCCTGCGGCACTACAACCTGTCGGTGCAACAAGTGGTGCAAGCCATTGCGGCCAACAACTCCAACGCCAGCGGCGGCATCTTGCCGCAGGTCAATGAGCAATACCTGATCCGTGGCGTGGGCCTGATCCAGTCGCTGGAAGACATTGGCAACATCGTGGTCAAGGAGCAGTCGGGCGTGCCCGTGTTTGTGCGCGATGTGGCACACGTCGAGATCGGCAGCGAAGTGCGCCAGGGCGCTATCATCAAGGGCGGTTACACCGAAGGGGTTTCGGGCATCGTGCTGATGATGCGTGGCGGCAACGCCAAGGAAATCGTCTCGCGCATCCAGAAGCGGGTTGATCAAATCAACAAGCAGAACATGCTGCCCGATGGTCTGAAGATCGTCCCGTTCTACGACCGCACCGAGCTGGTGGACTCCGCCCTGTGGACGGTGGGCAAGGTGCTGATCGAAGGCATTTTCCTGGTCGTGGTGGTGCTGTTCGTGTTCTTGGGCGATGTGCGCTCCAGCCTGATCGTGGTGGCCACGCTGATCATCGCGCCGCTGACCACCTTCATCCTGATGAACCGCTACGGCATCTCGGCCAACCTGATGTCGCTGGGCGGTCTGGCCATTGCGATTGGCCTGATGGTGGACGCCACCGTGGTGGTGGTCGAAAACGTGTACCACCGGCTGGGGCATGCGGGCCAAAGCATTGGCGAGCGCGTGCGCACGGTGCTGGCCGCCACCACCGAGGTGGCCACACCCACCATCTTTGGCATCGCCATCATCATTCTGGTGTTCTTGCCGCTGATGACACTTCAGGGCATCGAAGGCAAGATGTTCGCGCCCCTGGCCCTGACCATCGCCATGTCGCTGGCGGTGTCGCTGCTGGTCTCTCTGTTCCTGTCCCCGGTGCTGTGCTCTTACTTTCTCAAGGGCGGCTCAGGTGAGGACACGCGCCTGATCGCTTTCCTCAAGAGCCGTTACTTGCGCTTGCTGGATGCGGCCACTGCACAACACCGACTGACTTTGGGCGTTGCTGTTGGCCTGTTGGTGGGCTCGCTGGCGCTGTTCCCCCTGCTGGGCAAATCCTTCATGCCCACCATGAAAGAAGGCGCACTGACACCGCAGATCAACCGCGTGCCCAGCATCTCGCTGGACGAATCCATCCGCATGGAAATGGCGGCCATGAAGACCATCGCCGAGGTACCCGGTGTGCGCATGGTGGTCTCCAAGCTGGGCCGGGGTGAATCGCCAGCCGACCCTGCAGGCCCCAACGAGTCCGATCCCATCGTCTTGCTCGATCCCAAATCGGACCGAACACAAGATGAGATCGACGAAGACATTCGCCAGCGGCTTTCGAGCATTCCGGGTGTTCAGATCGTGCTGTCGCAACCCATCTCGGAGCGCGTTGACGAGATGGTGACCGGTGTGCGTTCGCAAGTGGCAATCAAGATCTTTGGTGACGAACTGGGTGAACTGAAAAACGTTTCGGAAAAAGTGGCCCGCATCCTCAAGAGCGTGTCAGGCAGCCGCGACATCCGCATCGAGCGTTTGTCCGGACAACAAGCTTTGACGGTGGACATCGACCGCAAAGCCATTGCCCGCCATGGCCTGAACGTGGCCGATGTGCAAAGCATCATCGAAACCGCCATCGGCGGCAAGGATGTGACCACGCTCTACGAAGGTGAGCGCCGCTACAGCGTGGTGGTGCGCTTCCCTGCCCAGGTGCGCCAGTCGGCCGAAGCCATTGGCAACACCTTGCTGCCCACACCCGGCGGTGCTCAGGTGCCCTTGTCCAGTCTGGCCAGCATCCAGCTGGTCGATGGCCCCGCGCAGATCAGCCGCGAAAGTGGCAAACGCCGTGTGGTGGTGGGCGCCAACGTCGAAGGCCGCGACCTGGCGGGCTTTGTGACCGAAGTGCAGCAACGCATCGACCAGGAAGTGAAGTTGCCCGAAGGCTATTACTTTGTCTACGGCGGCCAGTTCGAAAACATGGAGCGCGCCATGGGCACCCTGGCCATCATCGTGCCGCTGACCATCGCCGCAATTTTCTTCCTGCTGTTCATCCTGTTCCGCTCGGTCAAGTTGGCGGGCCTGATCATCCTGGTCTTGCCCTTTGCATCGATTGGCGGTTTGGTCGGTCTGTTTGTCTCGGGTGAATACGTGAGCGTGCCCGCCTCGGTCGGCTTCATCGCTTTGTGGGGCATCGCCGTGCTCAATGGCGTGGTGCTGGTCACCTGCATCCGCCGCCTGCGCGAAGACGGCATGGACGTGGCCACCGCCGTGCGTGAGGGCTGCGTGCAACGTTTCCGCCCAGTGATGATGACCGCCACCGTGGCCCTGCTGGGCTTGGTGCCTTTCCTCTTCGCCTCAGGGCCTGGCTCAGAAGTGC
>JACCDG011447308.1_pt1 | contig 10663 bp, 8 predicted proteins | sample 7442471 | NCBI WGS metagenome assembly JACCDG01 (sample SAMN15323444, study PRJNA562643) | freshwater metagenome | isolation source: river surface water | place: USA:Blue River Watershed | collected 2017-08-17 | reverse complement strand
GCTGGCCCGCGCCGCCGGCATCCACCTCGTCCTCGCGACGCAGCGTCCGTCGACGGACGTCATCACCGGACTCATCAAGGCCAACCTGCCCACGCGCATCGGCTTCAAGGTGTCGTCGCAGATCGACTCCCGCACCATCCTCGACCGCGGCGGCGCCGAGACGCTCGTCGGCCGCGGCGACATGCTCTTCGTGCCTCCGGGCAGCGCCACGCTCAACCGCGTCCAGGGCGCGTTCGTCGGCGAGCAGGAAGTCGCCGCCATCGTCGAGTTCCTCGCCGAGAAGAACGGCAGGCCCGAGTTTGCCCAGGACGTCATCAAGGCCATCAAGGAAGGCGCCGAGGGCGGCGAGGGCGGCGAAGAAGGCGAGGAAGGGGAGGATCCGCTGGTCGCGCAGAGCTGGGCGATCATCAAGGAGACGCGCCGCGCCTCGGTGTCGATGCTCCAGCGTCGCCTCAAGCTTGGCTACAACCGCGCGGCCCGCATCATGGACATCCTCCACGACAAGGGTTACGTCGGTCCTGAGAACGGCTCGAGCCCCCGCGAGATCCTGGTGGATTAGTTTTTAGGGCTAGGGCCAGGGCTAGCCCTAGCCCTGACTCGTCCTACTTCTTCTTTTCTTTCTTCTTACGCTCAGGGACGACCGGCTTCTTCTTTTTCTCCGGCTCGGGGATCGTGGGTTCCGGCACGGGCAAGGTCGGGTCGACGGTGGGCGCGGGCGCGTTCGGATCGAAGAACGGCTTGGGCGCCGGGGCGGCCGGCGAAGGCGCCGGGGCGGCCTCCTTGGCGGGTTCGGCGGCGACGGCCAGGGCGGCCAGGAAGAGCAGGACGAGCGGGCGCATGAGGTTGCTGATTAAACATCGAGCCCGCGGGGAAGTTGCAAGCCTCCGGCGACGGGCATGAAAAAGCCCCGTCTTCCGGGGCTTCCTCGGCGGCTTCGGGGGCCGTTCAGGCGTCGGTGGCCTTCTTGGGCTTTTCGCCCGCAGGCTTCTTCTCGGACTTCGGCGCGGGCTTCGTTTCGGGCTTCGTTTCGGGCTTCTCCTCGGAGTCCGTTTCCTTCTTCGGCTTGGAGAGTTCCTTGGCGACCACCACGCCGGTGCCGACGGCGACTTCGGCGAGCTTGGCGTTAGAAGGTCCCGCGGCGGCCTTGCCGCTGCCGATCGCGGCGAGCTTGGCGGCTTCCGCTTCCGCGGCTTTCGCCGCCTCCAGGGCCATCTGCGTCGTGGCGTCCACCGTCTGCGCGACAAGCGAGACCGCTTCGGCCACCGGCGCTTCGGCCTTGGCTTCCTTCTTCGGCTTCTTCTCCGTGGTCGCGGTCTTCTCCGTCGTGGCGACTTTCTCCGCGGTGGCGGTCTTGTTGCCGCCGGGCGGGGTGGGCCCGCTGGGCTTCTTGCTGGTCGTCGTGGTGTTGGCGGCCAGCGCGACGGAGGCGGCGGCGAGGAGGGCGAGGAGGGACGTCTTCATTATGTGGATATTACACCGAGGGGCGGGCAGAGTTTCAACCACGGTCCGGCCGGAAGATGAAGAAAACCGCTCCCAGCAGGCAGCAAAAGGCCCATAAATAGTCCCATTTCCACTTCTCCCCCAGGAAGAACAGCAGGAACGGCACGAAGACGGCGAGCGTGACGCACTCCTGCAGGATCTTCAATTGGGCTCCGGAAAGGCCGCCGGCATAGCCCAGGCGGTTGGCGGGGACCATGATCAGGTACTCCCCGAGGGCGATGGACCAGCTGACCAAGGCCGCCGCCCACCATGGGCTCTGTTGCATCGTGCGCAGGTGGCCATACCAGGCGAAGGTCATGAAGACGTTCGAGAGGCCGAGAAGGCCGACCGTGAGCAAGGCGGGTTTGAGCAGTTCGGGACGCATCTTGGGGAAAGCGGAAATTGACACTGAGTCGTCACAGAATGTTGGCAATAAATGCCTTGGGTCCGCGTGCGGTCAGACTTGAACCAGGGCGAGAGCGTATCAACTATGGGCCGCATACCCCATGTCTGATACCACCGTCCCCACGTCGACGCCGCCGGCTCCCGTCGGCGCCTTGAACTCCTTGACCAAGGACCTCGCCGCCGGCCTGGTCGTGTTCCTGGTCGCTTTGCCTTTATGCCTCGGCATCGCCCTGGCTTCCGGCGCGCCGATGGTGGCGGGCATCGTCAGCGGCGTGGTGGGCGGCCTGCTGGTCTCATGGCTGAGCGGTTCGCACACCAGCGTCAGCGGCCCCGCGGCCGGACTGGTGGCCGTGGTCCTGGGGCAGGTGGCGGTGCTCGGATCTTACGAGGCCTTCCTCGTGGCCGTGATCCTCGCGGGCGCGATCCAGGTCCTGCTCGGCGCGTTGCGCGCCGGCTTCATCGCGGCCTTCTTCCCCTCGAGCGTCATCAAGGGCCTGCTCGCCGCCATCGGCCTGATCCTCATCCTCAAGCAGATCCCCCACATGGTCGGCCATGACGCGGATCCGGAGGGCGACATGGGCTTCCTCCAGGCCGACGGCAAGAACACGATTTCGGAGCTCTTCTCCTCCTTGTTCGACCTGGATCCGGGCGCCTTGATGGTCGGACTGGTGTCCCTCGCGGTCCTGCTGGCGTGGGACCGGAGCCGCTTCAAGAAGTCGCTCATCCCGGCGCCGCTGGTGGTCGTGCTGCTCGGCGTCGCGGTCAATCTGGTGCTGAAGGCGAAGGGCAGCTCCTGGGCCATCGGCCCGTCCCACCTGGTGCAGCTGCCGACGGTGGCCGGCCTGGGGGAGTTCCTGGGCGCCCTGCCCAGTCCGGACCTCAAGGCCTTCGGCAATCCCGCGATCATCATGGCCGCCGTCACGATCGCCGTCGTCGCCTCCCTGGAGACGCTCCTCAACCTGGAGGCCGTGGACAAGCTGGATCCGCGCAAACGGGTCAGCCCGCCGAACCGCGAGCTCATGGCGCAGGGCGCCGGCAACATGGTGTCGGGCCTCCTCGGCGGCCTGCCGATCACTTCGGTCATCGTGCGCAGCTCGGTGAACATCAACGCGGGCGCCGCGACGCGCCTGTCGGCCTTCTTCCACGGCGCGCTGCTCGCCCTCCTGGTGCTTTTCGCGCCGCGCTGGCTGAACGAGATCCCCCTGGCCTCCTTGGCCGCGGTGCTGATCGTCACGGGCCTGAAGCTGGCCAGCCCGGCCCTCTTCCGGCAGATGTGGGCGGAAGGCCGCAGCCAGTTCGTCCCCTTCGTCGTCACGGTCCTGGCCATCGTGTTCACCGACCTGCTGATCGGCGTCCTCATCGGCCTCGGCACCGGCCTGGCCTTCATCCTGCACAGCAACTACCGCCGCCCGATGCTCCGCTTCATGGAGCACCATGTCAGCGGCGACGTGCTCCGGATCGAGTTCGCGAACCAGGTGAGCTTCCTCAACCGCGCGGCGCTCGAACAGGCGCTCAACTCGGTGCCGACGGACGGCCACGTCGTGCTCGACGCGCGCAACACGGACTACGTCGACCCGGACATCCTGGACCTGATCGATGATTTCCGCAAACAGACCGCGCCGGCGCGCAACCTCAAGGTGAGCCTCGTCGGCTTCAAGGAGCGCTACGTGATGGCGGACGAGATCCAGTTCGTGGACGTCAGCACCCGCGAGGTGCAGGCGCAGCTGACGCCGGAGCGCGTCCTCCAGTTCCTCAAGGAAGGCAACGAGCGGTTCGTCACCGGGCGTCGCCTCACCCGCGACCTTTCCCGGCAGGTCGACGCGACGGCGGCCGCCCAGTATCCGATGGCGGTCGTGCTCAGCTGCATCGACTCGCGCAGCCCCGTCGAGCTGATCTTCGACATGGGCGTGGGCGACGCGTTCGTCATCCGCATCGCGGGCAACGTCGCGAAGGAGAAGGTCCTCGGCAGCATGGAGTTCGCCTGCGCCGTGGCCGGCTCCCGCCTGGTCCTCGTGATGGGCCATACCAGCTGCGGCGCGGTCAAGGCCGCGGTGGAGCTGTTCGAGACCGGCAAGACCGCCTCGCAGGCGACGGGATGCGAGCACCTCGACGCCTTGGTCAACGAGATCCAGAAGTCCATCGAGCCGGGCACCAAGCCGCATGGCGACTGGGTGACCCTCGAGACCAAGCGCATCTTCGTGGACGACGTGGCCACGCGCAACGTGCTGCGGACGATCGCCGGCATCCGCTCCGCCAGCCGCACCCTGCGCGAGCTCGAGCAGGCCGGCAAGATCGCCATCCTCGGCGCGATGTACGACATCAAGACCGGCAAGGTCACCTTCCTCGACGAGAAGGCCGGCCGCGTGGGCTGAGCGCCGGCTGGAGGGTTCCGCTGAGGCATAACCTGGGTTGTGCCCGGCGGCCTCCGCGACGGTCATCGGAGGATGCAACCTCCGGAAGACCGTCCGCGTGAACGCCTCGTCCGTCTCGGCGCGCGGGCCCTCCTCGACGCCGAGCTCATCGAGCTGCTGATCGGCGCGGGCACCAAGGGCGCGCCGGCGCCCGTCGTCGCCTCGTCCTTGCTCGCCGAGTCCGGCACGCTCGCCGCGCTCGCGACCTGGGACACGCATGACTTCGGACGCGTCCATGGGCTCGGCCCCGCCAAGGCCGCCGAACTGGCGGCGGCGATGGAGCTCGCCCGGCGGATCCGCGAGCGCGCGCATGATCCCGGCGAGAAGCTCGACGCGCCGGCCAAGGTCTGGGCGCGCCTCGAGCCTTTCGCGGCCGGGCTCGCCGTGGAGAAATGCTGGGTGCTCTGCCTCAACCGCCGCAACCGACTGCTCGCCCTGCATGAAGTCAGCTCCGGCACCGCGACCAGCGCGTTGCTGCATCCGCGCGAGGTCTTCCGGCACGCGCTCAAGCATGCCGCGTCGGCGGCCATCGTGGCGCACAACCATCCGAGCGGCGACCCCACGCCGAGTCCGGCGGACCGGGCCGTGACCCGGCAGCTGGCCGACGCGGGAAGGGTGGTGGGCGTCGAATTGCTCGACCACGTGGTCGTGGGCCGTCCGGAGGCCGATCCCGCGGGCAAGGGCTGGTTCAGTTTCGGCGAGGCGGGCTTGATTTAGGGGAACTATCGGTTGTCCTGAGGGGTCGTAACCCCATGCCCTTTTCCCGGACCATCAAGGTCGGGCTCGCCCTCGTCGGCGTGGCCGTACTCGCCTTCGCCGGCCGCCAAGCCCAGCGCTACCACAAGAAGCACCTGGCCGCGCCCCGGTCGGGCGAAGTCGTCTACCGTCAGGACTGCATGGGCTGCCACGGTCCGGTGGGCGAAGGCGTGGCGGGCAAGTCGGACGAACCTCTCGTCGGCGAGAAGTCGGTCGCTTCGCTGGCCAAGTACATCGCCCGGGAGATGCCCGAGGACGATCCCGGCACGCTGTCGCTGGCCGACGCCGCCGCTTCCGCCGAGTACATCCACAAGGCCTTCTATTCCGCCGAGGCCCGCGCCCGGAACCACCCGCCCCGCATCGAGCTGGCCCACCTGACGGTCCGCCAATATCGCGAGAGCGTCGCCGACCTGCTCGGCTCGCTCCGCGGCGCCTTCGGCACGACCGAGTCGGGCGGACTGGCCGGCGTCTATCGCGAGCGTCCGGAGCGCGACCCGAAGATGCCCGACCGCAACCGGCCGGAGACCACCTTCAAGCAGCAGGTCGATCCGGTCATCGACTTCGATTTCGGCGCCGGGGCGCCGGAGAAAGGCACGTATGCCGCCCAGTTCAGCATCAACTGGGCCGGCTCGCTCCTCGCGCCCGACACCGGCGAATACGAGTTCCGCGTCACCTCGCCCAACGGCGTCCGCCTCTACGTCAACCCGCCGGACGGCGGCAGCGAGAAGAACGCGCTCATCGACCTCTGGGTGAGCTCCGGCATGTCGCGCTCGGCCCATGCTTCGGTCTTCCTGCTCGGCGGACGGAGCTACCCCATCAAGGTGGAGTTCTTCAAATACAAGGACAAGACCGCCGCCCTGAGGCTCGAGTGGCGTCCGCCCGGCGGCGACTGGACCGTGGTGCCGCGCTCCCAGCTTTCGCCGGCCCGGTCGTCCCACGTCCACGTGGTCTCCGTGCCCTTGCCGCCGGACGACGGCAGCATCGGCTACGAACGCGGCTCTTCCGTCTCGCGGGAGTGGTCCGAAGCCGTCGCCAAGGGCGCGCTGCAGGTCTCCGCGATGATCGGGCCGGGCGTCTTCGGCCTCGCCGGCACCAAGGCCGACGCGCCGGACCGGGCCGAGAAGCTCAAGGCCTTCTCGCTGCGCTTCGCGCAGCTCGCCTACCGCCGTCCGCTCACCGAGGAGCAGAAGGCCGACCTCGCCGCGATCTACGCGGGCGACGTCGCCCCGGAGGTCGCCGCCAAGCGCGCGTTCATCTTCACGCTCTCCAACCCCGCCTTCCTCTATCCCGGCATCGGTCCGCAGGACGACTACGCCGTCGCCTCTCGCCTCGCCCTCGCGCTCTGGGATTCCGTCCCCGACGCGCCGCTGCTCAACGCCGCCGCCGCCGGCCAGCTGAAGACCGAGGCCCAGGTCCGTCAGCAGGCCCGGCGCATGATGAAGGATCCGCGCGCCAAGGCCAAGCTGCGCGACTTCCTGCACGACTGGCTGCACGTCGAGGAAGGCGCCGAGATCGCCAAGGACCAGAAGGAATATCCCGGGTTCGACCAGGGCGTCGTCATGGACCTGCGCACCTCGCTCGACCTCTTCGCCGAGAGCGTCGTCTGGTCGGAGAAGTCCGATTACCGCCAGCTCCTCCTCGGGGACACCATCCTGATGAACCAGCGCCTCGCGAAGTTCTACGGACAGAAGATCGCTCCCGGCGACGGCTTCCAACCGGTGAGGATGGACGCCGACCAGCGCGCCGGCGTGCTGACGCACCCTTACCTGCTCGCGACCTTCTCCTACACGAAGTCCACCTCCCCGATCCATCGCGGCGTCTTCGTGACGCGCAACATCCTCGGGCGCATGCTCAAGCCGCCGCCCATGGCCATCGCCTTCATGGACGACAAGTTCGACCCCTCGTTCACCATGCGCGAGAAGGTGACGGAGCTCACTTCCAAGCCCGCGTGCATGTCCTGCCACGTGACCATCAACCCCCTCGGCTTCAGCTTCGAGCGTTTCGACGCCGTCGGCCGCGTGCGCGCCACGGACAACAGGAAGCCTGTCGACCCGGTCTCCGACTACGTCGCCGCCGACGGCAGCGTCCTCAAGCTCACCGGCGCCCGCGACGTGGGCTTGCATGCGGCGGAGAGCGAAGCCGGCCAGGCCGGCTTCGTCCGCAACCTCTTCCATTCGCTCGTGAAGCAGCCGCCCGCCGCCTATTCGCCCGACCTCGTCGGCCGGCTGACGGAAAAGTTCCGCGCCGACGGCTTCCACGTCCGCAACCTCGCCGTCGAGGTCGCCGTCGTCGCCGCGCTGCGCCCGACCGTCACCGCCGACCCTTCCGCCCGCTGAACCCATGACCCTCCAACATCGTCGCGATTTCCTCCGCCGCCTCGGCCTGTCGGCCGCCGCGCTCCCGCTCCTCGGCGGTCTCGCCACGCTCGGCGCCGCCGAGCCGGCCGCCGGCCGCCGCCAGCGCGTCATCTTCGTCTTCTCGCCCAACGGTATCGTCCCGCCGGCCTTCTGGCCCGACGAGGAGGGCGCGGACTTCAAGCTCAAGGCGATCATGAAGCCCTTCGAGCCTTTCAAGGACAAGCTGCTCACGCTCAAGGGCGTGAACAACCGCGTCCGCGGCGACGGCGATTCGCACATGCGCGGCATGAGCTGCCTGCTCACCGGCATCGAGCTCTTCCCGGGCAACATCATGGGCGGCGGCGGCGCGCCCGCCGGCTGGGCCAGCGGGCCTTCCGTCGACCAGGTCATCCGCGCCCATCTCCAGGCCGACCCGCGGACCAAGACCCGCCTGGGCTCGCTCGAGGTCGGCGTCGCCGTCGGCAACCGCGCCGATCCATGGACGCGTTGGAGCTACGCCGGCGCCAATCAGCCCGTCGCGCCCATCTCCAGTCCCTACGAACTCTTCGACAAGCTCTATGGTTCGATGAAGGAAGGCGAGAACCTCGGTTCCGTGCTCGACGGGCTCAAGGACGACATCGCCAAGGTCGCCAACGCGGTGGACAAGGGCGATCGCGCGCTGCTCGACCAGCACGCGACGGCCCTGCGTGAGCTCGAGCGCGGCCTCAAGGAAAGCCAGTCGCAGGCGGCCCTCAAGGTGCCCCATCCTCCGGAACCCGGCGTGCCGCTCGAGAACGACAGCATCCCGCAGCTGACCCGCCTGCAGACCGAGCTCCTCATCAGCGCCTTCCAGAACGACATGGCGCGCGTCTCGACGTTCCAGTTCACCAATTCCGTGGGCGGCGCCCGCATGAAGTGGATCGGCATCGAGGAAGGCCATCACGCGCTGTCGCACGACCCCGACCTCAACACCAGTTCGGTCGAGAAGCTCACCAAGATCAACACGTGGTTCGCCGAGCAGATCGCGCACCTGGCCAAGCGCCTGCGGGAGACTCCGGAGCCGGACGGCAAAGGCAACATGCTGGACAACACCACCATCGTCTGGACGAACGAACTCGGCAAGGGCAACAGCCACACCCTCGAAGACATCCCGTGGGTGCTGATCGGCGGCGGCCTCGGCTTCAAGACCGGCCGCGCGCTCAAGTTCAAGAAAGAGCCGCACAACCGCCTGCTGATGGCGATCGCCCAGGGCTTCGGCCATCCGATGAAGACGTTCGGCAATCCGAGCCTCTGCGAAGGCGGGGCGCTGAAGCTGGGATGAACGCGGGCGGATAGCGGTCAGCGGATAGCGGTTGGCCAAGGCATGAACTAGGCAGTATGGGGTCAGACCGCTTCTGATCGATATCGGCCAGAAGCGGTCTGACCCCATACTTCGTCCGCCATGATCCCGACGGATGCGATCTCATCGCATCCCTGTCTGTCATCCGTCATCTGTCCTCTGTCATCTCCATCTAAAGGGTCCCCCGCCTGTGCCGATTCCGATTGGAGCTCCACTTGTTCCTGGATTTAGGTGGGCGGTACGTTGCCACGGCTCGGACGAAGCCGGTCGGGTCGCACCTCCCTTATATTATGTTCGTAGGGAAGGGAGGCTGCCGCGGGTGTCGAACACCGCAGGGGACAGTCAATCTGAGGGAAAAATCGCCGAAAAGCAAGCGGAGCGGAGAAGAAGATAGATTCATCGCTCCGGATCGTTAGAAGGAAGGCATGCGATTCCCCTGCGCTCTCCTGCTCCTCTGTGTCGGCTTGGCCGGTTGCCAGCAGACCCAGCCCCGTCCTGACATCGTGCCCGCCGAGTATGTCGGCCTGCTCGCGCCCAAGACGCCGGCGCCGCTCCTGCAGAAGGGCGACCGGCTCGCGATCTGCGGCGACTCCATCACCGAACAGAAGATGTACAGCCTGCTCATGGAGGCGTACATCGTCGCCGCGCGCTCCGACCTGCACGTCACCGTCCGCCAGTACGGGTGGAGCGGCGAGCAGGCCGGCGGTTTCCTCAGGCGCATGGACAACGACGTCCTCCGCTTCAAGCCGACCATCGCGACGACCTGCTACGGCATGAACGATTTCCGCTACGTGCCGCAGGACGACGCGATCGCCGCGACCTACCGCGCCAACCAGACCGCCGTCGTGCGCAAGTTCAAGGAGGCCGGCGCGCGCGTCGTGCTCGGCTCCTCGGGCACGATCCATTCCGTCCCGCCGTGGGTGAAGTCCGCGAAGGGCACCTGGCAGGAGCTCAACCTCGCGTTGCTCAACTTCCGCAACATCGGCATCGAGGTCGCGCAGGCCGAGCAGGTCGCTTTCGCCGACGTCTACTGGCCGATGCTCGTGAAGGGACATGAGGCCCGGGCCAGGTATGGCGAGGGCTTCAAGCTCGAGGGCAACGACGGCGTGCACCCCGGATGGGCCGGCCACGTCATGATGGCCACCGCCTTCCTCGAAGGCCTCGGCCTGCGCGGCGACGTCGGCCAGATCGACGTCGACCTGGCGACCGGCAAGGCGAACGCCCGCTATGGCCAGCGTATCCTGAAGGCCGAGGGCGGCGTGGTCTCGCTGCGCAGCTTCCGCATCCCCGCTTCGTTCGAACCGGGCGACGTCACCAAGGACGGCACGATCGCCGCCGGCGTGGCGTTGGCCGATTTCCAGAAGAAGCTGAACCGCCTGACCCTGCGCGTCGCGGGGGCCAAGACCGCCCAGGTGAAGGTCACCTGGGGCGACGCCGCCAAGATCTTTACCGCCGCCGAGCTCGCCAAGGGCGTGAACCTCGCGGCGGCGTTCCCGCAGAACCCCACCTCGCCGACCTTCGCGAAGATCTGGAAGGCCGCGGCCGAGAAGCAGGCGTATGAGACGAAGCAGATCAAGACGCTCTTCCGCAGCCCCGAAGCCAAGAAGGACATGGAGGCCGTCGTGAAGAGCTCGCAGGTCGAGTTCGACCGCCTGGCCGCCGCGCTGCAGGCGACGATCAAGCCCGTCGACTCGACCCTCAAGGTCGAAGAGGTGCGCTGAACGGACCCCGCCAATGAAACGGGCCGCACTTTCGTGCGGCCCGGGCTATGGCTAGCCAACAACGAATCGATTATTCGGCCGTGACGTTTTCGGCGACGCCGACGCCGAGGGTCATGCCGCCGACGACCTGGACCTTCTCCATGATGGTCTTCTGGAGTTCCTCGAGGACCTTCGGGTTCTTGATGAGGTAGTCCTTGGCGGCTTCGCGGCCCTGGC
>JACCDG010541477.1_pt1 | contig 10667 bp, 10 predicted proteins | sample 7442471 | NCBI WGS metagenome assembly JACCDG01 (sample SAMN15323444, study PRJNA562643) | freshwater metagenome | isolation source: river surface water | place: USA:Blue River Watershed | collected 2017-08-17 | reverse complement strand
CTGGGCTGGAAAATCGCCGCCACGAGCAGCGCTGGCCAGCAGCACATCAACGTCAGTGGTCCGCTGGCCGGGCGCATCCTGTCGGGTCAGGTGCTCGCACCGGGCGCCAGCGTGCCCAGCGCAGGCAACCGCATGCGGGTGGCCGAGCCCGAGATGGCCTTCGTGTTCGCGCACGACCTGCCCGCCCGTGCGCAACCTTATGGCGTAGACGAGGTGATGCAGGCGGTGGCCAGCCTGCACCCCTCCATTGAAATCCCCAATTCCCGCTTTGCGGTGTTCACCCAGGCCGGCGAGGCCCAGCTGCTGGCCGACAACGCCTGCGCACACCAGTTCATTCTGGGCACTGCTGCACCAGAAGGCTGGCGCGGGCTGGACCTGGCGACTCACCCTGTCTCGGCCCGCGTGACCCACCGTGACGGCCAGGCCTGGGAGAGGCAAGGCAGTGGTGCCGCCGTGCTGGGCGATCCGCGCGTGGCACTGACCTGGCTGGTCAACGAGCTGGGGGCGCAAGGCATCGGCATGCAGGTCGGTCAATTCGTCACCACCGGCACCTGCATGCCGCCGCTGGAACTGACCGATGGCGACGAGGTGCTGGCCGACTTTGGCGTGCTCGGCCGCATCGGCATGCGCTTCGGCGATTGAGGCAGTTGCTGATCAGCCGCGCTGGCGCGTCCAGGCCGGCAGCGGCGCAGAGCGGTGCAGCACGTTCTCGTGCAGCCACACGGCGCTGCGGCGGGCACGCTCGGCCACCGTGTCCAGCGGCAGCTGCTGGTAGTCGTCGTTGAAGACCTCGAAGCTGTAGTCACCGCGGTAGCCGATGCGGTCGAGGCGCATCACCAGATCGGCCAGCTGCTCGCTGTGCACGCCCTCGCCCGGGAACACCCGGAAGGTGCGGGCTGTGGTCATGCGTTCTTCAAAGGTGGGCGTTTCCTGCCACATGAAGTCCGACAGCTGCACCAGGAAAATCTTCTCGGGGTCGAGCTCCTCGATCGCATCGAGCGAAGTCTTGGCGGCAAAGATGTGGAAGGAGTCCAGGCCGATGCCCAGATTGGGACAGTCGGCGCGGCAGACCACGTCCCAGCTGACCGGAAATTCGTTGACGGTGCGGCCCCAGGACAGCGCCTCGTAGGCGACCTTGATGCCCAGCGGCAGCGCCAGCATGGCCAGTTTTTTCAAGTCGGCGGCAATCTGTTCCAGGTCTTGCGTGGCATGGCGTGAGGTGGACGAGCACGCCAGCAGCACCCTGGAGCCCGTAGCCGCGCACATCTCGAGCATGGACTTGGCAATGTCGACCTTGTAGCCATGCAGGTGGCCCGACAGGCCTTCAAAATCGCGCAGCACCTGAAAGCCGGTGGGCCGCAGGCCGCTGGCCTGCACAGCGGCCACAGCAGCCTGCACACCGCCCGAATGGGTCACGAGGTCGCGCGCCATCAACATGACCTGCGAGAAACCCGCACGCTTCATGGCGTCGAGCTTCGCTTCGAGCGAGCCCGCCATGGTGATGGTGTCCATCCCGTAGCCGTCGAGCATGTTCATGGCATGCCTCATTTGTGGACCAGCTCGAACGCCACCGAGCCGAGCACGCTGCGCGTCAGCGCGCCGCGGTCTTCCGGATGCAGCTGGGTGGATTCGACAAACTCCACACCATGCGCCTTGAGGGCCTTGACGGCTTCGCCCACGTCGGCCACACCAAAGCCGATGCGTTGCAGGCACTCGGGGCCGTCGTCACCCGACTCCATCCACGGATCGGGTTCGATCAGCTGCCACAGGAAGGTGCCGCAGGGGCTCTTCATCAGCTTGCCCTTGGGCAGGATGCCGAAGCGCTCTTCGTCGGGGATCGACACGAAATCGAACATGTGTTCGTAATAGGTCAACCAGTCGGCACTGCGGCCGGCGCCGATGTACTGCACCACGCCAAAGTAGCTCATGCCCGAGAGCGCGGGCGGGTTCTGGTCCACCGTGGGTATGGGCTTGAAGTCGATGTCGTAGATCGAAAATTCCTGCCAGCGGTCTACAAAATAAAAGCGGCTGCGGCCCGGGCCATGGATGGCCGGAATGTGCAGCTCCATCGCCTGGGCCTGGCTGGGCACGCCCCAGGCACCCAGTTCGAGGCAGCGGGTATGCGCCTTGAGGGCATCCTGCACGCGGAAGGCCACGGCTGAGATCACCGGCTGGCCATGGGCCGTGTCGCTCACGCGGGCATCGTCGGGGTTGGCGTTGACGATCAGGTTCATGCCCCCCTGGCGGTAGAGCGTGACCTCGCGGGAGCGGTGGCGCGCCACCGGCCGAAAGCCGATGTTCTCCAGCACCTGGCCCAGTGCCTGCGGGCGACTGGTGGCGTATTCGATGAATTCGATGCCGGCGATGCCCAGTCGATTAGGCATGTCAGGGACATCTTCCCGGTGGACGGTGCGCAGGTTCATGGTTCTTCCTCGCTCAGTAACTCAGTTGGGCCACACGGCGCAGCTCATCGGCGGTGGTGCTGGGCAGATCGAAATATTCCAGATAAGCCGGAATCTGCTCGAACAGCATGTCGGTGCCCACCTGGGTGCGGCAGCCGCGCGCCTGTGCTGCGGCCAGGAAGGCCGTGGTCTCGGCACGCATCACCACTTCACCGACGAAAGTGTCGGACGACAGGCGTGAGACGTCCATCGGCAGCGGGTCGCCTTCGTTCATGCCCATGGGGGTGGCGTTGACCACCAGGTCATGACCAGAGGGATCGTTCGATCCGGTCTGTACCGCGATCTGCGGACAGTTGTCCTTGATGCGTTGCGCCAGCGCTTCGCAGCCAGCGGTGTTCACATCGAACAGGCTGATGGCGGCAATGCCGGCTCCCGCGAGCGAAGCAGCAATCGCACTGCCCACACCACCGGTGCCGACCACCAGCACGCGCTTGCCGGTCAGGTCAAAACCCTTGCGCTGCACGCCGCGCACAAAGCCGGCGCCATCGAACATGTCGCCCACCAGGCGACCGTCGGCCAGCTTTTTCACGGCATTGCAGGCACCGGCCACACGCACTGTGGGTGTGACCTCGTCCAGCAGGTCGACCACCGTGACCTTGTGCGGCATCGTGATCAGCGCGCCACGGGTGTTTTCAAGCGAGAACACCGCCTTCAGGAACAGGGCAAAGTGCTCGGACTTGCAGCCCATGGGCACCACAACCGCATTGATCCCCGCCTCTTCAAAGTAGGGGTTGTAGATCATCGGCGACTTGAAGGTGTGCGTCGGGTAGCCGATGTGGGCAATGATTTCGGTGTTGCCGTTGATCATGGCAGGCGCTCAATCGTGTGAAAACTGGCGCTGCAGCCAGAGCCGCAGCGCCATCAGGACCCAGGCTGCGGGCAGGCCGCAGCCTCGGGATCATTTGCCGGATTTCTTGGCCGGTGCAGCAGCCGCGCTGCGCACTTTTTCGATCTCGGCCTGCACTTCCTTGACCAGATCCTGGCCGACGGTCACACCGTATTTGGCAGTGACCGGACGCATCTTGTCGCGCAGCTTGGACATTTCGGCTTCGGACAGCTGGGTCACCTGCATGCCGTTTTTCTTGAGGTTTTCGAGGATGCTGGATTCGAGTTTGCGGGACTGCTCACGCTGGTACTTGGCCGATTCGGTCACCGCCTCGCCAATGATTTTCTGCTCGGCAGCCGACAATTTTTCCCAGAACTTCTTGCTGATGATGACGGACTGCGGGTTGTACTGGTGGCCGGTCAGTACCAGGTTTTTTTGCACCTCGTAGAGTTTGGCACCGTTGATCGTGGCCACGGGGTTTTCCTGGCCGTCCACGGCTTTTTGCTCCAGCGCTGCATACAGCTCGGGGAAAGGCAGCGGCGTGGGGTTGGCACCCAGAGCCTTGACCCAGTCCACGTTGATCGGGTTGGGGATCACGCGCAGCTTGAGGCCTTCGAGGTCTTCGACCTTGTTGATGGGGCGCTTGCTGTTGGAGATGTGGCGGAAACCGAGCTCGTAGTAACCCAGACCCACAATGCCTTTTTCTTCCAGCCTGGCATGGAGCTTCTTGCCGAAAGCACCATCCACTACGGCATCGGCTTCCTTGCTGCTGCCGAACATGAAGGGGAAGTCGAAGATGGCGAATTCCTTGACCTGGTTGGCAAAGATGCCCGAGTTCATTGAAGCCATTTCCAGCGTGCCGCCCTGGATGGCCGACACATTGGCCTGGTCACTGCCCAGTGCACCGCTAGGGAACACATTGACCTTGATCTTGCCGCCGGAATTCTTCTCGACGATTTCCTTGAACTTTTCCATACCCAGCACGATCGGGTGACCGGCTGCATTCTGGTTGGCGAACTTGATCGTCTTGGTGTCCTGTGCTGTCGACACACCGGCAGCGGCCAGGGCGACGGAAGCGATCAGGGTCTTGATGAAGATGCGTTTCATGTTTGTCTCCACAAATGAAAAGGACGTACGCCAACCGAGGCCGCTGACGCCCGGCGTACCCGGGCGGGCGTCAGCGCAAGAAATCAATAGAACCAGCGCGCCGGCACCATGACGATCTGAGGGAACAGCACCATCAGGAACATGACCAGGAACTGCACGGCCATGAAGGGCATCACGCCGCGCGTCACATCGTCCATGCGCATGCGCCCCACGCCAGCCACCACATTGAGCACGGTGCCCACCGGCGGGGTGACCAGACCGATCGAGTTGTTGATGATGAACAGCACTCCGAAATAGACAGGGTCAATGCCCGCGGCCTTGACCAGGGGCATGAGCACGGGCGTCAGGATCAGGATGGTAGGGGTCATGTCCATCGCGGTGCCCACGATGATGCACAGCACCATGATCGCGAACATCAGCAGCTTGGGGTTATCCAGCAGGGGTTGCAGCAAGGTGATCACCTGGTCGGGCAGGTTGGCCACGGTGATCATCCAGGCCGAGACCATCGCCGCCGCCACCAGGAACATGACCACGGACGTGGTCTTGGCCGAGGTCACGAACACCTCGACAAGTTGCTTGAGCGTCAGCTCGCGGTAGATCACCGCCGCCACGAAAAGGGCGTACACGGCAGCGACAACGGCCGCCTCGGTCGGCGTGAAGACGCCCATGCGCAGGCCCACCAGAATGATCACCGGCAGCATCAGCGCCCAGGTCGCACGGCGCAGAGAAGCCATGACTTCGTGCATGGGCTGACGCGGCGGGGGCGTGAGCTGCTCCTTGCGGGTAAGCCACCACCAGGTGGTCCACAGGCCGGCCGCCAACACCAGCCCCGGGAAAATGCCGGCGAGGAAGAGCTTGGAGATCGAGACGTTGGCGGCCACACCAAAGATCACGAAACCGATGGAAGGCGGGATGATCGGGCCGATCACGCCGCAGGCAGCGATCAGGCCACCGCTGCGTGACTTGTCATGGCCGGCCTTGACCATCATGGGCAAGAGCAAAGAAGTGAGCGCAGCCGCATCGGCCACGGCCGAACCCGAGAGGGCCGACAGCAGACAGGCCGCCAGAATCGTCACATAGCCCAGCCCTCCGCGGATGTGACCCACCAGCGCCATCGCAAAGTCCACGATGCGGCGCGACAGGCCACCGGTGTTCATGATCTCGCCAGCGAGCATGAAGAACGGCACGGCCAGCAGCGGGAAGCTGTTGGAGCCCTCGATCACGTTCTGCGCCAGGATCTGTGCATCGAACATGTCCATGTGCCACATGAGGGCAGCACCGCACAGCAGCAACGAAAACGCGATGGGAATGCCCAGCGCCATGGCCCCGAGCAGGGCTCCCAGAAAGACGGCAATCGTCATGACGAAGTTCCTGTGTCGGGTTTATTTGAGAAGCGCGGGCACATCGATCGGCTCTTCTTCCGACTCACGCACGCCAATGAGTTCGGCTTCAGACAGCCGGCCCGTGGCCAGGCGCCAGAGGTTGTGCAGCAGGATCAACGCGATCGAGACGGAAGTGACCACACCACAGCCGTAGAAGATCGCCATGGAAATTTCCATGACTGCGCTGGTCGTTTCAAGGTTGATGATGGCCTGGTCCAATGCCCCCTTGAACAGCAGCCAGCAGACAAAGAGCATCAACCCGTGACCGGCCACGAAGAACAGCTTCTTGACAGGCAGCGGCATGCGCGAGACCAGGGTGTCCGAACCCAGGTGCGCCCCCTCCTTCATGGCCACGATGGCGCCCAGAAAGGTCAGCCACACGAACAACCAGCGCGAAAGCTCCTCGGACACGGTAATGCCGGAATTGAACCCGTAACGCATGATGACGTTGCCGAACACCAGCACCACCATCACGGCCAGACTGGCGGCAATCATCAGGCCCAGCATCTTGCAGTAGCCCTCGATCAGCTTGTTGAGCATGCAGCTTCTCCACTTGTTCCAGCCCTTAATGTACGAACTGGTTAGTTTTTGATATTAGGTAGTTACCCTCGTTTCATCCAGGGCAAAGCGGCTAACTGTTATTGCTTTTCGGCATAACCCACAAAGCGCAGGATCAGCTGCACCACATGCTCTCGCTGGAGGGTTTCTGCCTTGGTGTGACGCTCGTCACGGTCAAAGATGGTGCCGAAGGTGTAGCGGTTGGAAACGTTGAAAACGGTCAGGGCCGAAATCGCGGCATGGATGTCCACCGGGTCCAGGCCGGGACGGAACAGGCCTTGTGCGACCCCCCGGTCGTAAAGCTCGCGGATGGAGTCGATGGCCTTGACGTTGAGCTGGCGAATCGTCTTGCTCTGGCGCAAGTAATCGGCCCGGTGGATGTTCTCGTTCATCACCAGACGGATGAAGTCTTCGTTGCCCTGGTGGTGGTCGTAGGTGAATTCGACCAGGCGGCGCAAGGCCTCTACCGGGGCCAGATCGTCCAGGTGGAGATCCGCCTCGATGCTGCGCATGCGGCGATACGCCTCTTCGAGCACGGCCAGGTACAAGCCATCCTTGCTGCCGAAGTAGTAATAGATCATCCGCTTGCTGGTGCGGGTGGCCGCCGCGATCTCGTCGATGCGCGCCCCGGCGAGCCCCTTGTCGGCGAACTCGTGGGTGGCCACCTCCAGGATTTCGGCCATGGTGCGGGCCGGATCGTTGGTGCGCCCGGTCGTAGCGGCGGGGCTGTCCTCGGCGGGGGCTGCGGAATGTACCAGTTGGTTCATTTGGCGGAGTATAGACCTCCGTTGAGACGTGGGCCTTAGCGGCAGTCAGACCAGCGGCACCGTCAGCTGTCGGATCACGTCTTGCGTGTCGGGACGAACACCGCGCCACCACAAAAAGGCTTCGGCGGCCTGTTCGGCCAGCATGCCCACCCCATCGGCCAAATGGGTCACACCTGCTTCTTGCGCCAGTTTGAGGAAGGGCGTAAGACCCTTGCCGTAGGTCAGGTCGTAGGCCAGCGCCCCCGCCGCAAACACCGAAGCACGGATGGGCGGCAGCTCGGCCGTGAGACTGGAAGAGCTGGCGTTGAAAACCATGTCGAAGCCACGGCCGTCCAGCTGGTCGTAGCCCAGCCCTTGCACCGGCACCTGACCACTCTGGTGCTGCCGCCCCAGCGCGGCCAGCTCTTCGGCCTTGGCCACGGTGCGGTTGACGATCACCAGTTCGGCCGGCAACTGCGCCAGCATGGGCAGCAGGGCACCGCGCGTGGCACCGCCCGCCCCCAGCACCAGCACCCGCTTGCCGGCAATCGGGTACGCGAGGTTGTGCACCACATCGCGCACCAGGCCCACACCATCGAAGTTCTCGGCGTACACACGGTCGCCTTCGAACTTCATGGCGTTGACGGCGCCGGCCATCTGCGCACTGGGCGCCAGATCCGTGGCGTAGGCGAAGGCATCGAGCTTGAAGGGGGCGGTCACGTTCATGCCCCGACCACCGGACGCGCGGAAGGCGTCCACCGCCTGAGCAAAGCCACCCAAAGGGCCGAGCACCTTGCCGTAGTCGATGTCCTGCCCAGTGGCCCTGGCGAAGGCGGTGTGGATCAGGGGGGATTTGCTCTGCTCGATGGGGTTGCCGATCACGGCATAGCGGTCTGTCATGACGATTCCTGGGTGCGCGCCCGACTTGCGCCGGGCCAGAGGTGCTAGTGTCTCATGACAATAGAGCGACCAGCGGCCCCATGAGGCCATGTGAAGAGATCAACGATTCCCATTGAGGAGAGACAAGATGAGCGAAACCAAGTTGTCCTGGGGCCTACAAGGCAAGATCAGCATCATCACCGGCGCAGCCAACGGCATTGGTCAAGCCTGCGCCCGCCTGTTCGCCGAGCAAGGCGCCAAGGTCGTGCTGGCCGACATCCAGGACGCGCCAGGCCAGGCCCTGGCGCAGGAACTGCAGGCCCAGGGCCAGCAGGCGAGCTATGTGCATTGCGATGTCGGCCGCAAGGCCGATGTGGACGCACTGGTGCAGCAGGTGCTGGCCCTGCATGGCCGCGTCGACGTGCTGGTGAGCAACGCCGGCATCTTCAAGGCATCGCCTTTTCTCGAGGTGAGCGAAAGCGACTTCGACGAAGTCCTGCGTGTGAACCTCAAGGGCGCCTTTCTCATGGGACAAGCGGCGGCCCGCGCCATGAAGGCCAGCGGTGGCGGCGCCATCGTCCACATGAGCTCGGTCAATGGCGTCATGGCGATCCCGGAGATCGCCAGCTACAACGTCAGCAAGGGCGGCATCAACCAGCTGACCCGGGCCATGGCCCTGGCGCTCGCCGACGACGGCATCCGGGTCAATGCGGTGGCCCCCGGGACCATTGCCACCGAACTGGCGCGCAAGGCGGTGCTGACCAGCGACGCCGCACGCACCAAGATCCTCAGCCGCACACCCATGAAACGCCTCGGAGAACCCGAAGAAGTGGCCCGCACCGTCGCCTTCCTGGCGAGCGACGCGTCCAGCTACATCACCGGCGAGATCCTCACGGTGGATGGCGGCCGCATGGCGCTGAACTACACGGTGGCGGTTTGACCCGCGCTGGGTTCAGTCGAGCTTGATCCCCAGGTCCACCGCCAGCTTGATCCAGACCGGCACTTCGGCTTCCCAATCCTTGCGGGTCTCGGCCAGGTTCTTGGGCTTGTTGGGGATGGCGAAGGTTTCGCGCAGCTTGGCAGCCTTGTCGGTGTTGGACCAGGCCACGGCCTCGTCAGCGAGGCGTTTGAGGATGGCTTCGGGCGTGCCTCCCGGCGCCACAAGGGGCAGGCCGCCTTCGAGCGTGACCAGCTTTTCGGTGTTGCCCTGCTCGATGAGCGTGGGCACATCGGGCAGGCGCGGCGATCGGTAGTTGCCGGTCACGCCAATCGGGCGCACGCCACGCGCCGCCACTGCATTGAAGGCCAGGTAGCTGCCGACCGCGATCTGCGTCTGGCCCGAGGCCACATCGAGCCACATGGGCGCCTCGCCGCGGTAATGCACCGACTGGATCTGGGTGCCGTGCTGGCGGTTGGTCTGGTCGGCCACCATGTGCGGATAGGAGCCCGGGGCGTAGGTGCCCATGGAGGCCGGGTTCTTTTTGGCCCAGGCCACAAACTCTGCCATGTTCCTGGCCGGGATCTTGTCGTGGATGCCCACCACCAGCGGGCCCGAGGGGAACACCGTCACCGGCACGATGTCCTTGTCGAGGTTGTAGGGCAGCTTGCTGTAGAGCACCCGGTTTTGCCAGTAGGTGCCAGAGGTGCTCATGCCCAGGGTGTAGCCGTCGGCCGGGGCCTTGGCCACTGCATCGATGCCGATGATGGCGCCGGCGCCGGGCTTGTTGTCGATGACCACCGGCACCCCGAGCTTGCTCGACAGGTATTCGCCGTAATTGCGGGCGTAGGCGTCGGTGAGGCCGCCCGACGGGAAGGCCACCACGATGCGGATGGGCTTGGTGGGCCATTTGTCCTGGGCCTGGGCGGCGCCCGCCACGGCCAGCGTCAGTGCCAGCATGCCCAGTTGAATCAAGGAACGACGGGCGGTGGGTTTGCTCATGGCTTCATCCTTTGCAAGGGAACACGAAGGGGCTGTCCGATCCGGGCCATTCTAGGGACAAAAAAAGGCCGCCATCCTTGGGGACAGCGGCCTTGACTTTGGCTGTGAGCGAATCAGCCGTTCAGCTGCTGCTCCAGCTGGTGCAGCACCTGGTAGCAAGGCAGCACCTGGGCCAGGCTGCTGTTGGGCTCGCGGCCTTCGCGGATGGCGGCGAAGAACTCGCGGTCCTGCAGCTCGATGCCGTTCATGCTCACATCGACCTTGGAGACGTCGATCTTTTCTTCCTTGCCGTTGAACAGGTCGTCGTAGCGGGCGATGTAGGTGCCCGTGTCGCCGATGTAGCGGAAGAAGGTGCCGAGCGGGCCATCGTTGTTGAAACTCAAAGAGAGCGTGCAAATGGCGCCATTCGCGGCCTTGAGCTGGATGCTCATGTCCATGGCGATGCCCAGCGTGGGGTGGATCGGGCCCTGAATGGCATTGGCCTTGACGATGGGGCTGCCGCACTGGTAAGCGAACAGGTCCACCGTGTGGGCAGCGTGGTGCCACAGCAGGTGGTCGGTCCAGCTGCGCGGCTGGCCCAGCGCATTCATGTTGGTGCGGCGGAAGAAATAGGTCTGCACATCCATCTGCTGGATGTTGAATTCGCCGGCGCCAATTTTTTTGTGTATCCACTGGTGGCTGGGGTTGAAGCGGCGGGTGTGGCCGCACATGGCCACCAGCCCGGTCTGCTTCTGCAGGTCCACCACCGCCTGGGCGCCGGCCAGGCTG